>Ga0116171_10001687_pt1 | contig 21728 bp, 12 predicted proteins | sample AD_JPNHW2_MetaG_FD_89798 | JGI IMG/M metagenome (GOLD analysis project Ga0116171, IMG submission 89798) | Active sludge microbial communities of municipal wastewater-treating anaerobic digesters from Japan - AD_JPNHW2_MetaG | ecosystem: Engineered > Bioreactor > Anaerobic > Digestate | place...
AACAGCCGGTCGAGGATGAGAAACAATCCATGAAAGGCGCCCCACAAAATAAAATTCCATTCGGCGCCATGCCAAAAACCAGATATAAGAAATACGAAAATCAGGTTAAAATACATCCTTGGTACGGAAACCCTGTTCCCGCCCAGCGAAATGTAGAGGTAATCGCGCATCCACCGGCTGAGCGACATGTGCCAGCGGCGCCAGAACTCGGTGATGCTCTGTGAGATATAAGGGTTGTTGAAGTTTTCGGGAAAAATAAAGCCCATCATCCGGGCTAACCCTATGGCCATATCCGAGTAACCCGAAAAATCGAAGTATATCTGAAAAGCATACGCCAAAACGCCCAGCCAGGCCACCGGAGTAGTAAGATCGTCGAACCCTAACGCGAAAATCCTGTCCGCTTCTTCTCCCAATACATTGGCTATCAGTACTTTCTTGGCCAGTCCTATCACAAACCTGAAAAAACCCAACAAGTGATTGTCAACGGTAAACTGATAGCTTCTGTCTTCAATCTGGTCGGAGATTTCGTTGAAACGAATGATAGGCCCGGCGATAAGTTGCGGAAAAAATAAAATGTATAAAGCGTAATTCAGAATGTTTTTCATCGGAGGTTTTACTCCGCGATACACATCAATTATGTAACTCATTTCGTGAAAAGTAAAAAACGATATTCCGATTGGAAGGGCAATTTTCACCCAATGTATCTCGGTAAAACCGAAAGAATAAAGCAGAGTATTGACATTATCAACAAAGAAGTTGGCATATTTGAAATAAACCAAAATGCCTACATTCAGCGTGATAGCGGCAGAAAGCAGCAGTTTTTTCTTCAGGCCTTGTAACTTGTGTATATATTTGGCAAAGATAAAATCGCAGATAATGGATCCGAAGATTACAAAAACAAAAAGAGGCGCCCCCCAGGCATAAAAAACCACGCTGGCCAGCAGAGCTACCAGGTTTTTATAACGCTTACGTGTTATGTAATATAATAACAGTGTAATCGGAAGAAAGAAAAACAGAAAGAGGACGCTGCTAAAAACCATGGTTTATTTTATCAGGATGATACGTTGTGAAATAGCGGTATTCCCGCCAATAATGCGATAATAATAAATGCCTGCAAGTACCCTGCTGTGGTTTTCTCCTGTGCCGTCCCATGTTATTTGGTGGATACCGGCCTGAAAATCACCCGAGGCCAGCGTTTTAATTTTTTTACCATTCAAATCATAGATTTCAATACCGATGTCCGATGGTTTATCAAGAGTAAACGAAATTGTTGTGTTATCGGTGAACGGGTTGGGATAAGCCTGCCCATTATTACTGTTGGGAGTGTTTTCGTCAACCCCGCTGGTGTTTACCACCTGAAATGTTACGGGAATTGAGACACTGTCGGTAAAATTGTAAGTCAGGTTAACAAAGCAGTTATATGTGTCAGGCAACAAATTGTGGGAGTCGAAAATAAGTTTCAGCGATCCGTTGCTATAGGCATCTATACACCCGTACTGTACTTCGGGGACAAGCCAGGTAGTGGCGCTGTTGGCCGAAAAATCGGTGATCTGGCAGTGGTATAATACCGGATTGGTGAGACTGTAGTTGGTGAAAGTTATGGAATCGGTTGCGACTGATTCTACTTCCTGTTCTTTAAACAGGGAAGCGGGATTTTGCAACACATCGGAGCCGGGTTCAATAGTTGGCGGGAACACAATATAGTCGAGCCAGGCACAATCTTCGCCGGTGCTCACCGAATAATCTTTTTTATAGGTCCACCGGAATGTATGCACACCGCTGCTTACCGGAAATTCCGAACGTATCCAGCCGGTTTGCCCGTCCCATCGTCCCATTTCATTGCCATCAATAAAAAACGCAAAATAATCGTAGTCAGTATATCCGGGATGGGCCTCGCACGACACTTTCCGGTAAAAACTTACCGTGCCGCTGTTCAGGATATTCAGTGTTACATCCAGGGACGTCTGCTGGTTTTCCGATATGTTTCCAGACTCGGTGCAAAAAGAACCTTCAAAAGGCAACTGGGTGGTAATAAACCATGCTGAATCGCCCGTGGTAGTGGTTACCCATGGGAACCTACTGAAATTATTGGTTTCAAAGTCTTCGGCATTACCGCCTATCTGTATGGTGAAAAACTTATGGGTTACGTACCCACCTTCAGCGCTCAGTTTCAGGTTGAAGACCGCCAGATGCCCGTCGGGGACATTGTTTGCAATATTAATCACATAAAAACCTAAAGAGGTGTCACCACTGGCCAGGCTTGCAAAATACATGGAATCGCTGATAACGGAAATATAAGGGTCGTTAGAGGATAAAATTCCGTTGATCTGGTAGGCGGTCGTACCTCCGATATTTATAATATCGGTAAGCAAAGAGGCGTTTTCGCCCGGTTCCAGAATGTTATTGTTGCCATCAGCCACTCCTATGGATCCGAGGTCTAATATCAGCGAACGTACCCGCAGCGGCAGATTATAGTTAAATGTGTCGGCGGCATTATATACCATCAGGTTAATGTTGATAATGTAGTTGTCTGTAACAGCGGTATCCACCACAAATGTAAACGCATCCTGATAAACCACCGAATCGTCGGGGGCCAGGTTCCCGCCGGGTTCCACGCTGTCGGTAATGGCCACATGAACGTCGTTGGAAGAAATTTTCATTTGGGCATTGGGAAAAACATTGTTGCCAATATTTTTCAGCGCTACGCTCAACAAAACCGTTTCGCCGGAATTGATTATCGTGTCGGTCCCGGCGCTGACACTGTGGTTTACCAAAACGCCTTCGGAGGAAAACGACAGGGTTTTGGTGTTTTCAATATTGTTGTTATCGGTTACTTTAAAAGTGATGGGGACATTATTAATTTCTGAAACCGGAGTCCCATAAAACAAACCGTCGTCGGTAATTTTCATTTCAACCGGTATGGGTGGCGGGGTGAGGATAGCCACTTTAGTAATAGTGTTGACATTTAATTTGTCGGAGAAGTTGGTAAACTGATAGTTATTGTTGTCGCCGCGCGATACTGCACTGATCCACCCCGTGGTGGATGCAACATTGATATTGTTGTAATACAGTTCAATTTTTCCGGTGGGAAAAAGTTTAACCACCACATTTACACTGCTGCCCGATTGTCCCGAAACATATGCATTCCAGCGAAATGCGGCATATTGGCTGTTGCCTTCGTACCAAAAACCCTGGCCCGAACCAAATACCAGGTCGGCCAGAAAAGGTGCAATCATTTTGGTGCTTTTAAATAATAGTACTTTGTCGATTATAAAGGGCCAGGTGTATTTCTGGTCATCAAATTTTATATAGCCGTCAGGGCTGACAAACAATTTGTTGTATTTTTCCCCGTAAAAAGGAAAGTCAAAACCCAGGTTCTGCACCGCATAGCCTGAAGCGTTTGCGGTCAGTTGTAAGGTTGTAACGGCTGGAGCAACGCCCGCGGTATCTTTTTCGGAAAAATCAAATAAAAAATCCCAGTGATAAGGTGAGGTGCCGTTGACGGCATTCATCTGCAGGGCATAGGGCTGATTAATAATAGCTGATGGTAAGGTCGCGGTAGCGATGTCCACCTTGCTGAATGCCACAGTGTGGGTTACTGACAGACGTGTGGTATCGTTGTTGTTGAGATTAACATTTGTTGATGGGCAGTCTATCTGAGTTACTCCGCCGGCATAGTCAATAAGGGCATAACTCGTGATTTTTCCAGCGTACAGAGCCGAGGGGTCTTTTTCGACAACCTGCAGAAAATATTTTGCATTTTGCCCGGGTTGTATGTAGGTTAGGAGAGGGCTGATGTCGAGACCAAATTCTACAGTTTTCCCCTCTTCGGTGGAATCACCCCTCATATAATATTCACCTCCCTGAAAATTGAAGATGGGAAAATCCATTACAACCTGTGGGCGTGTATCTGAAAGGTTGGTGGAAAGACCGGCAGTAACTTTGATTTTATTTCGGCAGGTATGCTGAAGTTGTACTTTCATGGTCACCAGCGGATCGTAAGATTGTTTTGCATATTGCACTGATACCCGGTGGTTCCAGATTCCGTTGTTGGTAATGTCGTCGGCCAGCGCTTTATACATCAGGTAACAGCAGGCGTTGTTTCCCCAGGAAGTTCCGGCATAGCCGTTCATAAACTTCAGGCCGCCAATTTCCCAGTCGCGCATATCTACCACCGCATCGCCGTTGATATCAATATCATTGGTGTATTGTCCGTCGCTGTTGTAATCAAAGCGGATGGAATCGTTATAGCCCACTATGGTCCACGTATGGCTGGGGCTGGAACCCCAGGTGGTTTTTACAGCCTTGCCGCCTTCTTCGGTTCCGGCAGGCAGGGTGGCGTTTGGCGAACCATATTGTGCGTAAAAATTGGCCAGCCCGCCAACCGCTGATCCGTCGAGGTGGTTGTGCAGCCATTGTTTCAGCAACATCAGCCCTTCGGGAGTGTCCACCTGAATGTTATAGCCAGTATAAAGACGATTATGCATTGCCCTGTACCAAAGGTTATAGCCGCTCATCCAGCGTTTTTCCCCGCCATAATATAGCTGCCCGCCATAGTCTATAATATTGGGTACGCCGCACATACGGGTTATCTCCCATGAATCATAATAACTGGCGCCCGTGTAGTTATATCCGTTATTCAAAAAATTCCACGCAAAATGCGACACATAACGGTTGCTATCCACGGTGGACGGCAAATTGCGCAAACGGTTGATTTCATAAGTAAAATCATTGCATATGCTGGCCGATTGGCCGCATTCGTAGCCGGTTTGCCAGGTGGGATAAATCATATAGGGTTGCAGAGTATTATCTACTTTATAAGGCAGAGTGGTTTTGTTGATATATTGATGGCCGGGAGGCACCGTCAGGTCAGGCAGGGAGGCAATTTTCATCAGCTCCTTGTCAGTAAGTATGGGCATATGTCGCGAAACAAAACGTTCAGGATATGCCAGAGAGTCCAAAGAAAGGTGTTGCTGTGAAAAAATATTGACCGAACAGGCAACTATGAGCAAAAAAGTTGCAGCGAGTTTTTTTATTGTCATATTGGTTGGCAGATTATTGTTATTGCAAATGTATGAAAATTACTTATTGTTGTATGATATGCACTAATAAGTAAAATTAAATAATTGTACTTTTGTTCAAAAAACAGATTATGAAACTGGTTTTTACCACAAACAATAAGCATAAACTACAGGAAATCAGCCATATACTTGATAAATCCACCATTGAAATATTATCGCTTGAGGATATTGGTTTCAAAGGAGATATTCCCGAAACGGCTGATACACTCGAAGGAAATGCCCTGCAAAAGGCACGCTATATCCATGAAAGATACCGGGTAGATTGTTTTGCCGACGATACCGGCCTTGAAGTGGACTGCCTGAACGGCGCTCCGGGCGTGTATTCTGCCCGTTATGCAGGCGAGGGCTGCAATTTTGATGATAATATAGAAAAGCTGCTGGATGAAATGAAAGATTGTAGCAACCGGAAAGCGTGTTTTAAAACCGTTGTGGCGCTGATTTTGGATGGCAAAGAATACCTTTTTCAAGGTAAGGTATGCGGCACCATACTGCCCGAGCGCAGAGGTGTCGGGGGGTTTGGTTATGATCCTTTGTTTCAACCCGAAGGTTTTGAAAATACTTTTGCCGAGATGCTGCCCGAAGAAAAGAATCGTATCAGCCACCGTTACCGTGCTATTGCAGCACTAAAGAAGTTTTTGGAGAAATAAAGGACAGGCAATCCGGAAGGGGTAATCTGGCAGTATTACTGCGTCAGGTCTTCTGCGGACTGACCTGTTGTCTCTATTATTACGACAAAATAAATATATGAATTTATTTTAAGAATTCCAATTATTGACTCTGTTGTAAAAAGCGTCGGCCATGGCCGGATTGAGGGCATGGGTTTGCTTATGTGCGGTGATGGACTGCCCATAAATTCCCTGTCTGAAAAGGGCAATGGTGTCATTAATATGAAATAGGACGGCTGCCCGTTGCAGACAAATGATAGTCAGATCATGGAAAAAAATCAATGTGTGATTCTTACCGCCTTTTCAAAAAAATTGTGAGGTATTTACCTGTATTATAATTTTTTACCAACAAAATACGGGTAGTCTTTCGCAGGTTTTGTTATTTGCAATGCTGGCTTAGCTGGTTTTTGGCAGCTGCTTCTCCAAATTCAAGTGCGTTCTTAAAATCAAGGCAGGCGGCTTCCTGTTGTTTCAGTTCAATGCGTACCAGTCCCCGGTTATAATAAGCCATGGCATAACGGGAATTTTTTTCTATAGCTAAGGAATAGTCTTCTTCAGCGCCTTTGAGATCGCGGAGGTTATATTTGGCGGTACCCCGGTTGTTATAAGCCTCAGCATAATTCGGGTTGATTGCCAGGGCGGCAGAAAAATCGCTGATAGCTTCTTCATGGTCTTTGAGTTCCTGTTTTGCAGACCCTCTGCTATAATAAGCTTTTTCGTGCCGGGGATTGATTTCTATGGTTTTGGTGTAATCGGCAATGGCTCCCTGTATGTCTTCCATAAAAACTTTTGTCAGTCCCCTGCAGTAGAAAGCTTCGGCTTTTTGTGGGTCGAGTTCCACCGTTTTGGTAAAATCAGCTTTTGCGTCAACATAGGCCCCAAGTTCATAGTGTGCCAGTCCTCTGTTGAAATACGACCTGGCATCCTTAGGACTGTTTTCTATGGCAACGGTAAAACTCTTTATTGCGCCCAAAAAATCTTGCCGGCTGTATTTGATAGCGCCAATGTTATAATAGGCTGTTTTACTGTATTTTGGATCGAATTCTATGGCTTTGTTGTAATCATCCAGAGCGCCGTCACTGTCTTTCAGGTTTTCTTTGGCCAGGGCCCTGTTGTAATATGCCGAGGCAAATTTGGGGTCGAGTTCAATGGCTTTATTGTAGTCGGCCAGTTCACCATCATAGTCGCCCAGATTATATCTGGCTAGTCCCCGGTTAAAGTAGGCCATGGCATATTCTGGTTTGTATTCAACTGCCACGGTATAATCGGCTACTGCTGCATTATAATCCTTGAGTTTATACTTTGCCAGCCCCCGGTTATGATAAGCCATGGCATATTTTGCATCAATGGCGATTGCTTTGTCATATTCGGCCACCGCCCCGGCGTAATCTTTAGCCATATACTTGGTTATTCCATTGTTATAGTAGTCTACAGATGTTTGTCCGCAGGTTACTGACAACGAAAAAACGGAATTGAATAACCACAACAGATAAAAAACGATATTTCTCTTCATTTTCGTTGCTTTAAAATCGTTTACAAAGTACGGAAAAACAGCCGACATGGCTCAAAAAATCCACCATAAAATTCCTGCAAGAGGTGTTGATGAAAAAATGAATGGCTGAGTGTGGGTTGTTACCTGCTTGTTTGTTGGGCTGGCATTGGAATACGGGGTTGGAAATTTTTTGCCATTTTCGCGAGCCTGGTCACATATTCCGGTGTGGTACCACAGCAACCGCCCACGATATTTACGAGGCCTTGCCTCATAAATGTTTCCATCGCGGCCGCCATACTGGCAGGGGTTTCTTGGTAAATGCCCTGACGGTCGGGCAAACCGGCGGCAGGATAATAATGCACATAACAGAGGGCTTTGGTCGCCATCCTCTCAAGATGAGGTTTTATTACGGATACCCCCGGGGAACAATTGAAGCCAATAGAAAGCAGGGGTATAGGCGACACATCGGCCAAAAAATCTTCGGGCGAAAGCTTTGAAAGCAATCTGCCGCTTTCTTCGGTGAGAGTCAGGGAGGCTATGACGGGCAGGCTGCGGCCTTTTTTTGTGAATACTCCGGCAATGGCCGATAAGGCCGCTCTGGCATTGATTATGTCCAAAATGGTTTCTACTATCAATAGATCCACGCCGCCGTCTATCAATGCATCGGCTTGTTCTGCATAGGTGTTGATCAGGTCGGAAAAGGTAAGGCGTTTGAACTCCTGCTTTTTACCTTCTGGCGGCTGGGAAATCATCCTATGAGCGGGGCCTATAATTCCGGCTACATAACGGTATTGCGCTGTATCGTACTTGTTATACTCACCGGCAGCAGCCTTGGCAATTCCGGCTGCTTCAAGATTTATCTCCCTGGCATATTTTTCTAATCCGTACTGAGACAAAGACACTGACTGTGCATTAAAGGTATTTGTAGAAATGATGTCGGCTCCGGCGACAAGATAATCATTATGTATTTGTCTGATAATATGTGGATTTGTGATATTAAGAATGTCGTAACAGCCTTTTAGGGCAAGCGGATGAGTTGCAAAATGTTCGCCCCTGAAATCATTTTCGTGCAACTTGTATGATTGAATCAAGGTACCCATGGCACCATCAAGAACCAGTATTCTTTTAGGGAGAGTTGCAGACAGATTCATAATTTATCTTTTTGCACGTTCTGTTTTTAGAGTGCATATGCAAAGATAACGAATTTGCCGCATTTTTGGGAGATTCGTTTCACCTGAATTGTGGCTGTGTGCTGGTTATAAAACCAGATTTTCCAGCAGACGTTAATATTTAATAATGATAAATTCGGTGCGCCGGTTCATCTGATGCTGTGCTTCGGTGCAGGGAACAACTTTTTTGCCCTCACATTCGCATTCATTCACCAACTGAGTTTCTCCATATCCTTTACCATAAATTCTTTCAGGATTTGTAATGCGATGCTTTATGTAAGCTGCTGATGATTTAGCCCGGTTGTCCGACAATCTTTCGTTGTATTCGTATGTCTGACGGCAGTCGGTATGGGAGCCCAGTTCAATGACCATGGAGGGGTATTCGTTCATTATTTTGACGATCTTATCCAGTTCAACAGCGGCATCAGGCCTGATATTATATTTATCGAGGTCGAAATAAATTGGGTTTATTTGGATGATTTTGGCCAGGTTGGCGCCCACCTCAATTTTTCCGATGGTTTCTTCGATGAGTATTTCTTCGGATTTGGTAATACGGTATTTGTAATCAATAATTTTTGTATGATATTCGTCCTTGCTGAAAGTAAGTTCATATTTGATACTGTCGTTAATTTCCTTAGTGCCAATGGGCTTGAATAACTCTCCGTTGGCATTGGATGTAAAAAGTTCTGTTTTTCCGGTAATCATATCTTTAATGGAGACTGTGGCATCTTTTAGCGGCAAATTGTTTTTTGCGTCAAGCACCCGGACTTTTAAAGAAACATAAATGACTTTTTCCAGCAGCAGATCGGCTGTAACATCTTTTGCCTTGCCTGCTTCGGGTGTGGTAACCTTATTGTCGCCGTCGGTGTAGCTGAGTTTTTGACCCTTCAGCAGGTATTCTTTTTCGTAATCGGCATCAAACACATAAGCTCCTTTTTCGTTGGTAAGGGTTTGTGCAATTTCCGTCAACTTGTTGTCCATCAAAATGACTTTGGTTCCGGGCAAAATTTCTTTGCTGTTTTTGTCCATTGCTATCCCGCGGATTTGTATAGGATCTGTTTTTTCGAGTTTTTCCCTGATAAGAATTTCTCCAGAAGCTAAAATAAGATATTTGTAATCAGTGGTTTTTGGATAATATCCTGCTTTGCCGAACTGGAGTTCGTATCGTAAACTGTCGGTGATTTTTTTGTCAATCAGGTCTTTAATGATTTCACCTACATCGTTGGTACTGAATTTTTCGACCACTCCGGTTTTTATATCTTTAAGTGTCACACTAACATTTTGGAGCCGTTGTTGTGTTTTTGCGTCGATCACCTGAATTTTCAGAGAGAGTTTTTCCAGCAACACGTTGGCCGTAATTTCTTTGGTTTCGCCGAGATTATAAGTTGATACGGTATTATAACCATCGATATGATTTTCTTTGTGTACTTTCAGGTTGTAAATGTTGTTATAATCAACAGGGAACGTATATTCTCCTTTTTCGTTGGCAAATACCGAATCAATGACTTCCATTTTATCGTTCATCAGCAGCACCTGTGCGTCCGGGATAGGATTATTTGTTATTTTATCGTGTGCAAGCCCTCTTATTTTTAGATTGTGTATGGACAGCATATAAATGTCGAGGTTCCCAAAGCCTTTAACATCAAAGTCGTCCACAAACCTGACAGAAGCAAAATAGGCCGTAACAGTATCAACGGGTGTATAGAACATGTCGTTATCGGTTGTATTAATAGGGTACCCCATATTGACGGGGATAGTCCATTTGCCATCGTTGGTCATTTTACTGTAAAAAATATCATAGCCCCCCATGGTATTATGTCCCTGAGAACAGAAATATAAAGTATTGTTTGACAAAATAAACGGCCCTTCCTCATTATATTCTGTATTGATGGTATCGCCGACATTTTCTACCTGTCCCCATTTGCCGTTGGATTGTCGTGTAGCCCGATATATATCAAGGCCGCCAAAACCGCCCTCTCTGTCGCTGGTAAAATACAGGGTTTTGCCATCGTGCGACAGGCTGGCATGAGTTTCCCAGGCCTTGCTGTTGATCGGCGAAGGCATCTTTTCAGGTACCGACCACTCGTTGTTGACAAAATTACTGATGTATATGTTTCCGTCGCCTCCGTCATCTTTATAGATGAATAATTGCGTATTGTCGGGCGAAATGCTGATAGTGGCTTCGTGATCGTATGTGTTCACTTTGTCGCCCATATTTTCCGCTTCGCTCCAATTGCCATATTGATCTTTTTTTGAAAAGTACACATCTTCAAAAAAATAACCGTTGTCTTCTATCATCTCGCCGATATTGGTGTTTCGTCGTGCCGTAAAAAAGAGGGTGTTCCCGGAGGTATTTACTACGGGAGCGTATTCGGGAAAAATGGTATTAATTTTCCCCTTAAGATTCTCCACCTTAATAGGTACAGGGTTTTTTAGCATTTCACGGGCCACATTGCACATGGTTAGCTGGCGGTCGGCCTCGCGAATACTTGTCTGGTCTTTTTTTTCATTGACATTAAAAAATGTCTTATATTTTGTGGTGGCTTCAGTGGATTTTGCTAGGTCGTAATTAATCAGATAGGCCGTGCCAAGCTCAAAATAAGCACTAATGGGTGCGTTTTGTTCGTCCACGTTTTGCGAAATAGTTTTCGATACTTTTTTGCAGGCTTTTTCCAGATAAGGTATGGCATGGAACTTCTCTGATGGCATATGCAGGTAAGAAGCCCCTATGTGATAGGCCACATTGGCATTGTCGGGCCGGGCTGCATACATGCGTAAAAAAATTGGTAAAGCGTGCTGATAATTTTCAAGGGAAAAATATGTCATTGCCGAATCATACATGGCTTTATAGCCGTCTTTTTGCGCTGCTGACGGGTAGCCAATGATTAAAAAAATCACAATTACAATAGCGGTTTTTTTCATAATATTTTTTTAATAAGTTCTTATAATATTTTGAATATTCAAAAATACTCTTTTTTTATAATAAAAACATTTTTGTTAATCCGGAAAGTATTTATGATTTAGAAAATTATGTTGCTTTTATTTTATTTATATCAGCGAAGGCGCTTTTTCTTTATGTCTGCCTATTAGCAATTATTTTTGCAAGAAAATAAAATTAGTAAATCAAATGTTTTGCAAAAAAAATCATAACTTTATGACGAAAATAGTCAATTTTTATTAACCACAAAATTGTTTTTTATGCTTTACACAGTTCTTACCGATTCGAAATTAGAAGACCTGATAAAACAGGTAAATGATCTGATTCAAAAAGGCTGGATTCCTCAGGGCGGTTTTTGCGAGAGTAGTAGTGGCGCTATTTATCATTATACACAGGCCATGATAAAGATTTCGGAAGACAAGCAATCTTAGGGTTTATCGGGTGGCAACAGTCTGGAATGCCTTCTTATCAGCACAATAATTCCATGTGGAAGAATGCAAAGCACCGGCAAGGATAATTTGTTTACCAAGCCGGGTATCAGCAGCGCTTTTCGGTGCTGCATTGCCCTGATAATTTTACGGGCTAATTTTTCGGGGCGCATCATGATGCCCGTTTTTATGGCTACAGAACGCCATTTTGGGCTGAGGTCGTATAGATCGGTAGATACGGCCCCCGGACATACGCAGGTAACATTCACCTGGTAATCCAGCATTTCGGTACGCAGCGACCGCGCAAAACTCTTCAGAAAACCTTTGGTGGCGGCATACAGAGCGATGCCGGGATAAGGCATGTATGATGCCAGCGACGAAATAATGATGATGTTGCCTTTGTGTCTTTCTTTCATGTCTTTGCCAAACAAAGTGCATATCAGCGCAGGCGTTGTTGTGTGCAATGTCATGATGCAACGGGTTTTTTCAACCCCGGTTTTCGCTATTTCGCCAAAGATTAACATGCCTGCATTGTTCACCAGAATATCTACCGTAAGCTTTTCGCGGCTACACCATGCGTATAGTTTGTCGGCGGCATCCGGAGCAGCCAGGTCCAGGAACAGGGTATGTGTTTCTGTATTAAATGTTTCTTTAAATTCGGCGGCAACTTTTTGCAGTTGTTCCTGCTGATTGCTTACAAGTATGAGATGATATCCCTGTAAGGCAAATTCTTTGGCTATGGCATAACCGATACCGGAACTTCCCCCGGTGATCAGAACGGTTTCCTTTACTGCTGAGCCCATCATCGATGTAAATTAATTTTTAATACCAAGTTCTTTATGCAGGCATTTGGGGACATTGCCACATTTTTGATGGCAGGCCATTTCTATGGAATACATACGTGCTATGCAATAGTTCGCACACACGCATTGATTAACAGCTTGCCTGTCGTGTTTCAGGCGGTTGATGAACCCTGGCTCATTCAACAGGGCACGCGCCATAGAAACAAATTCAAAGCCGGAATCCAGCACTTCGTCAATTTTCTTTCCGGATATCAGACCACCCACATAAATCAGCGGCAGTTTTACTTCCTGCCTGAATTTCAGGGCATCTTCCAAAAAATAAGCTTCCCGGAACGGAACCGGTTGTATCATCCACCGCCCCGCGATTTTTACACCCAACTTCAGGGGGCTGTTTTTCATGTAATACGTCAGGGTTTTTATCGGCATACTTCCCCTCATTACATACATGGGCGCCTTGCTTACAAAACCGCCGCTCAGTACCAGGGCATGTGCTCCTTCTTTCTCCAGAGTGCGGGCTACCTCCAGGCATTCATCCGTTTGCATTCCGGCACGAAAACCATCGTTCATGTTCATCTTAACTACCACGCCCATGTCGTTACCGGCTGCCATGATAACGTTTCTCATGGCCATCCGCATAAACCGCATGCGGTTTTCGAGCGACCCGCCAAATTCATCTTTGCGGTGATTTGTATAGGGTGAAAGAAACTGGCTGATGAGATAGCCGTGGCCGGCATGTACCTCCACCGCGTCGAAACCCGATTCGCGGGCAATGTTCACGGCCTCGCCATAGGCGGAGGTAATCTGCACAATTTCTTCTTTGGTCATTTTTTTTGACCAGGTGGGCGAATAGATGTTTAGTCCGCCGGAAGGCGACAGCGGTATCCTGCCGGCCACGGAGCTTTTCGACATATTGCCGCAATGTCCCAACTGTATAGAGGCGGCAGCACCTTCGCGGTGGATGGCATCGGTGAGCGTACGTAGTTCAGGAATGATTTCCTTGCGCAACCACAACTGGTGCGGAAACGAAAGACCGTCGCGTGTTACCGAAGCATAGGCCACCGTAGTCATGCCGATGCCTCCGGCAGCCACAGAACGATGGTAATCAATCAGCATCTTCGACGGACGGTTGCCAGGACACATGCCCTCAAAGGCGGCAGCACGGATGCTCCGGTTTCGCAGGGTTACCGGACCAATATTGGCAGAAGTAAAAAGTACGGATTCTTTATTCACTGTAATCAGATTTATAAAAATATCCCCAAAATTATAGATATTTTTATTTGTTCATGCGCTAAAAATTTGACCGCTGGTCGGAGCACTTTCGGACCAGCGGTCAATGTCTTATTAATAAACTGATATTCAGAAATATGTTAGTTTTGTGATATTGACAAAAGATGTTACATCCTGATAATCTTAACTTCGGTTCTCCGGTTATTCTGATGGCAGGGACAATCGCCTTCGGAGGTTTGCGGGCAATCTTTTTCAAGGAAACAGTCTTTTAACAAGCGACTTTCGCCGTATCCTTTTGCTGTGATACGCGATTTGCTGATTCCTTTTCCAACAATGTAGCTCACGGCGCTTTCGGCCCTGCATTGTGAAAGTTTTTCGTTATAGGCATCGGTGCCGCGTTGATCGGTATGCGACGACAGTTCTATTTCCATGGTTGGATTTTCTTTCATAATGTTCACCAGGCGGTCCAGTTCAACCGAAGCATCGGCCCTGATATTGCACTTATCGAAATCATAATAAATATTGTTGAGAACAAATGTTTTCCCGACCTCTAATTGTTCAACACATAAGGTTAATTTTACATACAGGGTTTTACTCCTTTTTAGTCCCTTGGTGGTAATTTCTTGTATGCCAGAGTAATAGCCATCACGTGTTCCCACAATCGAATAATCGGTATTGGGTTCCAGCGGAAAAGTAAAAAATCCATTTTCATCAGACTTTGTTTTGGAAATTTTGCCGGTGGTTTTGTTTGTCAGTTCAACCTGTACATTACCGAGCGCTTTCTTCTTTGTACATTCTTCGGTTACTCCTTCCAGGATAAAATTCAGATTGTTTAATAATAATTCTTTATAGATAGCGTCTTTTTTGGTGTCAAATTCCTCTTTTGCAATATTTTCAACATTTGTTTTTATTTCACCCAGGGTACCTGACACTGTGTAATCACCTGGAGCTACGCCAGAAAAAACAACTTTGCCGTTATCTTCCGTAAGTTTACTTTCGGTAACTTTTCCCGATTTATCCCTGAGGCTGACCAATACTCCTTTGACGGGAATATTTGATATTGAATCTTTTACTAAAACAATAATGTCTTTAGGGCCAACTTCTTTTTTCACGACTTCGGGTTTGGGAGTTTTCACCTCAGGTTGGATAAAACGGAAAACCAAACCGGCGGATACGGAAAAATGATTGACATTTAGCTTGGTTGGGTGATAATCAGGAGATGGTTGGCCGAAATAATAATACGGATTGAATTTCCCATCATACCCAAGGTAATAATCAGGATTTTTATATTTAAATATATAATCAGGATCGTCATCAATTTTTTCAGCCGACACAAATGTGTGGATAAAATCAGCACCCAATGTTACGCCAATCCATGAATTGAACCAGTAATTTACGTAAAGCCCGGCTTTTAGCCCAAAGGCATTAACTGGTTTTGTATAATCAAAATATAAGAGTGTGTCATAAAGAGGCATCTGATTTGGGTTGTCAATATTATGGAATTTGTAAAGAAGAGACCCCATATTGAGATGGCTCAATCCGCCACGGATATTAATATCAATATCCCAATGGTCGTTTGTAAATGCTTTAAAACTCGGGCCTATTCCCACAAAGATCAACGATTGATTGGTTCGCCGGCTTTCTTTAAGTTCCACAGGAGGAACCTGCGTCTGATGTGTATTTACATAATTTGTTGCCGTATCAGGAATAATAAAATCCAGTTTGTTGTTAAAATAATCCACATCAACGCCAAACCCAAAGTTTTTATGAAAGTAAAAATCAAAATTTCCACCGCCAAAGAAGCCCCATTTCGTATTTAGAAAATTATTTTCCACATCATGGAACGAAGTGTCCATGATCGCACCAGGAGCATCAAGTTTTTGCATTGTGAAATCAAAAGCCGTTGGCAGGGCCTTAAAGGTTTGACCTGCTCCGGCTTTTAAGCGTGTCTGAAACTTAAAATATATGCTATTTGCCTGCGGATTCTGGCTTTGTGCCGTCCCGGCCAAGTAAGTGCCAAGGATCAGCAATAAAACAAAATAGAATTTTTTCATGTGGACGGATTTAAACAACACACGATGTTGTTGTAACACAATACGTAGGGCTGATATCAGCCGGCAACGCTGCTTATAACCCCCACGACCACGACATGGGAATAAGCACGGCGTTGGTATTATTATCAAATTTGACTGTTAACTTTTCCGTCAGTTTATATTTCCCATCAAGTTTAAAGTTTTTATGCTCCACTTTCCAGGCTGTTTTTTCGATGCCATATTTCGAGTATTGGTCCGACTTTTTTTTATCCACAAAAATGACCATTTGCAATTCTTCTAATGTCAGTTTTAGTTTTTTTGAGCATTCATCAGTGGAGCGCTCCACGGGGACTACCTGGTTAAAAAAGGAATAAAACTCATAACTTTCGGTTTGGTTGGCGCTTTTTTCTTTTGGCACCAGCCCGAGTTCTTTACCTTTTTCAAGCTTGTTATCAGGAATATAAAACACCGCACCCAATTCGCTCATGTTTTTCATGAAATTTTGAAAACACTTATCGGGAATAATGGCGGTATTGTTGTTCAGGAGCCTTGTTTCTTCCTCCCTGTTCCACGAAACAAATCCGGCACAGGTAATAAAAACAATCAGCAGGGCAATTACTTTTATCTTGACTTTTTCCATACCGTATATTTTTGAGTATTAGCTCAAAGATACAAAATATTTATAAAAAAGTCAACTGTTTTTTGGTAATAGAATGCCATATTGATGTAAGGCAATAAGGATGTCTTTTCCCAGGCAAATTCCGTATTCTTTGTCCAGCAGTTGCAAGGCGTCTTCGGTAGAAATCAGGCCATCAAAAATGTCGATTACCGGTGCGGGAATCTCAAAGGAATGGGTAATACAGGAGTTATTTCTTTCGATGATGGTTGTCATTTCGAGGCGGTAATTTCCGTTATCTGTTTGAGAAACAATTCTTTCGCGGTCTGCCACCATTTTTTCAGGAATTTTAGTCATGGTGAAATATTTTTTCTCCACGTCAGAAAGCAAAATTAAAAAATGGTCGCCCATGATTTGGGAAAAGTCATTCGGAGTCAGGTTTTGAAACAGCGAGAAGGTGGTAATATAAAATTCCTCTTCATGTCCTTTCCATTTGCCCCAGCGTAAACTATATTCCTTTTCATCCATTGGCAGGTCGTCTAGGTCCTCATAAGAGATATTGGTATTATCGCCATACGGGTGCGTTATTGGTAAGCCTTCTCTGACAAGAAAATGCAGTGCCAGTTTGTCTTCTATATATTTTACGCAATATTTCACAGCATCCCAGAACTCAAATCCAGCCTGTTGACCTACATATTTGCAAAACCATGTAGCGCAAATGGCTTCGCGGTATTTCCATAAGGCACAATTGAATTTTCCTTCAAGATAATAAGGACAACGGAGTGCCCGGCTTTTTCCAAACCCCAACTCTTTGCCGGCTTCATATAATAAGGAATATTTTTTTACAGGATATATTCCGTGAGGAAAGATGCCTTTTCGGCTGCCGATACGTTCCAGCAGCCCGTTTTTACCTGCCGCTGCCGAGCTGTCGGTATCTGACAGCACAGCTCCTATCAGGAAGTTGGGTAGTTGCGGCATAAACGTGCAGCATTTGGTGTCCGGAGCAAAAGGTTTGGTATGGTCGGAACCTAATTCTTCACGACTGCTGCATATCATGTGACAATCGGTGCAATTGGTAAAGATTTCGGCTGGGACCTCTTTCAAAAAAATATCTGGTAACAACCGGTGAAATATCCCCGGAAGATAGTCCCGTATTGGTATGAAACTCATAATTTAATTTTGTTTCTGCATGTAAATATAAAAAATATTACCGTAGGCATTCCTGCTAAATGCAAAAAAAATGCGGGCAACTGTTTTAATAGCTGCCCGCATTTATTAAATACTAAAACTCTTAGTTAAAAAATCTCGGGGAAGGTTCCTGATCTTTGTTGTTACATCCAAAACGGCATTGCAGCATCAGCTCATGGCTTCCTTTGGTGGAACCATATTTGATACCGCCAAGCTTTATATCATAGGAATAGGAGATACGAACCTGCTCTACAACCTTTATCCCGGCAATAATAGCCAAAGCATCTGATCCCATGGCGGGTAAATCATTTTCATTGCTTTTGGCGTTAATTCCACCGCGGTACGAAAGGCCTGCCGAAACGCGGTCTTTTATGTTTGCCATAGCATTGAGTTCTAACAAATGAACAGTACCAACATTATTATAAGAAACAGCGGGAACCAGTTCAAATGATGGAGAACATTTGATAGCATATTTTGCATACGCATAAATATGTCTGGGTACTTTAAATGTGGTGGATTTCTTCAGGGAAGTAATCAGGTGTGTTGATGAAGCGCCAAGGCTTAACCCTTTGTAGTTGAATTCTAAACCAAAATCAAAGTCGGGGGTAAGTTTGCTTTCTTTGCCTGTTTTTATCCCTGCTTCTGTCGGGTCATCCCAGGTAAGAGCAGAATAGTTAATTGTTTTATTGATGATACCAGCTCCTACACCGAACGAAAGAACCATTTTATCGGTCAGCCAGGCATGATACGCGATTAACACTTTTGCGCCCAGAGATCTTTCTACACCGAGGCGGTCGTGCACAACTGTCAAGCCTAAACCGAGTTTTGCCTTTTTAATATATTTATTAAAATTAAACAACTGGGTTGATGGTGCGTCCTTAATGCCAATCCATTGTTCGCGGTCAAGCACGGTAAAATTATAGCACCCTGATTGCCCGGTAGCAGCAGGGTTGAAAACAACCCTGTTGTTGATTTGCTGGCTTAATTGTATATCATTTTGAGCAAAAACAGAAACTGTAATTGTCAAAAAACTCAGTATTAAAATTATTTTTTTCATATCTGTAGGTATTTAAATGATTATTAAAATATTAATTTTTAACAAGAGTTATGGATCCAATTTCTGTTTCTGTACCTTCGACTCCTTCTATGTTTATTTTATAATAATATGTAGCAGGAGGCATTAGTTTTCCGTTATACATTCCGTCCCATCCTTCGCTTCCTTTATAAAGCATAACACCCCAACGATCGAAGATTTCCACGGTGTATTTATGTGTCTGTGTATAATAATCGGAAGGGAATTCATCGTTTTGACCATTGCCATCGGGGCTGAACGCTGAAGCAAGAGCGGTTACGCGGGCTTGAGTCACATTTACGGTTACGGTGAAAATCTGACCTACACAGCCTTGTTCCGAAACGGGGGTTACTGAATAAATGGCCGTGCCTGAGCCTGAAGGAACCGTGAGGGGACCTCCCGAGACATTGGTTCCGCTGCCTGCGGCACCGCCTGTTACGTCATTAGTATAGGTCGGGGTATCCCAGGAATATGTTGTGCCGGCTGGTGCACCAGGAACAACTGTGAATGTTTCACCGGAATTAATGGAAGTCATTTCGTCGGAAACAATTAATTCAGGACTTATCGTAATAATTCCAGTGCTTGAAACAGTTCCGCAACCGCCGGTTAATAAAACTGTATAAGTATAGGCTCCTGATAGTGTTGGTGTACCTGTTATGGTAACAGCATCGGATGCCCATGTTCCGGTAACACCGGCGGGTAATCCGCTTATATCAGCACCTGTGGCTCCCGTTGTGCTATAAGTAATATCAACGACAGTCTCGCCAAAACAAACTAACTGTTCGTCGGTGCCGGTAGCAGATGTTAAAGTAATGGTATTTTCGGGTGTTATTGTAATAGTGCCTGTTTCGCTTATCGTGCCGCATCCACCTGTTAAGGTCACCGTATAGATAAACGCACCGGATACAGTAGGTGTGCCGCTAATCGTTACCAGGTTGGAAGCCCAACTGCCAGTTACACCGGTAGGAAGACCTGTGACCGTGGCACCTGTTGCTCCGGTGGTAGCATATGTAGTAGTTGTAATAGCTTCATTGATACAAACTGTTTGGGGGCCTCCTGCACTTAATGTGATGGTGTTTTCGTTAATGACAGTAATTGTCCCGGTGGCATGAACTGATCCGCAGCCGCCAGTCAAAGGAATATCATAGTTGAATACACCCGGAACAGTTGGTGTACCGCTGATTGTAATGGTGTTGGACGCCCAAGCAGCGGTAACGCCTGTTGGTAAGCCTGTCGCAGTTCCAATACCGATGGCTCCGGTGGTGGTTAATGTGATGTTTGCCATGGCAACGTCAATACAAGTAGTTACCGGTGTGGAAGGAGTAACTGTATTATCGGGTGTTACTGTAATAGTTCCGGTAGCAGCAAGGGTTCCACAACCGCCAGCCAGGGGAATAATATAGTTAAATGTACCTGCAACAGTTGGAGTGCCGCTAATAGTAATTGTGTTGGATGCCCAGGCGGCAGTAACGCCTGCCGGTAATCCGGTGGCGGTCCCGATGCCGGTAGCACCGGTGGTGGTGTGTGTAATGGCCGTTAAGGCGGTATTGATACAGAGTGTCGGGGTAGCACTGGCGGCAGTAACCGTATTATCGGGAGTTACAGTTATAGTTCCAGTTGCGCTTGCGATGCCACAACCACCGGTTAAGGGGATGGTATAGTCAAAAGTACCTGTAACTGTTGGTGTTCCGCTGATAGTGATGGTGTTAGACGCCCATGCGGCAGTAACGCCTGCCGGTAATCCGGTGGCTATTCCAATGCCGGTAGCCACTGTTGTAGTATGTGTAATGGCCGTTAAGGTGGTATTTATACAGAGTGTCGGGGTAGCACTGGCGGCAGTAACCGTATTATTGGGAGAAACGGTAATGGTGCCGGTGGCATTTATAGTTCCACAACCACCTGTCAGCGGAATGCTATAATTAAATGTGCCGGTTTCGGTAACTGTTCCGTGAATGGTAATGGTGTTCGATACCCATTCGGCAGACAAGTTGGCGGGTAAACCAGTTGCAGTTCCAATTCCGGTAGCGCCTGTTGTAGTATGTGTAATGGGCGTTAAAGCGGTATTAATACAGAGTGTCGGCGTAGTACTGGGTGGAGTAACTGTATTGTCGGGAGTAACAGTTATGGTGCCTGTAGCACTAGCTGTTCCGCAACCACCAGTCAAAGTCGCTGTATAATTAAATGTCCCTGCCACTGATGGAGAACCGCTGATGGTTACAACATTAGAAGCCCATGCGCCGCTAACTCCTGTCGGCAACCCGTTAAATGTTGCTCCTGTTGCTCCGGAGGTAGCGTATGTAATATTGGTGATAGCCGTATTGATGCATTTTGTTTGTGCATCTGTACCGGCTGCAGAGGTTAAATTAATAGTGTTGCTGGTAACTACGGTAATGGTTCCTGTAGTAGAAATAGTGCCGCAACCACCTGTCAAAGTAATTGTATAGGTGGATGTGCCTGCAGCAGTTGGCGTTCCGCTGATAGTAACGACATTGGAAGCCCATGCTCCCGATACTCCTGTAGGTAATCCTGCAAAGGTTGCGCCGGTAGCGCCGGTAGTTGAATAAGTGATATCAGGAATCGGATTGGTGATGCATATGCTTGGGTTGCCTCCTGATGTGAGGGTTATGGTGTTGTTTGGTGTTACGGTGATAGTTCCGGTAGCAGTAACAGCCGGAGTAGTACAACCTCCTGTGGTGGTCACAGTGTAGATAAATGTTCCTGCCACTGAAGGTGTTCCGCTGATAGTTACAACATTGGCTGCCCAGGTGCCGTTAACACCAGTAGGTAGTCCGCTGAATGTGGCTCCCGTGGCTCCTGTGGTTGCATAAGTAATATTGGTAAGAGCGTTATTGATGCATTTTGTTTGTGCATCGGTACCGGCAGCAGATGTCAGGTTAATGGTATTGTTGGGAGTAACAGTTAGTGTTCCTGTGGTGGATACTACGCCGCAACCTCCTGTTAACGCAACAGTATAAATAAAAGTTCCTGCAACAGTCGGTGTGCCGCTTATGGTTAC
>Ga0116171_10001688_pt1 | contig 21728 bp, 21 predicted proteins | sample AD_JPNHW2_MetaG_FD_89798 | JGI IMG/M metagenome (GOLD analysis project Ga0116171, IMG submission 89798) | Active sludge microbial communities of municipal wastewater-treating anaerobic digesters from Japan - AD_JPNHW2_MetaG | ecosystem: Engineered > Bioreactor > Anaerobic > Digestate | place...
ATGCTTCGCAAGAGCAAGAGATGACCCACTACCGCCCTGAGTTTCGCACACTTCGTAAGGGCACCTCACTGCCCTGCGGGTACACAAGCGTCCAGAGGCGGAGGCTAGCGGTATTTAAGAGAGGAGGGCGATGAGGTCAAGGAGAGTGGCGAAGACGAATTCGGGTCGGTACGGGGAAGTGAGCAAGTCCCCAGGGTGGGTCTCGCCGGTGAGGACGAGGGCGGTGTGGACGCCGGCGGTATGGCCGAGGGCGATATCTGTGTAGAGCCGGTCGCCCACCATCAAAAGGTCCGCGGTGGGCAGGTTCCAACGGTCGGCGAGGCGGTCGAGGATGAGGCGGTTGGGCTTGCCAACAACCACATCGGCATCCCGCCCGGTGGAAGCTTTAATCATGGCCATCATAGCCCCGATATCAGGCAGATAGTAACCTTTGGCCGGGCAGTTAATATCCGGATGGGTGGCGATGTAGGGCAGGCCGCGATTGAGCAGGTTGGTGAAGTGGCAAAGGCGGGCGTAGGTGAGCTCGGTATCGTAACCAAGCACGCAGATTTCCGCTTCGGATTCGTCTTGAGCCAGGGGAATGCCGGATTCGAGGAAGCTTTCCGCAAGGCTGCGGGTGCCCATCAGGAAGACTTTTTTCCCCGGATAAGTGGCCTTAAGATAGCTTATGGTGGCATCCCCAGCCGTATAGATACGGGCGTCCTGGGGAGCGACACCCAGGCGGGTCAGCTTTTGAACATAGTCCTGCCGGCCGCGGGAGGTGTTATTGGTAAGGAAGCTAAAGGGGATGTCGCGTTCATTGAGGAGGCGGAGCAGTTCGAGGGCGCCTGGCAAGAGCGACTCCCCGATGAAAAAGGTGCCATCCATATCCATAACCACACCGCGGCAGTTCAGTGACATTCCCATATGTAGAATCCTTTGTTTGACTTCGAACAAGAATATTTTACAATCTGTTCATAAATAATAAAAATCGCGAGGTAAACATGCAAACCATCTGCTATTCTATCCCAAACATCAGCTGCCATCACTGCATCATGCGCATCACCCAGGCTTTGACCGCGGTTGAGGGCGTATTGAGCGTTGAAGGTGACATCCCCGGCAAGCAAGTGACCGTTGAGTTTGAAGCCCCGGCCACGGACGAGCTCATCCGGGCCAAACTTGAGGAAATCGGCTATCCGGCCGAACTTTTATAATGCCTGAAAGCCACCAGGTTACCCTGCCAATTTTGGGGATGACCTGCGCGAACTGCGTCGCGACGGTGGAGAAAAGTTTGCTCAAGACCGACGGCGTGGATGACGCACAGGTTAATTTATCCTCTGAGCGCGCCTCGGTGCGGTTTGACCCGGCGAAGGCCAGCCTGCCTGAATTGGTGGAAAAGGTGCGCGGCGCCGGCTATGACGTGGCGTTGGGGGACGCGAGTTTTCAAATTTTGGGGTTGGCGGACCCGGCCACCGCGCAAGCACTGGAAAAGCTGGTGAACGCGCAGGAGGGGGTGCTGTTTAGCCAGGCGAATATCGCGACCGAAAGACTGACAACGCGCTATGTACCCACCGTGGTGAGCCAGGCAGACCTACGGCAGGTCATCCGTAAGGCTGGGTACAAGCTGGCGGAGGAAAGTGGCGCGGTGGAGGACCCGGAGGCAGCGGCCAGGCAGCGCGAAATCGCGCGGCAACGGTTTATGCTGACCATCGCGCTCATCTTTACCATTCCCCTATTTGTGCTTTCGATGAATCGGGATTTCGGCCTGTTGCCGATGAGCCTGGCACACGCGCCATGGATGGACTGGCTGTTTTTCGCGTTGGCAACGCCCGTGCAGTTTTACGTGGGGGCGAGTTATTACGTCAACGGTTTCAAATCCATCCGCAACAAGAGTGCCAACATGGATGTTTTGGTGGCGATGGGCACCTCCGCGGCGTATTTTTACTCGGTGGCGGTGCTTTTGGGCGTGTTCCCAGGGCACGGATACTTTGAGACCAGCGCGGTCATCATCACGCTGGTACGGCTGGGTAAATACCTGGAAGCGAAAGCCAAAGGTGGGGCTGGGGAAGCCATCCGGAAGCTGCTGTTCCTGAAACCCAAGAAAGCCACGCTCATCCGTGATGGGATGGAAGTGGAAGTCAGCGCAGACGAAGTGGTGATTGGTGACGTGGTGGTGCTGCGACCGGGTGAAAAAGTGCCGGTGGACGGCGTGGTGCTGGAAGGCGATTCCAGCGTAGATGAGTCGATGCTCACCGGCGAGTCTTTACCAGTGGAGAAACGGGCGGGAAGCCCGGTTTACGGCGCGACGCTCAACAAAAACGGACGGCTGATTTTTGAGGCCACCAAGGTTGGAAAAGACACCGTCCTGTCGCAAATCATCCAGCTGGTTGAGAACGCGCAAGCAAGCAAGGCACCCATCCAGACGCTGGCGGATAAGATTTCGGCGGTGTTCGTACCGATTGTGATTGGCATCGCGCTGGTCACGTTTTTGGTTTGGTACTTCCTGGTACCGCTGGCAGCCAATTCGGAAGTGACGCTTTTGGCCAGGTCCATTATTCACATGGTGGCGGTGCTGGTCATCGCGTGCCCGTGCGCCATGGGGCTGGCAACGCCCACGGCGGTGATGGTGGGCACAGGCCGCGGGGCCGAGCTGGGCATTTTGGTGAAAACCAGCGAGAGCCTGGAGCAGGCCGGGGCAGTGGACGCGGTGGTGCTGGACAAGACCGGCACGGTCACCAAAGGACAACCCCAGGTGACGGACATTGTGCTGCTAGATGAGGCGTGGCGTGAGGAAGACTTCCTGGTTTTGGCCGCGTCGGCCGAGACGGGCAGCGAGCACCCGCTGGGCGAAGCCATCCAGGCCTTGGCAAGGGAACGCGATTTGGCCTTGAGAGCGGTGACCGGGTTCCGGGCGGCATCAGGGCGGGGGATGAGCGCGGAAGTGGACGGACACAAACTGCGGATAGGCAGCGCCAATTACCTGCAAAGCCAGGGGATTGCCATCAGCGAGGCCGCGCAAGGCGAAGCCGCTCGCCTGGAGAACGAAGCGAAAACGGTGGTACTGGTGGCCATTGACAGCACACTGGCCGGTTTGATTGGCATCATGGACACGTTGAAAGACAGTTCAGTGGAAGCCATCCGGCAACTACACGCGCTCGGCGTCAGCGTGGCAATGCTGACCGGTGACAACCAGGCGACCGCGGAGGCCATCGGGCGGGAGGCAGGGATTGACGAAGTGTACGCCAACCTGCTGCCAGCCAATAAAACCAAGCAAATCAAGAACCTGCAGGAAAAAGGGCATAAGGTATTGATGGTGGGCGACGGCATCAACGACGCGCCGGCGCTGACACAGGCGGACGTGGGCATCGCGATTGGGACGGGGACTGACGTGGCCATCGCCTCCGCGCCGATTGTTTCCATCAGCGGGGATTTAATGGCGGTGCCACTGGCGGTGAGACTTTCACGCAAGACACTGAAGACCATCAAACAGAACCTGTTTTGGGCCTTTTTTTACAACATCATCCTCATTCCCGCGGCGGCACTGGGCGCGCTGAACCCGATGCTGGCGGCTGGGGCGATGTCTTTTAGCAGCATATTCGTGATCACCAACAGCCTGAGGCTGAAAAAATTCAAGTGAGTAAAATCAGCCCGGAGCCGACAGGAAAATTGGCTTCGGGCTGGTGGGTGACAGGGGGAAAGTGCGGGAAGGTTTGGCGCCTGCTCAGAGCTTGGGAAGCGTTTGCATGGCGCGCACAGCAAGGCGGTCGGCACGCTCGTTGAGCGGATGGCCCGCGTGACCTTTGACCCAAATCCATTGGACGTCGTGGCGCGCCAATTGCACGTCCAACGCCTGCCAGAGGTCGGCATTGAGCAACGCGCCTTCCTTGCGCTTCCAACCGCGCTGTTTCCAACCGGGCAGCCATTCGGAAGCCCCCCGTAAAAGATATGTGGAATCGGTGTGGAAGGTGACCGTGCAGGCCTGGTTGAGGGCCTTGAGGGCTTCAAGGGCGGCGGTGATTTCCATGCGGTTGTTGGTGGTTTGACGTTCAGCGCCGCTAAGTTCCTTTTCCTGGTTGCCAAACCTGAGGATAGCCGCCCAGCCACCCGGGCCGGGGTTGCCGCTGCAGGCACCATCACAATAGACTTGCACGACCGGTAAATCAGCCACCAGAGCCCCCCATTTCCTTGAGTAGACTATCCAACATGTCAAAAACCTGGGGAAAATAAGCTTCATCTAGGCCATAGAGGCGTTGGAAGGCATCCTGGAGTAAAAGGCGAGAAACCGACCAATTCGCGCCTTCAGGGGCGGTGCTGAGGCGCGCGTCGGAGGACAGGGCGGTGGCGTAGGCCGGGTGCTGGGCCAGATAGGTTGGAACGAGACTGGCGGGAGAACCGGCAGCCGGCCAGAGGCCGTGGACAGCCACAAAAACCTCCTGGCTTTCGGGGGAGAGCAGCCAGCGGGCAAAGAGCCAGGCAGCGGCCTGGCGGGCGGGGTCGGGGGTGCTGACCGCAAAGCCAAGGGTTTCGACGGCGAGGGAGCCGACACCATCCTGGGTAGGATAGGGCAGCGTGAGCCAGGTATCGGGAGAGCCGGCGTGGGCGGAAACCGTTTCCTGCATGGTGAGGTCGGTGAGGCTGCCTTCGTAGGCGAGGGCGTAACGGCGGGAGAAATACTGCCAGGGCGTGCCCTGGCTGCCGACCCAGGAATCGTCCTCGGTATAGAGGGACTTCAGGAAGGTAAAAGCCGTCTGAAGCGTGGCGTGGTCAAACACGGGGAGGTTGTCACGCACAGTAGGGGCGCTGCCGGCCGCGACGTACCAGCTGAGAGCGGAGAGGGGTGTTTTGGAGAGGAGCAGGCCACCCGTGCCGTTGTTATTCCAGTCGTCGTCAGCGAGGAGGGCATTGAGCCCCGCGTCCATCTGCTGGCGGAGGTCGTCAGGCGTGAGGGGTAGGGTGGCGAAGCCAAGCTCGGTGGCCCAGGTTTGGTTGTAGAAGAGCAAACCCGGGTTGAAAGCCAGGGGCAAGACCTGTTGGCCTTTGGCAGTTGCGAGGCTGGCACCAAGCGCGCCCAGAGGGGTGGCCTCATCGTAGAATGTGGAGGGCTGGTCCAACACGCCGCTGGCAGTGGCAAGTAGCGTGAACCAGGAAGGGGCAAGGGCGGGGGTGAGGAGGTTGGAAGTAAAACAGATGGCAGCGTCCTGGCTGACGCCGCTGGATTCGAAGGCATCCTGCATGGCCTGGCAGCCGCCATAAGGGACCGGCTGAATGATGAGATTGTAAGGGTTGGCGGAGTTGAAGGCCTGCACCAGGGTGTTAAAGGCCTGCGATTGGTCATCTAACCAGGGATGCGCGAGCGTGACAGTCTGGCCGCTTAAGGCGGCCACGTCCAGGGTGGGCGAGGGTTCAGGCGTGTGCGTTGGGGACGCGGGAGTTAAGTCCGGCGCGGGGGTGGTGAGGGTGTGGATGAGGTCGGAAGGGGGATTTTGGGTGCCGGGGAGCGGCTGAGAAGCCGGCGGGGTGATGAATATCACCCGGCAGCCGGTGAGAAAGGCGGCAAGCAAAAGGATGAATGCCCGGAAGAAGCGTGTTTTTGGTCTGGCGGCCAAGAGTCTCCTCATAAGACGGGAATGGATGGGAGTCGAACCCACCACGGATTGTTGAAGACCCGACACTGATTTTGAAGACCAGGAAGCCCACCGGGACTTAACCATTCCCAGGGACAAGGATAATTCAGGCGAAGGGCTCTTGTCAACCCGCAAGCTTGGCAGGCATACGGGACGGGACAAAGCGCGGAGGGATGACGGCGTGTGGAGGAGCGTTGGGGTTTTTGAGGAAACAGGTTTACTTAAAGGGAAAAGGCTTTAAAAAGTCGCCCAATTTAGTTGATGCATTAACTATTTTCCACGCTTTGGCGTATAATCGGAACTTGTCTACTAAGAAAGGTACTCATCAATGACTGAAATACTCACCAATACACCCGACTGGGTCAAACGCGCTGTTTTTTACCAGATTTTTCCGGACCGATTCGCGTGGAGTTCACGCGTTGTCAAGCCAGGCAATTTTGAGACCTGGGAGAGCGCGCCAACCATCCGCGGCTTCAAAGGCGGCGACCTTCTGGGTGTGCACGATAAGCTGGATTACCTGGAAGACCTGGGCATTGACGCGATTTATTTCAACCCGATTTTCCAATCCGCTTCGAACCACCGCTATCATACCCACGATTATTACCAGGTGGACCCACTGCTTGGTGGTAACAAGGCCTTCAAGACCCTGTTGGACGAAGCGCATCGCCGAGGCATGCGCATTGTGCTGGACGGTGTTTTCAACCACGCCAGCCGCGGCTTCTTCCAGTTTAACCACATCCTGGAACTGGAGGACAAGTCCCCCTACCTGGATTGGTTCATCGTTAAGGGCTTCCCGCTGAACGCGTATTACGGCTTGCCGAATTACGCCTGCTGGTGGGCGCTGCCCAGCCTGCCTAAGTTCAACGTTGCCAACCCCCAGGTAAGGCGTTACATCATGGACATTGCCAAGTATTGGATTGATGAAGGCGTGGACGGATGGCGGCTGGATGTGCCATTTGAGATTGACGACGACAGCTTCTGGCAGGAATTCCGGACGGTGGTGAAGAGCGCCAACCCCGAGGCGTACATTGTTGGGGAAATTCCCAGCGAAGCGCAACGCTGGCTGGCTGGCGACCAGTTTGACGCTGTGATGAACTATCAATTGACGCACGCCTGCGTGAAGTTCTTTGGCGGCAACCGGATTGACAAGGAACTGGCGGAAGGCATGATGGGATTGGAATTGCCGACAGCGGAGGATGGCGTGTTATTTACCAAACGCGCGCAAGAACTGCTGACCATCTATCCAAAAGAGAATGCCTACGCGCAACTCAACTTGCTGGACAGCCACGACATGCCGCGCTTTTTGAGCCTGGTTTCGGAGGATACGCGCCGACTGTACCTGGCCTACCTGTTCGTGATGACCTATCCGGGCGCCCCGTGCATTTATTACGGTGATGAGATTGGGCTGACCGGTGGGAAAGACCCGGATTGCCGGAAGGCTTTCCCCTGGGACAAGCAGGAATGGAACCAGGACCTGCAAGGCAAAATGCGTGAGCTCATCACGCTGCGCCACGCCCTGCCGGCACTGAGCACTGGCTCGTACGAGAACCTATTCGCTGAAGGCAGAGTGATTGCCTACGCCCGAACGGATGCCGAGGAGCGCGTGGTGGTCATCATCAACGCTGGCGACAGCGCGAGCACGCCGGAAATCCCCGTGGGCAGGTATTTCGCGGATGAAACGGTGCTGCAGGACCAAATCGGCGACCGGCAAGTGACGGTGCAGGATGGCAAGATTAGCGGGATGACCCTGCCAGCGCTAAGCGCAGTCATCCTCGCTTAAGCGGAAAATGTGATTACGAAACGCCGGCTGCGCGCCGGCGTTTTTGTTGTTAACGGGTGAAAAAGGCCAGGAGACTGGGAAAAACTTGCCAAAGCCAGGGAATTAACGCGATGGCAAGCAGGACGCTCAGCACGCCAATCAGCCAGCCAAAAAGGACATCTGAAAAGTAGTGGACCTTGAGGGCCACACGAGAGAGGCCAACCAGGAGTGCCCAAAGCACGAGCAATGCCACCAGCCAAGGCAAGCCGAACTGAGCGGAAAGGAGCGCGATAGCTGCCGCACGCGCGGCATGACCCGAAGGAAAGGAATGGGGGTCGGTGACGCGATATATCTGGCCCCACTCCCCTGCCGGCCGGGGTCGGCGGATGAGGAACTTGAGGGCGAGGACCGCGGCCGCGAGCAGTGCCAGGCCAAGCGCCCAGAAAAAAGCCCAGCTCTTGAGCGGCGGTTTGGAAAGCAACCAGAGGAGCAGGAGGCCAACCAACCAAAACCAGGAGTCGCAGGAGTGGCCAAGCAGCATGGCGAAGCGGCGAACGACAGTGGCACTTTCAGGGAGGACGAGATGGGAAGAGACGCGTTCGTCCCACGCAAGGAAACGGGCAAGCCGGCCAGTTTGATTTTTGTAGGTATCGTTGTCTTTCACCCGGCGATTGTATCACGGCGAACGGACAGCATGCCAAGCGCGTTTTTTACACTTCACGAAGAAAAGGGAACAAGTTGAATGTGGTTGGTTGGATTGAGGTACGAATGGGTATAATGAGCCAGCGTAAAATAAAAAGCATCGTCGAGGTCGACTTGGAACTAAAAGATATCGCTGTGATTTGGGATTTGGATGGCACACTGCTAGACACGTACGAGTGGCACTACCAGAGCTGGCACCAAATCCTGGCGGACGTGCCGAACGTGTTTGACCGGGAGGTCTACCGGAAATACTTTGGGCGGAACAACCGGCAGAGCGTCAAGCGGTTTTTGGGGTATGAGCCGGACGAGGCACTTTTCCACGACCTGGTGAACCGCAAGGAAACGTTGTTCCAGCAGGGGCTGCCGAAAAACACCCAGTTATTCCCTGGCGTGTTGACCTGGCTGGATTACATCCGCGCGAATGGCATGAAGCAGTCGATTGGCTCCTCAGCGCGAATTGACAACATCGATGTTTCGGTTGACAGCTTTGGCATCAGGGGGTATTTTGAGTTTTTGGTGGACGGTGAGGGCCGGCCGTCAAAACCCAAACCCGACATTTTCCTGGAAGCCGCGGCGATGATGGGCTTCCCGGCAACATACTGCGTAGTGTTCGAAGATTCGTTTCATGGCATCCAGGCGGCGAAGGCGGCTGGGATGGTGGCCGTGGCAAAGACCGGCACCTTCCAGTTTTCCGATGGACAGGCGGATATCATCCTGCCGGACTACCTGCTTGATCCCGAGCCAGTTTTCCAGGAAATCCTGGGCCTGGTGAGGGAACACAATACCAACCAGGCGTTACTGTAAAAAGGGGATGGCCGCCATCAGGGCAAAGCCAGCGAAGACAATCAGCGCGGCGATGAAGGCATCCTGCTTGAGGCGATTGTCTTTTAGGAAAAAGCCTGCTTCACCCCGACCCACCTTCCATTTGGGGCCGGCCATGGCCGAGAAAATGAAGCCGGCGAGCAAACCTCCGAGGTGACCAAAGTTATCGATGCGGGCGGTGGGGTTCAGGCCAATCATGAGGTTGACGGCCAGAACCATGCCAAGGTTTAGGAGCATATTGCGGGTGTTTGGTCCGAAGTATTCCCGGTTTTGCCAAACCAGCACGCCTTCAGCAGCGAGCAGGCCGAAAATGGCGGTTGAGGAACCCAGGGAGGGGGAAGGGCTGAGCACGAAGGAAAGCACGTTGCCGCCGAAAGCCGCCAGGAGGTAAAGCAGCAAAAAGCGGACGTGACCGTAAACGGGCTCCAGGCGCGTGCCGAAGATATAAAGCGCGTACATGTTGAAGGCGATGTGCAGGATGTTCGAGTGAAGCAGCGCGGGGGTGATGAGCCGCCAGAGCTGACCGCGCAGAATGAGCTCGTTCACTTTGCCAAGGTAAACAAAGAGCAGGTCCACACCGAGCAGCTTTTCGAGCACCAGCTGGGCGATGAAGATGGCAATGGTGAGGCCGAGAATCACAAAGGTGACTACGGGTTTTTTGGCCTCCGGTTTAAGTACAACCCTGGTTTGCGGGGGAATGGGTTGCGTGGCAGAACTGACCGGTTGCTGGTCGGTCTGGGACGGGGTGTTGGCACCAGGCAAGGTCACAGGCTCACCTGACGTTGTTTCACCTTGAGATGTTCCGCTATGATGATGGCCTGGATATCCGCGATGGTCTGGTCCAGGCATTTATCGGAGTTGACCACGATGTAATCGAAATTGTCCATCTGGGCGTATTCTTTTTTGGCGGTTTCGACACGGAAAGCGATTTCCTCCGGGGAGTCACTGCGACGAGCTTCAAGGCGGTCTATCCACTCCTGCTTGGTTGTGGCGGTGAGGAAAACCAGGATTGCATCCGGGCAGAGGGAACGGATGGTCATGGCCCCCTGGACGTCGAGGCGCATGATGACGTCCTTGCCTGAGGCCAGCGCTTCCCGCACCTGGGACTTGGGAATGCCCTTGTAGTCGGAATAGACCCTGGCATGTTCCAGGAGCTCGTTGGCGGCAATCATACGTTCAAATTCTTCGCGCGAGACAAAGAAATAGTCCCTGCCATCCACTTCATCCGGACGCGGCGGGCGGGAGTTCATCGTGATGACAAAATGCGTATCCGGGTTGGTTTTGCGCAGCAGGCCGACCACAGCGTCCTTTCCGATGCCGGATGGGCCGGAAATGACAATGACGAGCGGGTTGGTGGGACGGTGTCCGAAGATAAAGGGGGAAGATTCCATGGGTGTTTCCATCTTGTTTGATTCTGCTGCCCCCATTATAAACGACCCCATCGCGGGCGGGGAAGAATCCTCGGTGGGCGCTGGAGGAAAAATCAATTCAAAATCCTCGAAGACAACCAACTGGCTGGGTGAAAACGTGTAGCCGTAAGCCTCGGCTTCGCGGGTGAAAAAGCGCCAGTGGCCGGCCTGCCAGGAGGCGAGGGTTTCATCCTCGCCCTCGCGCCGGCAGATTTCCCAGGTCATTTGCTCGAAGGGCAGCACCTGGACGGCGAGCGTGCGCAAAACGCAGGTTGGGTTGCCGCGCCCATCGAGGACGAGGCAGAGGTCCCCAACCCTGGGCAGCGGCAGGCCACCCAGCTCAAAGGAGCGGAGGCAGCCGCAGGTGGCCTTCTTCTTGCCGGCCAGGACCAAGGCAAGGAGCTCGTCGGCCATGGCAGCGCCGGAGCCAAAGGCGTAGACGTCCGCGCAGGGCGTGCTGGGCGGAAGCCCGGCCTGGTTGAGGAAGGCCTGCCAGAAGGCTGCGAGGTTCGGCTGAAGGAGCGGGGGGTTGGTCACTGGAGCTTCTCCTGGAGGGCAGCAAAGGAGCGAAGCCCCTGCACGGCACGAATAAAATCGTGCAGGGCTGAGAACCTGGCCCGCAAGGCCTGGACGGCGGGACCCACGGGGTCATCGCCGGAGGCACCACCGCCGGGTGTGTCGTTATAGGAGCCGTAGAAGGCAAAGTAAGCCTGGTTAATCTTGCGCAGACGGTAACCGTTGGCCCAGAAGTCCGAGCGGCGATTTTCCATGTAAGTTTCGGCGTCTTCAACGCGGTTTTGGGCCAGCAGTTCATCCACGCGCACCCGGGTGAGACGCATTTGCGCGCGGAAATCGAAGGGTTCGGAGGGGGAAAGCGGCGCGCGGGAGACAGTGATTTGGGGCGGAAAGACGAAATGCGGCAATGGCACCCGTGAGGGATAAAACGCCTTGAGCACCTGCAAGCTTATCTCCTTGCCGGCCAGGGAGGCGATGGTTTCGTTGAAAGTGCGCATCTGGGGGCTGGCATCATAGCGGATGCCGAGGGGATGGAAGGTGAGATAGTTGTGAATCCACTCGTGCGCGATGGTTTCGCTTAACCAATTCAGATCGGAAGTGCGCATGACCATGGTGGGGTAAGCACCCAACCCCCCAACCGGTTCCACCAGGGCGGAATAGTGGAATTTTTCAAAGATATCCGTTTCAATGGCGTCCCGGGTGAGGACGTCCAGGCCCGGTTGGAGGGAGAGGTCGAAAACCGTGAGGATTTTCTCGCGGGGGGAGACAATTAGGTTCATCGGGAGTGGAGTGACTTTGTAAAGCAAGGGAGGCAGCACCTGGCCGCCCAGGCCAAAGCCCATGCGCGCTAGGGTATGTTCGGTTTGCGTTTGGAGGATGGATTCGGCCAACAGGGAAAGATGGTCAAGGGTGTTTTGCTCGTTGTTAAGTTTGGCTCGAAAGGCAGGGATGAGCTTGTCGCGATCGGTGAGACGCGGGGCGCTGACCGCGTTTTGCAGGTCGGACTCCAGCCGCCCAACAAGGCGCACCTGGGTGATGTAATCTTCAACGATTTGGGATTGCCGGGTGGGGGTGAAGAATTTTTCGGCCTTGAGGGAAGCGCCGACCGCTTTTTGGAAGAGCGCGTCAAGGGTCCATTGGGAAAAGTCGAATTCGACCTCACGCGTGTACCTGCGCATGGCCTCGTAGGGATTGGCAGCCTGAAGAGAGGACCCGGAAAGCAAAACCAAGCCGATGAGGACCACAAAGATGATTTCGAAGAGCTTCGCGAGCCAATCGAACTCGGGGGAATCCTGACGCATGCCTCCCATTTTAACACTCCACAGAGGCAGGGAGAACAGGCGTGTACGTATTCCTTCTACGCAAAGCCTGGAAGATGGATTGGCACCTATAATTAGGCAAGTGGACGTTCGATTGGAGGAAAAATGGAAAAAAGCAAACTGCTGGCGCTTTTGGATGCCCGTTGGAACGCGTTCCAGGAAGCCTGGCGCGGATTGACCCCCCAGGAACTCGCAGTGGAAAAGGCCGTGGGCGAATGGTCGGTGCGGGATATCATCGCGCACGTGGCCATATGGGAAGAGGAAAACCTAAAGATTCTGCCGCTCATCGTGGAGGGGAAGACGCTGAAGCGGTATTCGACGCTGTACGGCGGCATCGACGCCTTTAACGCGCTCAAGGCTGATGAAAAACGGAAGCTAAGCCTGGAGGACGTGCTGGCTTACAGCCAGACGACGCACGCGGCCCTGAAAGACATGCTGGCTTCTTTCCCCGCGGAAGCGTATAAGACCAACGCGCGGTTCGTGCGGAGGGTGCGGGCGGATACGGTGGACCATTACCCCGAGCACGCGCAATCCATCCTGGCCTGGCGCCAAGGCAGAAAAGAGGGGTAAGTTGGACAGCCGGCCGAAAACACAGGCAAGCCCACGCGGGGAGGTGGACGCGTACATCGCGGGATTCCCAGCCGAGAAGCAGACGATTTTGAACGCCGTGAGAGCGGTCATCTGCGAGACGGCGGCAGAGGCGGAAGAGAGACTCTCCTATGGGATGCCTGGCTACTACTGGCATGGCCCGGTGGCGTATTTTGCCATGGCGAAGAATCATTTGGGCTTTTATCCAACGCCAGCGGCCATCGAGCACTTTGGGCAGGAATTAGCTGGCTATAAGACGAGCAAAGGCGCGGTGCAATTCCCACTGGGGCAGCCCGTGCCGATGGACCTTATCCGGCGGATGGTGCGATTCAAGCTGGCCGAAAATGCGAACCAAGGCCAGGCGCACCGTGGGGAGTAGTTGAGAAATTTACCATAGACTCGCGAACGGGTAAAATAGCCATCATTGCCAGAACATGGCAACAGAAAACAATGTATTGACAGACTGACAGAGGTTGGAAAACACATGGAAAAAAAGGTACCTGTCACCGGGATTACCATCACCATCCTGATACTACTGGCCATTTTGTGCCTGTGCGCGTGCCTGGTGCTCATCACCGGCGGGGCATGGCTCGGGTTGAATGTTTACCAAACCCAGGCCACGGAAGTGACCATTCCGAACATCATCAACACAGCCACACCGGAAGTGATAAACACGCTGGAACCGCTGACCCAAACGGAAGAGAAAGACGTGGAGGAGACTCTACGCACGCTGAACGGGACGACCGTGCCTGTGAATGACCCGGTGGAACTGGCGCAACGCCTGGGCGGAAAAAGCGACGTGCCCAAGACGCTGCCGGACACAAACGCGCCCTATTCGGTTGGCGATGAAAAGAATTTTTGGGTGAGCAACACGGACACCAACGAAAACTTCCAGGTGGCGGCGACGTTGCGTTACGTGGGCGACAACATCTATTTTTGGATTGAGGACGGGGTCGACTACAGCGAACGGGACCTGACCACCCTGGCGGACACCTTTGACCAGAAAATCATCCCGACCGATCGGGAGTTCTTTGGTTCAGAGTGGAACCCGGGGGTGGACAACGACCCACGCTTTTACGTGCTTTACGCGGGTGGATTGGGGTCGTCCATCGCGGGATACTTCTCGTCCGCGGATGAGGTGCATCCGGAAGCCCACCCCTACTCGAACGCGCATGAGATGTTCCTGATGAATTCGGACACAGTGGGTTTGAATGAAGACTACATCTTTGGCACGATGGCGCACGAATTCCAGCACATGATCCACTGGTACCAGGACAAGAACGAAGAGACCTGGGTGAACGAGGGCTTTTCGATGCTGGCGGAGCATGTGAACGGGTATGACGCCGGGGGTTTTGATTATGACTACATGGCCAACCCGGACATGCAACTGAACGACTGGGGGGACACGCCAGGGCAAAACAGCGCGCACTATGGGGCGAGCTACCTTTTCTTTGTCTACTTCCTGGACCGATTTGGCGAGGACGCCACCAAGGCGCTGGTGCATCAGCCGGAAAATGGCTTTGTGAGCATGGAAAAAGTGGCGGAGGAGCTGAACCTGGTGAACCCAGAGACGGGAAAAACTTATACTGGCGATGAAATTTTCGCGGACTGGTCCGTGGCGAATTTCATCCAGGACGCGGGCGTGGCGGATGGCCAGTATGGCTACAAGAGCTATAACCCGTATTCAATGAGCACCACGCAAACGTTCAGCAGCTGCCCGGCGAAGGTTGCGAGGAGCGTGTATCAATATGGCGTGCATTACATGGAATTCGAATGCCAAGGCACGCATTCCATCACCTTCCAGGGTGCCGAAGCGGTCAAACTGCTCCCCTTCGCGGACCCAAGCTCCGGGGATTATTTCTTCTGGTCCAATATGGGTGATGAATCAAACCCGACGCTGAGCCAAACCTTTGACCTGACGGGCGTCAGCGGGCCGGTGAGCCTCGCCTTTAAGACCTGGTACGATTTGGAGACCGATTATGATTATGTTTTCATCTCGGCCACGATGGACGGGGAAAATTGGGATATCCTGAACTCGAAAACTTGCACCACGGACAACCCTTCAGGGAACAGCTTCGGCTGCGGATGGAACGGGGAATCAGACGGATGGATGGACGAGCAGGTTGACTTGAGCGCGTACGCGGGGCAAAAGGTGACGGTGCAATTCGATTACGTAACCGACGCGGCGGTGAACGGGAAAGGGTTCGCTCTCGATGACATCCACATTGACGCCATCGGTTACGCCAGCGATTTTGAGCAGGACGCGGGCGGCTGGAACGCGCTGGGGTTCGCGCGGGTGCAGAACCGCCTGCCACAGACTTACTCGCTGCGGCTTATCCGCATCGGCAAGCAGACGAGCGTTTCGACCATCACGCTGGACAGCAACAACCACGCAGAAATCCCATTCACCATTGGTGAGGGCGTGGACCGGGTTGTTTTAGTGATTTCGGGAACCACCCCATTCACACGGGAAAAAGCCAGCTACCAGCTGAACATCCAATAGGGAAAAAACAAAAGAACCGGAGGCAAACCTCCGGTTCTTTTGTGTAGTATTTTGTTAGACGCTGGCGACCGCGTCGGTTAGCGTGTCGTAGGTGGAAAAATATGGCAGGATTCCAATCAATTCCATGGAATCGCGCACGTTTTCGCAGAGGGCGACCATAATCAGGTCATTTCTGCCGGATTTCTTGAGTTCTTTTTGAACACGGATAATTGACCACCAACCCGCACTGCTGACAAAATCGATATCAGCCATGTCGAGAATGATGGCTTTGGCTTTAGGGACAAGCTCCATCAATACTTTTTCAACGTCCGGGGCGGAAGCGCTGTCAATTCGTCCGCTGCCTTTTACAACGGTACACCGTTTGTATTCTGTCCTGGTTAAATCCATGGCTGACCTTTCTCGTTAAATCGGGTAAGTAAATAAATTATACAACAATAAATATGGTTTGTTTACCTTGTGGCAGGTTACCTGGTGGCAGATACGGCCGGCTCATGTATAATACCGCTCTATGCGTTACCATATTTGGACTGAAGGCTGCCAGATGAACGTGGCAGATTCCGACCGGTTGAGCCGGTCGCTTGAAAACCTGGGCTACAGCCGCGCGGCAGGTGCCGAAGACGCGGATGTTATCATCCTGAACACCTGCGTGGTGCGGCAGAGCGCTGAAGACAAAGCGCTGGGAAGATTGAACTCCCTGCGCCCGCTTAAGCAAGCCAAGCCAGAGCTGGTCATCAACCTGATGGGTTGCCTGGTTGGCGTGCAGGGCAACCAGGTGATGCAGAAGAGATTCCCGTGGGTCGATGTGTTTTCGGGCCCCTCAGACCCACAACCCTTGTTGGAATTTTTAGGCGAGGCAGCAGATTGCGAGCAGGCCAAAGCCTGGCGGGAGCAAATTGACCAGGTCTTGGACGAGGAATTCGGGGTACTAAGCCCCACCCAGGGTCCGCGCGTTTCGGAAAACCTGCCCATCGTGTTGGGCTGTTCGCACGCGTGCGCTTACTGCGTCATCCCGCACCGAAGAGGCCGGGAACGCAGCCGGGATGTGGAGAAAATCCTGCGGGAAGCGACCGCGATGACTGAACGGGGAGCGCGCGAAGTGGTGCTGCTGGGGCAAATTGTGGACCGCTACGGGCTGGACCTGCCCGGGAGCCCACTGTTGCCTGAGTTGCTGGCCCAGCTGGCGCAAATCCCGGCGCTGAAGCGCATCCGGTTTTTGACCTCGCACCCCAACTGGATGACAGACGCATTGCTGAAGGAAGTGGCGCGGCAGGAAAAGGTGATGCCACACATTGAAGTGCCCATCCAGGCCGGCGATGACAATGTTTTGCTGGCCATGCGTCGCGGGTATACCAACGCCCAGTACCGGGAGCTGGTCGGCCGGATCCGGGAGCTCATCCCGGGCGTGTCGATTGGGACCGATATCATTGTCGGTTTCCCGGGGGAAAGCGAGCAGGCGTTTATGAAAACATACGACCTGCTGCAGGATTTAAAGCTGGATGTGGCCCACCTGGCACGTTATTCACCCCGGCCAAACACGTACTCAGCCAGGTTCCTGGAGGATGACATCCCGGCGGTTGAAAAAATGCGGCGGTTCAGGGCGCTTGAGGACCTGCAAGAGCAAATCGTGGGGGAACTGAATAAAGCATTTTTGGGGCAGAATGTGCCAGTGTTGTTTGAAGGCAAATCCAAAAAACGCTGGTACGGGCGAACGCCGACCAACCGCCTGGCCTTCGTGGATAGCCAGGAAGACCTGTTGGGGCAACTGCGGACGGTGCGGGTGAACTGGACAGGGCCGTGGTCGCTGATTGGCGAGCTCGTTCCCGCCTGATTTCCAACTTAATCCAAAGCTTTATCCGGATACGCGCACAAGTCCAGGACCGGGCATTGGGCACAGCGAGGCTTGCGCGCCTGGCAAATTTCACGACCCAGCTTTATCAGATTGAGATGCAAACGGCCGTATTCGAGCGGGTCGGCGCAGGCCTCGAGATAGAGGTGCGTTTTTTCGACATCCATCTTTTGGGGACGCAGTCCAATGCGGCCTGAGACGCGGTAGACATGGGTATCCACAGGAAAGGCCGGCATTCCTAGCGAAAAAACCATGACAATGGCGGCGGTTTTTGGGCCGACCCCCTTGAGATTGACCAGCCAATCGCGGGCTTCTTCCACCGTCAGGTCCTTGAGCCAGGCGAGACTGATTTCACCGCGGGCTTCGGTGATAGCCTGGAGGGCGGCCTGGATGCGGGGACCTTTCTGGTTGGCTAGGCCGGCTACGCGGATGGTTTGAATTAGCTCATTGGTGTTCGCGTCGCGCACCTGTTCCCAGGACGGGTAGCGGGCTTTGAGCGCGCGGAAGGCGATATCGCGATTGGTGTCGTTTGTGTTTTGAGAAAGATAGGTGCACACGAGCTCATCAACGGGGTCCTGGTTAGCCGCCCATTCAGAGGCGCCGAATGCGTCCAAGAGGCGCTGGCTGACCAGGCTCATCAGCTGGCGGTGGTGTTCCGACACCTGGATCGGTTCCGCGGACATCAGGCCCGGTTCCAATTGACATACTGGGGACGAGCGAGGCGAATTGTGCCAATTTCCAGGCCGCGCCAGTTGCGCAGGATGGGGTCGCTGAACGGCGCGAAGTCCGCGCTTTCAAGCACGTCGCGCAGGCCCAGGGATTTGAGCAGTGCGGAGACAAGGCTATGCGTGGCACGACGGTTGGGGTCCCCATCGCTTATCTTGAAGGCTACCCCGAGGGCGGGGGAACCCGGACCCAAGGCACCAGGGAGCAGGCCAATCATTTGGAAGCCTTCAGCCCCGCCTTTGACGATGCCACGCCCCCGCAAGGCGTGCATGAGGACGGTGTCGAGCCGGCCAGGACCGGAGACCATGACGGGGTTGGCCATCATGGCCGTGGTGATTTGGTGGCAAGCCCGTGCGCGGCCGGGAGGGAGCGCGGCGGGGTCGCACAGGCGTGCGGTGGCGAGGGCAAAGGCACGCAAGGAAAGGGCATAAACAGGCGCGCTGCAACCATCGGTGCCGAAGAGCAAGGCCTGGGGCGGGAGATCCGCCATTTCGGCCATGGTGGTGAGGATGCGTTGCTGGACAGGATGAGCGCGGTCGAGGTAAGTCTCCAACGGAGCCCCCAGCCGCACAGCCTGGGCGAGCATGCCGCTGTGCTTACCGGAGCAGTTATGACGATAGGGTGTGGGCTGCTCACCCCGCGCGCGCATCGCGTCAGCGGTGTCGCGGTCCATGGGCCAATGAGTGCCGCATTGGAGGTCGGATTCGTGCAGGCCGGCTTTTTGATGGATGGACTGGAGGACGCGCAAGTGGTCCTCAGTACCGGCATGCGACGCGCACATGATGGCCAATTCTTCGGAGGTGAGGTTGAATTGCTCCACCCCACCCTCTTCGACAAAGGGAAGCACCTGGAAAGGCTTCATGGAACTGCGCGGGAAGGTGAACAGGTTTGGGTCGCCCGCGGAAGCCAACACGTGGCCTGAGACGTCCACGATGGCCATTGCCCCGAAGTGCACACACTCGACAACACCACCGCGGGTCAATTCGACCAACGGCTCATATTGACTCATGATTTCCATGTATATCCTCTTGTCTACTTGATATTGGTTTCGAACCAGGTGGTGAGGCCCCATTGCAAGCGGTTCAGGTAGAGCTCCTGATCCAGCGGGGAAACCTGGTAAAGATTCATGATTTCGGGGATGAGCGCGAGATACTCTTCCAAGGTGGTTTTTTTACGGACAAGGGGTGAAAGCAAATCCTGAATAGCGACAAGTTTGCGCGCCATTTCCTGGACCTGAGCCTGCGTGACGAGCCCGCTGCGCGAGGAAATGATTTGATAGCCACGGAAGGCGCGGGACGCGAGAAGGTCCAGCTCTTCGAGCCAGAGCGGAAGATTGGCATAGGCCAGGAAGGGAGGCTGGTCAACCAGGACAGTGTCGCCGACAAAAATCACTTTTTCCTTGGGGATGTGAACCCAAATGCCGGCTGAATTGGCACCAAAATGGTGCTCGAGCTGGACGCTGACGCTGGCCAGGTGCAAGTTCATGGTGTCTGAAAACCAGATTTCCGGGTTATTCCAGCGGGGCGTGGAGGAGGTGGCATCGGTACCATCGGAAGCGGCCTGGGCGTCTTCAGGGGGACGCTGGGGAGACTGGCGCGATTTGGTAGGGGCCGGCGGGTTCATTTGTGAGATGAGGGCGCAATCACAGCCCTTGGAGGTAAGAATCCTATCGAAATTGGTATCCAAAAGGACGAGAAACTTGGCATCACCCATAATCATTTTCGCGGTCGCGCCGCGCCAGGAACGCACGTCATCCATCCTGACGGGAGGATCAACCAGGATGGAGCCCTCAGGGGTGCGGATGACACCGGTCACCAGCCCGATGGCATTGTGGTCGATGTAGATGTTATGTGTAATCTCCTGCATGGCCTTTCCTTTACCTCAATCTGCACTCATTATAGCGATTGCGCGGTCAATTTCAAGGGAGGGGTTGTGATGACCCCCGCGCGGCGCACAAGGGGGGCGTGTTGGACGCAGCCCTGGCGTTGAGTTGAAGGTTGAAGTAGGGCGAGGGGTCCAAAGTATTTTTGATGTTCAGTTCATTCAGATAATGGCCCGTGCCGTCATCCCGGACGATGGAGAGATGCAGGTGGACACCGACGGGGTTGGAGGGGTCGCCTGAGTAGTTGCCCTGATAGCCCAGAAGGTCGCCGGCCTTGACGGGTGTTTCAGAGGTGCCGGGGGGAAAATGGGTGTCAATCAGCGACGTGCCAGCAGGATCGGCCAGGTGGGTGAGGTAAATCCAAACCTGGCGGTCCGGCTGGAGAGGGTCCTGGGGGACGCGGATGATGAGGCTGGACTTCCAGCCTGGTTCACGGGTGAGGAAGCCATTATAAGGCGCGTAAACGGGGGTGACACCCGGCTGGGTGCCGCCGAAGATATCGATACCCTGGTGGGGGTGGAATAGTTTGAAGGAATCCTGCCAGAGGTAGCCGATGTAGCCTTCGGTGGGGATGAGAAAAGGCGCGTCGGCACAGCGAGACAGGGCCTGGACTTCCCAGTCCTTGTGGCTGGAGGGGTCACGGAGGTAGGCGTAAACGTCGGTGTTGCGCCCGCCGAGGTAGGTGCGCAGGACAAGCGCCAGCAAGACCAGGGCGGTCCCACCTGCCAGGAGCGCGCCCAGCCAAAAGAGTTTCTTTTTCATCGTATGTTCCAAGGTCCATCATCGTTCCCGGGCATGAGGTGTGAACTGCCCAGGGCAGGAAAAGAATGGTGCCATTATATAAAAAGATAACAGGTTTAGCCAACCCTTTGGTTTTGGTAGTACAAACACTTGAATCCATCGAGGCAATCGCTATAATCAAATTAATAAATGGAACATTTACGGATGTTTCAGCGTCCTTTCACAAGATAAATGTTGATTAGGCAGTTTTCTGAAGAACATGAAGGAGTGAAATGAAAAAGACAGGTGTTTTGTTGGTTTTGCTAGCCCTTGTGCTGGCTCTTCCTTTGGGTACCGGCATCAAGCCAGTGGAAGCCGCGTATCCGAGTTTCACAATCGATGAAGTTGTTAAGGGTGTGTCTGTGACCCTGTTGACCAAGGATTTCCCCGCGAATGTGGAGTTCGTGGCCCGGATGGGTGAATATAACACCAAGGCCATTGGCGGGATTGAAATCTCCAAGTTCACCTCAGGTGAGGGTGGCAGTTTCAAAGTGACGCTGCAAATCCCAGGTGCTCTCAAGGAACGCGCGATGATTTCCGTGCGGCTTGATAGCACCTCTGGTGGATACTATTATTACAACTGGTTCTGGAATGACCCGGTGAACGGCACCTGGCCGGACACCAAGCCAGCCCCCCAACCCGTGCCAGCACCCATCATCCCCACTTTTAGCATCAAGGCTGTAGACCCTGGCAAGACGGTCACCATTGTGACCTCCAACTTCCCGAAGGGTGTGGATTTTGTGGCCAAGATGGGCAAGATGTGGACGCGCGGCATTAACGGGACCGAGGTTGGCAAACTGAACAGTGGCGAAGGCGGCAGTTTTGAAGCGACCTTTGACATCCCGGCTGACCTGAAGGATTATCAGCAGGTTGCCATCCGGCTGGACGGCGCAGGTGGTAACTACGCGTACAACTGGTTCTGGAATGTGGCTGATGGCGTCATCGTGACACCGGAACCCCCAGCGCCAAGCCCCGCCCCAGTGGTTTACCCTAGCTTTAGCATCGCGGCGGTTGAACGGGACAAGACCGTGACCGTGAAGGGTATTAACTTCCCCAAGGACACTGATTTCACGGTGCTGATGGGCAAGATGTGGACGATGGGAATCAATGGTATCGAAGTGGCGACATTCAATTCTGGTGAGGGCGGTAGCTTTACAGCCACCTTCAACATCCCGGCCGAGCTGGCAGGTTTGAACCAGATTTCAATCCGCCTGCAGAGTGCCACGGTATACGCTTACAACTGGTTCTGGAACTTCAACGCTTCAGAGTAAGC
>Ga0116171_10001689_pt1 | contig 21725 bp, 13 predicted proteins | sample AD_JPNHW2_MetaG_FD_89798 | JGI IMG/M metagenome (GOLD analysis project Ga0116171, IMG submission 89798) | Active sludge microbial communities of municipal wastewater-treating anaerobic digesters from Japan - AD_JPNHW2_MetaG | ecosystem: Engineered > Bioreactor > Anaerobic > Digestate | place...
CCAAACATCAGGAAGCCGATAAGAGCCAACGATGAAGGTGCAATAAGACCTGCAAGTACGGTTACAAGTATCGGGAATAAAATCAATACTGTTCTTGATACTTTCTTATTGGCATCAGTATGCATTCGCATCTTTCTTTCATGCTTTGAGGTTAAAAGTTTTACCACCGGCGGTTGAATGATAGGCACCAACGCCATGTACGAATAAGCTGCAACTGAAATTGGTCCTAACAGGTTTGGTGCAAGAATAGTGGAAACAATGATGGATGTGGGTCCGTCGGCAGCTCCGATAATACCGATTGAAGCTGCTTCTTTGATATTAAATCCGAAAATGGTAGCTAAAACCATGGTAACAAAGATACCAAACTGAGCTGCAGCCCCGAAAAGCAACAACGAAGGTCGCTGGAACAGCGGCGAAAAATCAATCATCGCTCCAATGGCCACAAAAATAAGCAACGGAAAGACTTCGGTTGCGATACCTGCATTGAAAAACACATCCAACGCACCTTCAACAACCGCTCCGGTTGCCGGATCAATCTGTGTAAGCGCTGCTGTAAACGGGATATTTACCAGAATGGCACCAAATCCCATAGGCAACAGCAGCGTTGGTTCATACTGCTTTTTAATGGCTAAAAAAATCAAAGTAAACCCGACAATAATCATCACCAGATTTTGCCAGGTCATTCCTGCAATGGCAGGAAATAGTTGTTCTACTCCCATAATAAATAATGTTTTTTATTTTTTGTATTAAATTCAATAAATTAATTATCAAGATTATATGCAAAATAATTAAACGAAAATCAAAAAAAGGACTTCGGATAATCATATACTTGCTTAAGTTCTCCAATGTGCTAAAAAATATCTTCTCTTGGATATCTTTCTTCAACTTTGCTGAAAAAATAGGACGCAACCGCACCGATCAGTAAAAGAATGACACAGAAAACGGCAGCACCTACAAAACTCAATCCCGCGACAGCTAACTGGTCTGCCCTAAATGCCGGGAAAACAATGACCGGAAAGATTGCCAGTGACGAGCCTACAACCATTCCGAGAATAAAGTGATACATACCCGAATAGTGCTTCCTGAATAAATAGGAAGCTAATTTTGCAAAGAGAAGCACACATGCTATTACTCCGATGGTAAGCGGTATTACCACCGCCATATCCAGGTTTTTTATTCCGGTAGCCATCTTGTCGTAAAGCCCGAAATAAATCAGGAAATTCGAAGGACTCATACCCGGCACAATCATTCCAAGACCAATCAATGCGCCGGAGCCAAACCAAACCGGTATGCTCGGGGTTACATTTACAAGCTCCTGTTCACCGATCAGCATCAGGGAGAAAATGATTAACGCTGAAATGATAAGGATGATAATATCCTTTTTATTACGACCAGATTTTCCGGCCGTTCTGTAAAGTGATGGAAAAGTGCCGATTACAAAGCCTATAAACAGACAAGTAAACTCAGCGGCATATTTTCCGAATGCTTTTTCGACCACGATGGCAAAAAGAAAAATACCCAACGCCACTCCTATTCCAACAGGAATAAAGAAAAGCACATTTTTTACAAAATTCTTTCTTAGATCGGCCAGAAACCGGAGTAAGGGATCATAAAGGTTAAATATCACCGCCAATACTCCTCCCGACAATCCCGGAAGAATTGCTCCAATACCTACAATTGTGCCTTTAACAAGACGAACTATCCAGTCAACGACAGGACTCAGGCTCTTGGTTGTTTTTTCGCCGGAATCCGTTTTTAATCCACTTTTTGTCATCAGTTTTTTATTATTTCATTTCATTATTAAATCTCATCATGTCTTTCTTCTTTCAGCTTCTCAACTTTCAGTTCTACTTTCAGTTCTTCGTTTTCCTTGTTTTCCGAAATGAGCATGGAGAGAACAATAGAAAATGCCAGTGTAAAAATTATTACTGCCAGAGATACCCATGAATGCGCAGAGAAAAATGCGGCAACAGCCGGAATGGCACCAAGCAACATTTTACAGCCGATGAAAAACAGGATAAAACTTACACCTACTTTCAGGAAACGGAACATTCCCATAATCCCTCTCAGTGCAAAGAACAAGGAAATCAAACCCATAACTGCAAATACATTAGAACTGATTGCCAGAAAGTTTTCTTCACTTGCTGTAAGTATATTGGTTGCCCCTTCCTTAATTACCCCTATAATAGCCGGAATTGAGTCTATTGCAAATAAAATATCGGTAGAACCTATTACCAGTAAACAAAGAAAACTGTTTGTGATAAACCTTTTACCATCAATACGGGCAAAGAACTTTGGATTATGCGCATCCGGATCAACAGGGAAAAGCTTCGATGCACCTTTGTACAAAAAGTTTGATTTTGGATCAACATTATCTTCATCTTTCGAAAATACCATTTTATAAGCTGTATAGAGCAGAATGGCTCCGAATATATAAATAATCCATTCGAATCTTTCGACCAACTCCATGCCGACAAGGATAAACAGAATACGCAAAACGATAGAAATCATAATCCCGATCATCAGCAGTTTTGGTTGATTTTTATCATTGATACCCATCATGGAGAAAATCATGATAAACACAAAAAGGTTGTCGACAGAGAGTGAATACTCTGTCAGATACCCTGATAGAAATTTTGTACCCATAACATGGGCTGTATTCATCTTACTGTCCGGATTTTGTGTAAAAAAGAAATAAATTGCAACCGCAAAAAGCAACGCGATGCTGATCCAGACTCCGGTCCATTTTAAAGCCGTTGAAATACTTTCAGTTTCTTTGCGTCGTGCAGTCACGGCCAAATCAATAGCATAAACAATGATGAAGATTACTATAAATGCAACCCACCACATAGTAAGTGTTCCCATAAAATTAAATTTGTTATTTGATTAATTCAATATATTTCATCTGAAAAATATCCGTAAAGTTATTGTTATCAATTCCACAGAACAAATCATTGCACTGATAAGCAAATACTTACACACTGATACCTGTTTTCAAAAATCTGAATGCTAAGATATTGAATATTTTTATCATTTTAATGATATTGTTTATGATTCTTTTCAAAAAGAACAAATCATAAAACTACTGTAAAAACTGTTTTATAATTAAAAAGAAGTCTGCAGGCCATTCGTTGATTTTTATAAAATTACGTACCTTTGCAAATTGCATTTTTCTCAAAATTCATAAACCGAAGCATGTCAAAACAAGGAAATATACTGGTAAAAGGTGCCCGGGTTCACAACCTGAAGAATATTGATGTTGAAATTCCCCGTAACAAACTGGTGGTTATCACCGGATTATCCGGATCGGGAAAATCCTCTCTGGCTTTTGACACGCTTTATGCCGAAGGTCAACGCCGGTATGTGGAAAGTTTGTCGGCTTATGCACGTCAGTTTCTGGGGCGGATGTCAAAACCCGAGGTGGATTATATTAAAGGCATTCCACCGGCCATTGCCATCGAGCAAAAGGTCAACACCCGCAATCCCCGCTCAACGGTGGGAACTTCCACGGAAATCTATGAATATATCAAGTTGCTTTATGCCCGTATTGGCAAAACCTATTCACCGATATCAGGCGAACTCGTCAAAAAACATGAAGCGGATGATGTTGTTGAGGTTGCAATGGAATACCCCGACGGCACAAAACTGATGGTGCTGGCTACTGTCACACCCAAAGAAGGCATTAGTCGTGAAGAACGGCTGAACCTGTTTCTGCAAAATGGTTTCAGCAGGATTGTCATCGACGGGGAGACAGTTCGTATTGATGAACTTTTATCAAAAAAAACAATACCGGACACATATCGGGAAATTTTCCTGCTCATTGACCGCCTCGTAGTGGACCACAGCCCTTCAGGTATCAGCAGGTTGACAGATTCGATCGAAACAGCTTTTCTTGAAGGAAAAGATGCCTGTACGCTGGAGATCATAACTGATACCGAAACAAAGAGAGTAAATTTCTCGAAGGCATTCGAAGCCGACGGCATTCAGTTTGAACTGCCTTCCGAACACATGTTCAGCTTCAACAATCCGCTGGGCGCATGCCCTGTATGCGAAGGTTTCGGTAAAGTAATCGGCATTGACGAAGACCTGGTAATTCCCAACAAATCACTCTCGGTGTATGAAGATGCGATAGTTTGCTGGCGTGGCGAGGTAATGAGCGAATATAAAAAACAACTTATCCGCTGTGCCGACAAGTTTGATTTTCCCATTCACAAACCTTATATTGAACTGAGCAACGAACAGCGTGAACTTATCTGGACCGGCAACAAATACTTCGAAGGATTGAATTCTTTCTTCCAGATGCTGGAAGCAAACCAGTACAAAATACAATACCGGGTGATGCTGGCACGTTATCGTGGAAAAACCATTTGTCCGGCCTGCAAGGGTACGAGACTGAAACAGGAAGCTGCCTATGTCAAAATCAATCAGGTTCCCATCACAGAACTTGTTCTGATGCCTGTAACCCGACTGAATGATTTCTTTGAAAATCTCGAACTGGACGAACATGACGCTTCGGTGTCGAAACGATTGCTGATTGAAATCAGAAACCGCATCCATTTCCTGCTTGACGTGGGACTGGGTTATCTCACTCTCAACCGCTTATCCAACACCCTTTCGGGTGGTGAAAGTCAGCGTATAAACCTCGTCACATCACTCGGCAGTAGCTTGGTCGGTTCACTTTACATACTCGATGAACCTTCCATTGGACTGCATTCCAGAGATACACACCTGCTCATCAAAGTACTGCATCAGTTGAGGGACATTGGAAATACAGTGGTTGTCGTTGAGCACGATGAAGAAATCATGCGTGCTGCCGATTACATTATTGATATCGGTCCGGGCGCCGGAAGAGCTGGTGGAAATGTGGTGTGGCAGGGGAAGCCGCCAATTCAGCCCCCTAAATCCCCCAAAAGCCCCATTCCCCTTCGGGACTTCCCCCTCAAGGGGAAGGATGCGCACATAGACCTTTCAGCATTAAATAAGAATTTACAGGAACAAGATGAGTCGGATAATAAAGTTTATAAAACAGCCAATCCGTTGAATTATGAATTATTAAAGGAAAATGCTGATCAGAGAAAGAAAAATCCCACCGATGCTGAAAATTTTCTTTGGAATAATCTAAGAGGAAAAAATTTAGAGAATTTCAAATTTAGAAGAAAGTATGTAATCGGTGATTATATCGTTGATTTCGTAAATCTTTCCAGTCAACTGGTAATCGAAGTTGACGGAGGATATCATAAGGATGAAAAAGTAAGACAACAGGACGAAATACGTACGGCTTATCTCAATGAAAAAGGTTTCAGCGTCTTAAGATTTACAAACGAAGAGGTTCTGAACAACATAGAAAAAACGCTCGAAACTATCCTCATTGCACTGCGGCAAAGCCCTCCCTTGAAAGGAGGGTTGGGGAGGGGCTCTGACTTAGGGCTTTCCTACACTCTCGAGTATCTCCTCGGTCTGGAAACCATTCCGCTTCCTCTTCACCGTCGTATATGGAACAATTACATCGAGGTGCTGGGAGCGCGCGAAAACAACCTGAAAGGTATTAATGTAAAGTTCCCGCTGAACGTCATGACGGTAGTGACGGGTGTGAGCGGTTCGGGGAAATCGTCGCTGGTAAAGAGTGTATTTTATACCGCCCTGAAAAAATATTACGGCGGAGTAGCCGAGAAAACCGGACAGTTCGGTTCGCTCAGGGGCAGCATGCACCTCGCGAAGGATATCGAATTTGTGGATCAGAATCCGATAGGACGCTCCACCCGTTCAAATCCGGTTACCTACATCAAAGCCTATGACGAAATCCGGAAACTCTTTGCCGACCAGCAACTGTCCAAACAAATGGGATATCAGGCATCACATTTCTCATTCAACACACCCGGCGGGCGCTGCGAGGAATGTCAGGGCGAAGGTACTGTTACCGTAGAAATGCAGTTTATGGCCGATTTGGTACTGGAATGTGAACATTGCCACGGCAAACGGTTTAATCAGGACATTCTGGACGTTACCTACAGGGGAAAAAACATCTACGAAGTACTGGATATGACCGTCAACCAGGCTATTGAATTTTTCTCAGAACATACCGGAAACACTGAAAAACGTATCGTGAAAAGGTTGCAACCATTACAAAACGTGGGCATTGGGTACGTTAAACTGGGACAATCGTCGAGTACCCTGTCGGGCGGTGAAAGCCAGCGGGTGAAACTTGCCTCGTTTCTGGCCAATGAGAAATCAGAACCAACTATTTTCGTATTCGACGAGCCTACCACAGGTCTCCATTTTCACGATATTAAGACACTGCTGAAAGCATTTGACGCGCTGATAACAAAGGGGCACACAGTCATTATCATCGAGCACAACATGGAGGTAATTAAATGTGCCGATCACGTCATCGACATCGGACCTGAAGGAGGTGAAAAAGGAGGCAATATTGTTTTTGAAGGTACACCCGAAGATCTGGTAAATTGCGAATGTTCCTATACCGGAAAATTTTTGAAAGATAAATTATAATCATTCAACCTGTTTGGAAAAATAAATTTTTCATTACTTTTGTAAAAACACAAAATTATATGAAACGATTTTTTCTGAGTCTTGGAGCTTTATGTCTTATTCTTGTTGTAAATGCTCAGGACATAGCCAAGACAATTAATGATTACGAAGAAACCAAATCTACAACCATTTCAAAAGGGCGGAAATTACTGCTCGATCAGTTTGTAAGCGACCGCATCGACAAGGTCGAAGAAGTTTATGTTTATCTGAACGACAAAATTGCCGATGCCGATTATGCAGCTTTCAGCGCGTTCGAACAAATAAACCTGTCGTGCTGGACACGCCGCTATGAATATGCTCTAAAAGAAATATTGTATCTTGATTCAATAAATACAGCACGCAAAGAAGGAAAAACCGCAACCGTAACCCGAATCTATCCTGCAAATGACATGTTGGGTACACGGATTTACGAAAAAACAGCGCCCGTTCTGCCTTCTGTCCTTCAGAACATCTAAACGTCCAACCTCAGCCGCGAGGAAAAAGATGCGCTGCAGCTGATTATGAGGGATATTTATCTTACCGGTGACGATCACCGCAGGTCTTTGTATCAGGATTCCATCAATGCGTTAAGCACCAAATTCCTTTCCGATTACCCGGCATCCCCTTATTCCAGTTACATCCGTAACGCGGTTCGGTTTGTTTATCACCGGAATGACTGGGGCTTTGGATATGATTTTGGTCTGGGATACACACAGGTTTTTGGTTCAATGGTTGATATATATAAAAACGGATTTAATGCCAACGGCGGATTTGATATCTTCTATAAACAAACTGTGGCATATATTCGCTTTCTGATCAGTACGTCGGGCACAAAACACGCCGTTGTGGCAAACCATGGCAACGTAATCCCAGCTGAAACATTTATGAACTTCAATCACTTTGAATTCAGTCTTGGATATGCACTGCCTGAGTTGAAGCGACTGACTGTTACCCCGTTTGCCGGTATAGGCGCTTTCGGAGTTGCTTACGGAGCAGAACAAGACCGCAACGATAACACGATATTAAAGAATGCCGGAAAAACAGTGCTTTGTTATCAGGGTGGATTAAATATGACTTTGATTTGTTTAATAAAAATGTTTCAGGCGGCAAAATGCCAGTCAGACTGCGTTGCACTTACATACGACCCTCAAACTCAGCTTACTCCTACATACCCTCCGGTATCTTTACCGTTTCTCTGGGTTTTGCCATTCAGGGCTGGAGTACCAAAAGAGAATTATAGTAGCATGACGGCCCCCCAGCCCCCTAAAGGGGTAGTAAGAGAAAGAATGATTACGTCACAACAAGTGACGCCCTCGCTAATTTAAAAATAAGGTACAGATCCTATACTAATTCTAATGCTATTAAGGTTGAAATATACAAAATAAGGTCTTTAATTGCATCTAAGGACCTTATCTCCTTGAATTAAACTTCGTAGTAATTTGGATAACCGGAATTAAAACCTTATTACCTTATTAATTTAACGTGAGTTCGACATAAGAAATAGTCCGTTAGGACTTAAATATCAATAGAAAGCGTGTTTTTGTATTGGTTCATTTCCCGTAGGGAATTGATATATTTATCCCCTAACGGGGAATTTAATTTATTTAATAACCTATTTCTATGGATATTAATTCCCTACGGGAATACAGACAATTTAATTGTTTTGGTTAAATGAAATCGAACTCACGTTAACTAAAACAAATCCTCAGGGAAATTAAAAAACAACAGGGAAAATTCAGTTTGAATTTTCCCTGTTGTTTTTTATATCCGGATAATGTTATTCCGCGGCAGGTTTCATCACAATTTCAATCACATTTTGCTGATCAACAATTGATTTCAGGGTTTTCTGAATGGACTCTGAAGTCAAAGCATCAACAGCAGCTTTGTAATCAGTACGGTAATTCAGTCCATCCTGATAGTAAGCTTTCAGTTTACCTCTCCACCAGTTGTTTTGTTCTATGTCCTGTTTGTACTGTTTCATCAGATTTTCCTTTACCTTGTCGAGGTCGTCTTTGAGCGGACCATTGTCGATTATCTGTTTGATCTCATCGTGAATGATGCCCATCAGTTTCGCCTGTTTTTCGGGATCGGTATCGAACTGCATCAGGATGGAAGCCTGATCTTTTGGTACATTAGCCATACCACCATATACTCCTACTCCGTACGATCCGCCTTCTTTCTCGCGGATGCTCTCCAAATAGCGGATATCAAGAATATCGCCGATAGCTGAAACCGCAACCTGATTGTTGATACTGAAAGGAATATCGGCCGTATAATAGATACGGTTCGAAGCCTTTTTGGTTTTCATCTTGAAAGTGAAATAGTTATTTACCTTTCCTTTGGGAAATTCGCGATAAACCTTATCGAATTTTTCAGTATTCTTCTTATCTGTTTTCAGACCGCCAAGATAAGTTGCCAGCAGTTGCTGAGTTTCTTTCTTGTTGGGGTCGATGTTTCCCACAAAAATAAAGGTAAAATCAGCCGGATTGGCAAAACGTTGCTTGTATATTTCCAACGCCTTATCCTGATCTACTTTTTCGAGAGTTTGCAGGTTTTGCAGCACGGTTCTCGGATCTTTGGCCGAAGTGGTTACCTGTATACTATCGGAGAAAGCCTTGTTGGGATTACTGGCCACATTAGCCAACTGTGTACGATACATGTTCATGATGGCCTTGAAGGAGTTGTCGTCCTTGCGGGGTTGCGTAAAGTACAGATAAAGCAGTTGGAGCATTGTTTCGAAGTCCTTCACCGATGAATTTCCGTTCATTCCCTCTTCGTACTGGTCGATATATGGCGATACCGACGCTATTTTTCCGGTAAGCACCTTGCTGAGCTCGACAGCGGAGAAATTACCGATACCGTTCGACTGAACAATTCCGTCAGCCATGGATGCCGAAGGCAAATCAGCTACGTTGTGAACTTTGGATATACCACCATCGCTGAAAGCGGTGAAAGAAATTTCATCCTTTTTGAACGTGGTAGGTTTGAAGATAAGTTTCACACCGTTGCTAAGTATCATCTCAGTGGTTTCCATCGCCGGGTTTTGTTTGATTTTCTTTACTTTTCCGGCTTTGGGAGCTTTATCCAATAGCGGTTTATTCAGCACCTCTTCGGCTTTGGCTGTCAGTTCGGCTTTGCGGGTATCATCGAGGGCTGTAAGTATCTGCTCCTTTGTCGGAACTTTTACTCCAGCCTTTTCAGGGGCTGTTACCGACACCACCAGGTTGGTATCCGAAACGTACGATTTGGCCAGCTGATTGATCATTTCTGTTTTCAGTTGTGGCAGCAGCATCTGAGCAGTCTGATATTCGAATTCTATTCCCGGTATGGGTTCGTCGGCCAGGAAATTACGGATGTATTCCTCTGCCAACGCCATGCTCTTCTGATTATCGCGTTCGTTATACGATTTCTCGAAGTTCTTCAGCATGTTGGTTTTTGCTCTTTCCATTTCGGCATTGGTGAAACCGAAGCGTTTCATCTTTTCGGCTTCGAGCAACAATGCTTTCAAGCCCTCCAGTTCTTTTCCTTCCTTGGGAACAACAGCCATCTGGAACGCGTCTTTCGATTTTACCAGTTCACCATAAGCGCCGTAAGCCCCGGCAAAAGGAGCATCGGCCTGCATGGCTATTTCCTCGAAACGTTCGCTGAGAACAGATGAGATCAATGAATTAACAAGTCCCATCGCATAACCCGGCATTGCCAGTTTCACTTCGCGTGGCAGTTTGTCTTTTTTATATTCGAGTTCTATCTGCGTTTTGGAAGCTTCGGGATCTGTTACAATTGAGATTATCGGTTCCTTGTTGTTTGTAATTTCATAAACGGGACGCTCTCCGAAGTTATCCTTTTTCGAAATATCGGAGAACATCTGTTTGATTTTGGCTTCCATCTTATCCACATCAATATCACCAACAACAACAATAGCCTGCTGATCGGGACGATACCACCTTTTGTAATATTCGCGCAGTGTTTTATAGGTGAAGTTGTTGATAACAGCCGTATCGCCGATAATATCTCTTTTTGCATACTGCGACCCGGGATATTTTTTTGCGTTGGATTGTTTCCACATTCTTCTGAACGCATTGTTACCGGTACGCCATTCTTCACGGATTACGCCACGTTCGCTGTCAATTTCATCATCCTGAAGCAAAATGAAATTCGACCAATCGTGCATCACGAGTAACGCACTGTCCAGCAGACCTTCGCGCATGGTGGGAACGTTGGACAAGCGGTACACCGTTTCGTCGAGCGAGGTGTAAGCGTTGATGTCATAACCGAACTTTACTCCGTTTTTTTCAAAATAATTTATTATGCCTTTTCCCGGAAAATTCTTTGTTCCGTTGAAAGCCATGTGTTCCAGGAAGTGAGCAAGTCCGTTCTGATCGTCATTCTCCAGAATAGCGCCTACGTTTTGAGCAATGTGAAATTCGGCCCTTTCTTTGGGTTCTTTATTGGCACGAATGTAATAGGTCAGACCGTTATCCAGTTTCCCGTAACGAATTTTCGGGTCCATTGGCAGCGGTTGCAGTTGCGACTGTTGCGCAAACAGGATTGCCGACATAACAGTCAGCAAAGCAGACAAGATAAATTTAAACGAATTGATTTTCATGTTGAGTAAAATATTATATAAATTGATTGGACTAATAATGCTGTAGATTACAGGCATTTCAACTACCGACAGACAGTTGGAGAGTTGAATAAATACAAAGGAAACAGAATTTTACTTAATCACCAATTATTAATCAACTTTTAATTGTTAAATTAACAAAATGAGTTAGTTTGATGCTTGAGTTTGCAAGTTAGAAATTTCTCTGTTTCTTTTTAATAGTTCTCCAGTCCCCTTAGGGAGAATCTGGTTTCGGTACTGAACTGTGTTGTCATGAAATAGGTTTACGATAAAGTAAACACATTTCATGATTAAAGATGCTAAGGTAACTCTGAGGGGGAATTTAGAGAAGGTTAAATAACAGATAGTAATCAATCAAACAATTACACGTTTAAATTTTCATCCTGACTTTCTGATATGTTCATATTTTGTTCACTCACAACCCGTAATATTATCCGCTCAAACAAAGAACAACCGGGATAAATTCCGGTAAAATATTTACCTTTGTATATGTAAAACAAACAAATACCTATGGCTGAAGAACTGAAAATAAATGGTGCTGCCGGTAAAGAAGCACGTTACCGTGAACTTATTCCCCAACTACAGGCACTGACGGAAGGTGAAAGTAATCTGACGGCAAACCTGGCAAACATCGCGGCTGCCCTGAAAGAAGTATTCGGATGGTGGTGGGTTGGTTTTTATCTAGTGAAAGAAAATGAACTGGTGCTCGGTCCGTTTCAGGGCCCGGTTGCCTGCACCCGGATCGCGTTAGGGAGAGGTGTTTGCGGCACAGCCTGGAAAGAAAGACGCTCCATTCTCGTACCCGATGTCAATAAGTTTACGGGGCATATCGCGTGCAGCAGCGCATCAGTATCCGAAATTGTTGTTCCGATATTCAATCAGCAGCAGGAAGTAGCGGGAGTTCTGGATGTGGACAGCGAACTATACGATGTGCTGGACGAAACAGATGTGAAATTTCTGGAAGAAATTGCAGGAATAATAAATATTTAAAGAGGCCCCCTAATTATCTCCCTTAGGTCGCTGACCGTTGGTTCCCCCTTGGGGGACTTTGGCTGCATCGGTTTTATTAGAATATGTAAATTTATTTCAGGACAAGGCAAATCATTCTTTCTCTTACTCTCCCTTCAGGGGGCTTGTTCCTCTGCCCTTTCTGTCAGTCCTTCTGTTTAACTACCGTTTAAATGTAATTTCTCAAATAATGAGGTTTGCTGCCCCAAGCCCCTAAAGGGGATGTGAAGACCATTCGGGTAAATAAAAGCACATTAGATATGATGACCAGACTTTCATTAAACGCTCAATAACTCCCCCTTTTGGGGGGCTGGGGGGCTTTCTTTCTATTTACAAATCACGCAACCTTCACATTTGCTGAGTTCTCCGCGCAATCGTTTTTCCACCAGCAGTTTTATTCTGTCCTGCAGGGCGTCGATCCGGATATTATCAATAACATCGGCTGTGAAGGCATACATCAGCAACAAGCGGGCTTCCTTTTCGGTAATTCCCCGCTGACGCAAGTAGAACATGGCTTTATCGTCAAGCTGTCCGATGGTAGCTCCGTGCGAACATTTCACATCGTCGGCATAGATCTCGAGCTGAGGTTTGGTGCGCATTTTAGCTGTACCTTTCAACAGGATATTTTTATTTGTCTGATATGCCTGTGTTTTCTGCGCGTCTTTTGCTACATAAAGTTTACCGGTAAATCCGCCTTTAGCAGAATCATCCAGTACATATTTAAAGAGTTCAGAGCTATGACTATTGGGTTTGTTGTGAATGACCGAGGTAAAATTATCTATCTGCTGATTTTTGTCTGACAGCGCCATTCCACACATTAGTGTTTCGCAATGCTCTCCATCCAGATCAATTTCCACCGTATTGCGGGTTAAACCGTTATGAAGTGTAATTACATTTCCCAGAAAAGAGGAGGAGGTGTCCTGATCAACAAGCAGGGTGCACAGATTGGTGGTTTTGTTATGTACATTCTCCAGTTTGTAATGTTCATACTGAGCATTTTCGCCAACAAAAACCTCCGTTACCCTGTTCGAAAAAAAGCGCACATCATCTACGGTATGGTCACATACCAGAAGTTTAGCCTTTGCACCTTTTTCAAGAATGACGAGGTTGTGACTATTGGCCATAAAATCAGCATTGGAACGCAGGATATTGATTAACTGTACCGGTTTGTCGATCGTAACATTTTCGGGTACATACATAAAGAAACCATCCTGAGCAAAAGCTCCATTGAAAGCAACCAACCCATCATTTTGCTTAACGGACAGTTTACCAAAATACTTCTTAACGAGTTCCGGATGCTCTTCGGCTGCCGTTTTCAGGCTTCCGATGATAACGCCTTGGGGTAAGGTCTCATTGCGGGGTGTACTGACCGGATAAAACCCTTCGTTGACCACGAAATACAAATACGACGAAATACCCGGTACATCACATTTGAACACATCGTATGGATTGACTGCAAACCTGACACGGTTGATATTCAGCCCGTAATCAACGGTGAGCGATTCGCTGAGGTCTGTGTATTTATAGTTTTCGAGACGGGAATCAGGAAATCCCAGAGTGCAGAATTTCTTAAACGCCTCATCACGTACTTCATTCAGTACATAGGCTGAATGTTTCTTAATCGTTTCATGATGTTGCGAATAAAGTTCAATATACTGAAATTCAGCTCCATCCTGTTTCACCGAAGATGTTGAAGTTGATTTCACTCTGTTATTTGTATCTGTATTATTCATAATGACTTGTAAATTTATTAAAGTTCCCCGCCGGGGGATCATCTGGAGGCTTTATTTCAGCCAGTCGTAGCCTTTTTCTTCGAGTTCCAGCGCCAGATACTTATCTCCGGTTTTAACTATTTTCCCGTCATAAAGCACATGTACAAAATCGGGAATAATGTAATCGAGCAGTCTCTGATAGTGTGTGATCACAATACTGGCATTTTCCGGTGTTTTCAGTTTATTGACTCCGTTTGCCACGATACGCAACGCATCAATATCCAGCCCGCTGTCGGTTTCGTCCAGAATGGACAGCTTTGGATCAAGCATGGCCATCTGAAAAATTTCGTTCCGTTTCTTCTCCCCACCCGAAAAGCCTTCGTTCACCGAACGGTTGGTCAGTTTGTTGTCCATTTCCACCAGTTCTTTTTTCTCACGCATCATACGCAGAAAATCGGTTGCTGCAATGGGTTCCTGTCCTCGATACTTCCGCTGTTCGTTGATGGCAGCCCGCATAAAGTTAACCATACTTACTCCGGGAATTTCCACCGGATACTGGAAACTCAGAAAGATTCCTTCGCTGGCACGTTCCTCCGGGTTGAGTTCAAGCAGGTCTTTACCCTCAAATATTACTTTTCCTTCCGTCACTTCGAAAGCGGGATTTCCGGTAAGCACCGATGCAAGAGTTGATTTTCCTGCACCGTTCGGTCCCATAATGGCATGTATTTCACCTGCTTTGACTGTTAGGTTGAGACCTTTTAGTATTTCTTTGCCATTAACGTTGGCGTGTAAGTTTTTAATTTCTAACATATACAGACCCCCTGACCCACATTGGGCATTTCCTGAAATATCGGGGGCTCAGGAAATTAATAATTATTTCGTTTTAATATATTCTTATTTGTCTTGAAAATCTAATTTGCATTTCTTACCCCTCATTTTGGGGTTAGGGGGCCGTGCTTCTACCCCACGCTTCCTTCCAGGGTTATCTGTAACAGTTTCTGTGCTTCAACCGCAAACTCCATCGGAAGTTTATTGATAACTTCCTTGGCATAACCGTTTACAATCAGACCAACTGCTGTTTCGGTATCGATTCCTCGCTGATTACAGTAGAATATCTGATCCTCGCTGATTTTGGAGGTGGTTGCTTCGTGTTCAACAATCGCTGTATCGTTGTTTACATCCATATACGGGAAGGTATGCGCTCCGCATTTGTCGCCAAGCAAGAGGCTGTCGCACTGTGAAAAGTTGCGAGCGTTGTCGGCTTTTGGATTTACTCGCACCAAGCCCCGGTAACTGTTATTACTGAAACCGGCGGAAATTCCCTTTGAAAGGATGTGACTTCTCGTATTCTTACCTATATGCATCATTTTTGTTCCCGTATCGGCCTGTTGATGGTGATTAGTAACGGCTACGGAATAAAATTCAGCCGTTGAATTATCACCCAGCAAGATACAAGAAGGATATTTCCAGGTTATCGCCGAACCGGTTTCAACCTGTGTCCACGACAGTTTAGAATTCTCGCCTTTGCAAATCCCCCGTTTTGTAACAAAGTTATAGATGCCGCCCTTTCCGTCCTTATCGCCCGGATACCAGTTCTGTACGGTTGAATATTTCACTTCGGCATTTTTCATCACCACAATTTCAACAATGGCAGCGTGAAGTTGATTCTCATCGCGCATAGGAGCCGTACAACCCTCCAGATAAGATACGTAGCTGTCTTCATCGGCAACAATGAGCGTTCGCTCAAACTGACCGGTATTCATTGCGTTGATACGGAAGTAGGTGGAAAGTTCCATCGGGCAACGAACACCTTTGGGTATATATACGAACGAACCGTCACTGAATACCGCGCTGTTAAGCGTGGCAAAAAAATTGTCGGTATAAGGTACTACAGAACCCATGTATTTCTGTATCAGATCGGGATGATGCTCAACGGCTTCGCTGAATGAGCAGAAAATAATGCCCATTTCAGCCAGATTCTCCCTGAATGTGGTTTTCACTGAAATACTATCCATGACAGCATCCACAGCCATTCCCGACAATGCTTTCTGTTCGTCGAGCGGGATGCCGAGTTTATCAAAGGTTTTGAGTAATTCGGGATCTACTTCATCGAGACTTTTTGGTGCATTCTTGCGCGGTGCGGCAAAATATGATATTTTCTGATAATCTATTTCGGGTATCTTCAGATGTGCCCAGGTTGGCATCTGCATGGTAAGCCAGTGCCGGTAGGCTTTCAGGCGGAAATCCAGCAACCATTCCGGTTCTTTCTTTTTGGCCGAAATCAGCCGGATAACATCCTCGTTAAGTCCCACAGGGATTACCTCGGTTTCAATATCAGTACTGAAACCATACTTATAATCGCTTTGGGTTATCTCATGTAATATATCGTCTGACATAGATTTAATAGAATAAAATGCTTGAGTAATAACGTGCAAAGATAACATATTGTTTTTAATTAGTGAGATTTTAATCCTAGACTAACTCTATATCATCAGATTATCAACGCGTTGAAAAACGGTATTTTGAATTCTTCAAAAAACATTATAAACTTTTAAGGTATTTATCTGTTTTACTGAGAAAAAAATATTTACATTTGAAACGAGTCGCGATATATCGGGGCAAGCTAAGCAACAATTATAAAGAAATTAAAAAGATCGTATGAAATATATCGGAGCCCATGTAAGCGCGTCGGGTGGTGTGGAAAATGCACCGCTAAATGCACGTAATATCGGTGCAAAAGCTTTTGCTCTTTTCACCAAGAACCAGAAACAGTGGCAGACATCGCCTTTAACGGCAAAAAGTATCGAACTTTTCAAACAGCGCTGTCAGGAATTTAGTTTCTCACCGTCTCAGATACTGCCACACGACAGCTATCTGATCAATCTCGGACATCCAGAAACCGAAGGACTTGAGAAATCGCGTAATGCATTTCTGGATGAGATGCAACGCTGCGAACAGTTAGGCCTTGACCGGCTGAATTTTCATCCGGGAAGCCACTTAAACACGATTTCACAGGATGATTGTCTGGCCCGCATTGCCGAATCAATCAATCTGACGCTGGATAAAACAACAGGTGTTACTGCAGTAATTGAAAACACCGCGGGACAGGGCACTAATATGGGACATACCTTTGAGCAAATTGCACAAATCATCGATCAGGTGAAAGATAAAAGCCGTGTAGGTGTATGTATTGATACGGCTCATTCACTGGCAGCAGGTTATGAACTTCGTACACTGGAAGGATTTACTGAAACATTCAAAAGATTTGACACAATTATTGGTTTCAACTATCTGAAAGGCATGCACATCAACGATAGCAAGAAAGATCTCGGATCGCGAGTTGACCGTCACGACAACCTGGGTAAAGGGCTGATGGGACTGGATACGTTCCGCTATATTATAAACGATTCGCGTTTTGATAATATTCCATTGATACTTGAAACCCCTGATGAAACTTTGTGGACTGAAGAAATTGCGTTGCTTTATTCGTTCGATTAAACCTTTCAATAATAAATAATAAAAAGACAAGAGCCGCTATATTGCGGCTCTTGTGTTATTTAAGTATTGTCGTAATTACAGAATTACCTTGTATGTTTTGCCTCCGGTCTTTACCAGATATATGGCATTTTGTCGGACAGGTATTTGTACGAGTTCACCTTGCGATTTTAAGCTACATATCCTCGAGCCATTCATGGTAAACACATTCACCATTTCATCATCAGACAACCCGTCAATTATAATATTTGAATTATTTGTGTAAACCTTCACATCGCTTATTCCAATAACAGGGGAAGCCGTCAATGATTCGTATGATATGGTAAGAGTCGTATTTTTCGTTACCGGTGGCACAGTATATTCTGAATTTGATGCTTCTGTTGTAATGTCTGAGCCATTATAGATTATTGAATTAATTTTCCATCCTGCTTCGGGTGCAATACTGAAAGTCGGCGTATCTCCATGATAACACACAAGATTTACCACACCATTTATAGCACTTTTTATTGACAGATTGTATTTTAACTTCTCAAAAGTTACGGCAAGCGTTTTATCCGAGGTAATTAATGGTGTAACATACATACCATTAATTACTTGTGTTGTCACAAACGTGCCACCATATATTACCGCTGCTATTCTGTAACCAACATCAGGAATTATAGTGAATGTTCTGGTACTTCCATTATTTGTAGTCAAAAGTGTATCACTTTTTAGTACATTGTTATTTTCCTTTATTATTCCACCAACACCAAAGACAACTTTTAATTTGTAGGTATTTGAAGTTGATTGGAGTTTGAAAGTAACATTTAATGTGGTGTTAGCAATAATATTCGGTGTTGTAAACTGATTATTAACTAACTGATTTTTCATATCCAAACCGCCTAATGTCAAAGTGGCAACTTCGTACCCTGCATCGGGTTGAATTGTAAAAGTTTTCGTAGAATATGCCTCAACATTCACTGAAGCGTTATTCGAAAGTACTGTAAGACCATCTTTCACTACTCCTCCTGTACCTGAGTTGATTGTAATGCTGTAATTTATTTTTGCAAATGTGACATTCAATATGGCATTTCCTGTTACTGATGGTGTTGTAAACATACCATTACTAATCTGACTTTTCACATCGTTTGCATTGTATGTCAAAGTAGCTACTTCATAACCAGAACCAGGTAAGATACTGAATGTTCTTGATGTTCCTTCCTGGGCTTGTATTATGGTATTATTTGAAAGTGCTATATTGTTTTCTTTAACACCGCCTCCTGATCCTATCTGTATGGTGATGTTATAAACTTGAAGTATCTTTTTGAAAGTAACCTTTAATGTATCGTTTGAATTTAAGGGTCCTGCAGAAAATACATTATTAACAATTTGGGATTTTACATCAACACCATTAAATCTGACAGAGTCAAGTTGATAGCCTTCATCAGGTATTATTGTAAATAATTTAACAGCATTAATTTTTGCTGACACCAGATCATTATTATTCAACAGTAAATTATTTTCTTTGATAGTACCATTTAATCCCTTTAAAATTCGGACAGTAAATACTTCTGTCGATTCTTTGAACACGACTTTAAGATTTGTATTACTGTTGATGGCAGGGGTAGTATATTGATTGATAGTCAACTGTGATTTAACATCGTTTCCAGCATATATAATTGAGTCAACAACATATCCCTCCTGAGGAATAATTGTGAACGTTTTATGGGCATTTTGCTCAACAACTAACATCGTACCGTTGGTTAGCTCTGCTCCATTCTCCTTCACCATACCACCCGCATTGGTTTGCAGGGTAATTTTATAGGTAATTTTTTTAAATATGGCTTTAAGGACAGCATCAGTTTTAATAGAATCGGTTGTGTAAAGATTATTCGTGAGCGGCAGGCTACAAATAGTTCCACCAAATAACAAACTGTCCAACGCATAGTTCTCTGCAGGTACAATTTCAAATGTTTTGGTTAATCCTTTGTAAACAGCTAAAACAGTATCATTTTTCAGAATACTACCATTGTACATAATTGTACCACCTCCGGATTGAGGATCAATCTTAATTGTAATTTTTTGTGCAGTATGAAATTTGACATCCAGCACTGAATTACCAACAACTATAGGAGTTATATATTGATTATTTACAATTTGGGAAGTCACATCTACACTATTATATCGCAAAGTATCAACCACATAATAATCATCTGGAACAATTGTAAATTTTACACTTGAATTTTTGTCTGCTAAAAAAGCAGTTCCTGACTCAATGATTGTCGAATTAACTTTTACCTTTCCGTTTGTGCCAGAATTAACTATAATATTAAATGTACCGGCATCTTCTGAAATTAAACTAAATTGCTTCCAGTAATCTGCTGCCTGATATGCAGATTTAGAACCTATAGGAACCTTAAGCTGACAAGCGGACTTATTCACAAATCTAAACGTATTGTTATAAATAGTTGGTGGTAACGAATTAAGTGAAATAATCTTTGTCAATCCAGAACAGCTATAAAATGCTTCATCACCAATTGAAGTTAAATTCTTTGGCAATGTCAGTTCGGTTATCTTACTGCATTCAGTAAATGCAGAACCCTCAATACTTGTTACAGATGCCGGAATTGTAAGACTGCCCGTAAGTCCGGTACAGGTAGCAAAAGCTCCATTAGGAATCTTCGATAGATTTCCCGAAAGTGTAAGATTTCCATTAAGACCTGTACAGTTTTGAAAAGCATAACTTCCCAATGTAACAACAGACTCTGGCAATACAAGTGAACCGGTCAATCCAACACAATCCTTAAAAGCAGAATTACCTATAGATACGACATTTGAAGGTAATACAATACTTCCAGCGAGCGATCGGCATCCATCAAATGCATTATTTCCAATTGTTTGTACATTTGAAGGTAAAATCAAATCACCTGTCATCAGTTTGCAGTTATAGAAAGCTCCTGTTCCGATTGTAGTCAAACCAGAGGGAAGGGGCACATGTGAATTAAGATTAACACATGAATTGAAGGCATTGTCGCCAATTACCATGACAGACTCGGGCAGTTTAACATCAACAATAATACCCTTTCCCTGAAATGCTCCGGAAGGTAGGGTGTTCGCACTAAACGTCGACTCGGACAGGTCTATTTCCATTAAAATCTTAAGACTGTCTCTGATCAAATAAATATCACTGTTATTTAATTGTCCTGTTATTTTTAATTTAGTTATTGATGACAACGGAACTTGGGTTTGAGAAGTAAATGCACTTTTCAAACTGCCTGCAGAAGCATTATTGATTGTAATCAATGTACTTGACCCAATGTTTAAAAGTTTCCATCCATTTGTGGATCTGTATGTGTTAATTGATTGAGCAGGAACATATACCATCGAAAGGTAAGTAAATCCAAACGGATCGCCGAGCAGTACAGGAGGAACAGTATTCTTACTGTCAATAATTTTTAAACTATGACATTCATAGAAAGCCTGATTACCAATTTCGTTGAGTTTGCTCCCAAATGTTATGCTGGTTATTGCATGACAGTATTGATATGCAGAAGCTCCGATTGATGTTACATTATCAGGAATAATAAAGTTATTTAAATTAGTACATGCATAGAAAGCGTTATTCCCAATGGTTGTTAAAGATACCGGTAAATTCACATCAGTCAAATTAGAACAATATTGGAATGCAAAATTACCAATTGCATTTATCGAAGATGGTAATATAACCTTGCTAAGAGTTAGCTTACCTATGGTTACATCTTTGTTAAATGCATATTGAGGCAATGTATTGTCGGGATATTCGGCAAAACCCCACGAAGTCGGGAACGTACCATCGTTACCACTGTAAGCTACAATCGAGACATTGGTCAGGTCGAGCACAGACAATACTGAAAGTTCATCACGTAAACATTTAAAATCTCTGGCATCAAGATTTCCTGTAATAGTTAAATCTGTAACAGTGGTCTTTTCCGTTGCAGTTAAGAGTGAAGTTAAAGAACCGGCACTGGTTACTGATATCGTTTTAGATACCTGTGCGACTGATTGAAACGTAAAAACTAATACTAATAATAGCAGGGTTAAATACTTTCTCATATAAATTTCACATTAATAAATTCTAAATCAAAAAACAAACTTATAAATTTTATCAGGTAAATTAATAATTGATGTACAATTTTTGGTTATCCTGTATTTATTCACTGGCAAATATACAATAATAATTTATAATAATTATCAACTCCGTTCAACTCAAACATTCCAGTTCTGAATATACGGCTTAAAAAAGGGTTTAATCGTTAATCCTGTGAAATAAGAAAATAATCTAACACCAGATATAGCAAAATTTATAGGGTCAGAGACCCGTAAAATTTGTAGAAACGAGAATC
>Ga0116171_10001691_pt1 | contig 21722 bp, 21 predicted proteins | sample AD_JPNHW2_MetaG_FD_89798 | JGI IMG/M metagenome (GOLD analysis project Ga0116171, IMG submission 89798) | Active sludge microbial communities of municipal wastewater-treating anaerobic digesters from Japan - AD_JPNHW2_MetaG | ecosystem: Engineered > Bioreactor > Anaerobic > Digestate | place...
GAACTGCTATTTTTAAGTTATTCCCTTTCAATATGTTGGAGTTGGGTTCACGAAATGAGACCCATATTAATGAGATTCTGTACAAAGGTTTTTACCCAAGACTCTGGAATATTGAAATCAATCCTACCAGGCTCTATTCTGACTATATAGAATCCTATATTGAAAGGGATTTAAGACAGATTGTAAACATTAAAGATCTGGACAGATTCAGAACTTTCGCAAGGCTTTGTGCCGGAAGGGTTGGTCAGATATTTGTTGCCAGTCACCTAGCAAATGAAATCGGGGTATCGGTTCATACTATTCATGCCTGGATATCCATACTGGAAACTTCTTACATTGTATTTAAGTTACCACCATTCCATGCAAATATCAATAAACGTTTAACTAAATCTCATAAGCTGTATTTTTACGATGTGGGGCTTGCCAGTGCTTTATTAAGGATTCAGGATTCTGTTCAATTAAACAGTCATCCTTTACGAGGGGCATTATTTGAAAACCTCGTAATTGCAGATATAGTAAAATCCAGGAGAAACATGGGTTTATCGGATAATTTCTATTTCTACCGAGACAGCAATCAAAACGAAGTTGATATGATTATTGATGACATCATGTCGCTCGATGCCGTTGAAATCAAGTCTTCAGAAACCTTCAGCACCCATTTTTTAAACGGATTAAACCACGTTAAAAAGGTACTGCCAGAAAAGATCAGAAAAACTTTTTTATGTTATGCTGGCCAACAGGAGATGCAATACCTGAATCACCAACTAATTAACTTCAGGAATATTTCAGGGAAACTTAACTCCCAATGAATTCACGAAGGAGTTTAAGTATTTGTAGTAAAGTATAGGGTTATCATGAATGTCGAAGAAATCAGAAAATATTGCATCGTCAAAGCAGGCGTAACAGAAAGTCTTCCCTTTAACGATACAGCCCTGGTCTTCAAAGTAGCAGGGAAAATGTTTGCATTGCTTGACCTGTCGGATGACAGCAGGGGAATAACTCTGAAATGTGATCCGACAATGGCCATTGAACTGAGGGAAAAATACAGTGCGGTGACACCTGCCTGGCACTTTAACAAAATCATTATGTTATTTTAATATACTATAATGGCATTTTTATTAAGGTTAGCCTCTTTGCTACATATAATATAATGGTAAAAAAGCAATGAATCAGGAGGAAATCAGGAATTATTGTATATCGAAAAAAGGCGTAACTGAGGAATTCCCATTTAATGATACAGCTTTGGTATTTAAAGTCGCCGGGAAAATGTTTGCCCTACTTGACCTCTCTGAAGACAACAGGGGATTAACTCTGAAGTGCGAACCCGGGTTAGCATTGGAATTAAGGGAGCGATACGCTGATGTAACACCGGCTTATCACTTTAATAAGAAGCATTGGAACGGAATCAACCTTGCCGGCAACATTAGTGATAATAATATTAAAGAGTGGATTGATCATTCTTATAGTATAGTTTTTAATAGCCTTCCGGCATCAAAAAGAGAACTCCAATATGTAAAGAAAAAATAATAACACTGGAGTTCATACTGTATATTTCATCATTATCTTTTATTATACTGTAAATCTGTTTTATATATTTGCTTCTGTCCTATTCCTTACAAATCATGGAAAAATGTGTTATTTATTCCCGTGTCAGTTCTGATCACCAGAATTATGAGCGTCAAATTTCAGATCTGAAAAGATATGCAGAAGGCAAGTATATTGTTGATAGACAAATTTTTGCAGAAAAGGTAAGTGTATATAGAAAAAAGGGGCAAAAACTGGCTGACAGGCCTGCATTTGAAGAAATGAAACAGTATGTTGAAAAACATGGTATCAAGAATATCCTTATGTGGGAGATATCAAGACTTGCCAGAAATACTGCAAATGCATTAACCGCAATTGAAGAATTCTCATCAAATGGTGTTGGAATATTTTTTTACAAAGAAGGTCTTTTCAGTCTTAACAAAGAACACAAATTAACCATCTCAATTTTATGTTCAATAGCTGAAAAGGAAAGAGATGACATTATGGCCAGAGTTTCGAGTGGTCATAAGAGATCAGTTGAAAATGGTTCTGCTGCCGGATATTTCGGTAATTCTTTGCCTTATGGATACATAAGAGTTAAAGGTAAAGATAAGAGTGCGGGATTGCTTATGAAGGACGAAAAGGAAGAAGGTGTCATTCAAATGATTTTCGATTGGGCTGAGGGCAAGGAAGGACTTCCTATGTCACAACGCGCAATCGCTTCAAAACTCAATTCTCTTGGAATTCCAACCCGTTGGAAAAAGCTTGGAAGGGTTTATAAGAATGAAAAAAATATTCCAATACAAATCACTTGGAAGCCGAATGCAATTGGGGTAATTTTAAATAATACACTATACAAAGGCATCAGGAATTTTGCCGGAGAAACCTATGATGCACCAAAGATTATTGAGCCGGGTCAGTGGGACAGGGTTCAGGCATTAAAAAGAAAGAAGATAGGCTATAAACTTAAGGAGACTAAATACAGGTACTTACTTAAAGGCAAAATAACCTGTGGAAACAGTTTGTGCGGAAGAATGTATGGTTGTTCCACAGAATTAAGATACAATATGGAGCAAACATTTTATAGGTGTAATGGCTCCAAGGATATTACAATAAAATGCAGGAATGGTCAGTTCGGTGGGGAAGCATTGGATGAAGGGATTTATTCTCTGCTATTTTATCATAAGGGCTTATTTCCGAAAATGAAACAAGAAGCATTAGCTGCTTTCGACATAAAAACCAAGGAAAAACAGATTGATTTTCATAAGAAAGAATTGAAGCAGAATCAAAACTCCCTGAAACGAATGTTGGATAGCTTTGTCCGGGGGGATTATGAGAATGCTTATGGTAGAAATGATGCAAAATACCATTATAACAGGGATAGAAAAGAGGTAGTCAGGACTATCCAGGAACACGAACGGGAGATAAAAAATTTATCTCATGAAATTGATGATTTCAAAAAAATGAAAGATCTAAATGCCGATACTTTTCTTAATGAGATTGCTCTCTATGAAACCGATGATTTTGAAAGGAAATCTGAATTCGTTAACAAGTACATTAATAAAGTTGTCTTTCATAAAGTGAAAGAGTGCAAAGTTGACTTTAGTGACTTAATCTGGTATAGAGTGTTCCGTAAAGATTACTTTAACAGAATTGAGAATGCGGCATTTTCAGAAGGGGATAAAATCAAGTTCTATATCCCAAACGGGAAAGACAATTTTGCTTTTGTCGAGGTTTTTGCATTTGGTAGTCCCAACCCTGTAAAAGGAATAATCAGTAATCATACAAAGCTATTTCATTACTCAGGCGATAGGTTGAAAATAAATGATGATGGGACTGTTGTTTGGGACAAAAAGCCTGGTCAAGATATCCTGAAACAAGAGAAGCTATCAATTGAAGAAAGCAAAAGGCAACTTGACAAGCTTTTGAAAGAAGCTTTAAACAACAATGTCTAGGAAAACATCCATATAATCTTACGTCTGGGGAAAAATACTGTCCCCGGTCATTGGTTGTTATTAATATTACACTGTATTCTACAGTAATACTGATTATTAACAAAATCATCAACCAATGAAAAAGTTTAAAAATGTCTAGGAGTGGTTGGAGTCGAAGCCAACTAAGGAAGACCTTGAAAAGGTAATGAATACTATCAACAGTGGGGTATTAAGAAAGACAAGGAAAGTTATCGCTGAAAAAATGCGTGAATTAAAGAAAATGAACAGAATGGTGGATGCAATGAAGGCAGTTAATTTTCCGGTGGATGAGCTTATACTCAAGAAAATTAAGGACACAGAAAAAGAAATTTCTGACCTTAAATTGGAAATCCCAGAACCAATAAAACAGAAATAATTATATGGAATTACCCGGCTCGCGATAGCGAGCCGTTCTTTTGACCCCAGAATGCATCTCGTAAGGTGTGGGATACCGGAGATTTAAAGTTAATAGAAACTATAAGGCAATTGAATTGCCTCCCTCCGAATCCCCAAACAATTGCTCTGACAATTCAAATTATTCCGTTATCTGCAAATGAATAATAGCCGTCATGCGGTGTTATTATGATATGGTCCATAAGATGCATATCAAGCAATTCGGCTGCTTCCCTGATCTTTTGAGTGATTTTTTTATCGGCATCGGATGGCTGGTTATTTCCTGAGGGGTGATTGTGGCATATTATTAATCCCTGTGCATTGGTTTTAAGTGCATACTGGAATATCAACTTCACATCCGTAACAGTTCCTGCGGTCCCTCCAAGTGAGATCTGGGCTGTCCCAAGGGCTTTATTCGCGCGGTTAAGTAGTAATATCTTAAACTCCTCAACATGCTCAAGGGTGTCCTCGTTCCATCCCTGGATGAATATATTATAGGCATCAGCAGATGACTTGACCTGTATTCTTTCAGATGGTTTTATCCTGGTCTTATATTTAAGGCTTACTTCTGCAACTTTTGTGACTTTGTTTTTCAATATGTTTAGCTTAAGAAATGTATGAGGCTATAGACTTTAATTGCTTACAGATTCAAATAAATGTTCCTTATATCTTCCTGAACAATACCTATGTATCTTCTTGTGATGCCTACATTAGAATGATTAAAGATCTGAGATAGATATACAAGGCTACGTTCACTCTGACCATCCATTTCCCATACCCGTTTGCCAAATGTTTTACGCAAAGTGTGGGTTGAGGCATTTTGTGTTTTTATCCCATATGTTTTAAGGGTGCTTTTTAAAAGCCTGTTTGCATATTGGATAGTAAATTTTTGACCTTTCCTATTGGCAAATAGATAGTTTTCAATATTAAACCGACCTGATAATGATATCTGAGTTGAAGTATACTTCAGAATTTCTTTCAGAGATTCGTTGATCGTAATGGTTCTGACTTTGCCGGTCTTGCTTTCTGTGATAATAACTTCCTCCTTTCCAAGAACATCGAGCCAACGGATATTCAATAAATCTTTTGCCCTGAGGCCAAGATACGACCCAGTACCTATCAGAAGATAAGTTATTATCTTTTTGTCCTTTTTCAGGCGGACCAATAATCCAAGCATAGAATTCCATTCTATACCTGAACAAACCGTTTTAGACTTTGGGAGACTCATTTATATTATATATGCCTCATATACAAGCAAATATAATATATTCCCCATTTGGAAAACATTCTTTTAGAAAAAATAGTGGAATATTATGAGATTAAAATAATGAAATTATAATACTATTCAAAGTATACTAACTTACTTCAATGATACCTTCAAGATCAAAGATTATTTTCATGTTCCTTGCAATCTTGCAATTATCAAAGTAATATCATATTAATGAAGGGTCACTTGGTACCCTGGTCTTTTCATCCCCCACTTCTTATGATACTTCGGCTCCTGTTGCATTGGAAGTCGGTTTACCTGTCTGTAACCGACATTCCAATCCGAAGCTGATTGATATTAAGTACCAAATCGGGGTATTCTTTTTTCTGAATTTATCAGAAAAAATTTTTCAATATATTATGGGGGTGCAAAATATTTATTATATTTAATCCCTGTAAAACATATTAGTCTGATAATATGTCTGCTATTGAAAAACAAAACTAAGAAATTGGTGCATTGTAAGTATCGCTTAAATAATATTTGTGTTTAGGCTTATTATTTTTAGATCCTGACGGGATATCTTGATGAAATATGTTTTATAAGTGCTGAACAAATGGAAAAGGATTTCGATCAAAATATTGAATTCCTCCTTCTGAAACCAAAAACACGGCAACAGCTGGCTGCTGAATATAGTATTTCAGTGAATACTCTGAAAAACAGACTTAAGATGATAGGCATAACACTTCAAAAAGGATTGATCTTTCCCAGCACTCAAAAAATTATTTATTCCAGTCTTGGTCTGCCCGCAGGATTAAAAACAGAATAAGAGTTACGATTTTTGATGAAATTTGATGATTAATGATGATTATTGACGATTAATTATCATTATTTTTTATTCATGTGTCCTGTTGATTGCCGAAATTTACTCTCGAACAGTGTTCTTTTTGTGATAGTCAAATTTAAGTAATTAATAGGACTGACGTGGATTTATCTTTGAATAAAATGATCGGGGACCGGTTACAACGCATTGCCAACATTCTTCTTCTAAATTCCAGCTTTCTTGACAATCCGGGGCTGCTGAATGGCAAAATGGGAATAGCCATTTTCTTCTATCATTATGGGCGAATTGCAGGCAAAAAGACTTATGAAGATTATGCCGGCGAGCTCGTGGATGAGATATATGAGGAAATAAACACTTCGACCCCGGTAAATTTTGAAAACGGCCTTACCGGGATAGGCTGGGGAATTGAATACCTTGTTAAAAACGGTTTCGTACATGCTGACACTGACGAAGCCCTTGAGGAAGTTGATAACATTGTGTATAGCAACAGCATTAATAGGCCCATTCTTATTGATTCAGGCAAAGATTTATTTGGCTATGGTCTTTACTACTTGGTCAGATTGGAGCAAAAAGGACATGACAATAATAATCTTAAAACTCTGTTCAAGAAACAACATCTTATATATTTGACAGATGAATGTGAAAGGATTTTAATACAAAAAAAGTTTCTAGATTTTAGGATCGAATCCCTTGGTTTGGATGCAATCAATTCATTCACATGGTTTGCAATTGAAATGCATCGTTGGGGACTATTCCCCTTTAAAGTTCAAAAGCTTTTTAAAGCACTCATGGAGTATCAAAAATTTCATGCTAAAAATTCAAACGATCCTTCCAGAGTAAGGCAAATGATTAAGCTTAATAAATCTATGGTAGCATGTGCCATGTATAATGAAATTAAAGATAAGGCTGATTCGATTTTGTATCAGCCCTTAAACATTAAGTTTGGAAAGGAAAGGATACAAGAGGACGAGGTAAAAACTTTCATCAATGATGTTTGGCAAAACCTAATTTTTGAACCATATGTCCATGACTATGATGAAGTTTATATAAATCTGGATAAAATATTCAGAATAATTAATAATGAAGAGAATTGGATTAATAGGCTCGATAATATTAGTCCTGATAACATAGGATTAACAGGACTTACAGGGATTGGGTTTGGATTAATGAGGTCTAAGAATTCAAACTACAGAATTTAAAATTTTAGAAAAGACAAAAACTAAAGAGATAGACAATAGATAAATATTAAATATGAACTATTATTTAAGTTTAAATTCTAACTTAGATGTATGAGAGGACCCCAAATAACATAAATGATGTTCATAATATACTATCAGACTCCAAGATAGCACAATTGAAATGCAACAAGACAGATCTTACGGACACCACCTTCCTTGTCCCCATCCGTATTGATTCTCCTGAACGAAAGGAGAACATAGAATCACTTATTAAATTCACCTTCTTGCATTTTATTACTAACTTCATAGTTCTTGAAGCTGATTCAGCACAAAGGTTTAGTTTCAGATACAAACAAGATAGGCTTCTTAATATATTTATTGAAGATAAAGACAAGGTATTTCATAGGACCAAATGGATTAATCAACTTATCACACTCACTGAAACTCCTTATGCAGCAGTCTGGGATGCGGATGCCATCGCTCATCCAGAACAAATTGTAAAATCAGTTAATAAATTACGTTCAAAAGAGGCTGTATTGAGTTTCCCATATGATGGGAAATTCTATTCATGTGATAAGGTTAGTTGTTATTTATTTAGAAAGTTGTTAAATATTGAAATACTTATAAAACGTGTGCCTGTTATGAAACTTATGCATGGATACCATTCGGTTGGTGGAGCATTTATTGTGAACAAAGACAAATATATTGAAGCAGGTAGAGAAAACGAAAATATTTATGGATGGGGTCCAGAAGATGCAGAAAGGGTGAAACGTTTAGAGAAATTGGGCTTATCTGTTCAAAATAATATAGGCCCTCTTTTTCATCTTGAACATTTCAGAGGGCAAAATAGCTGGTTTGCAAATGAGGAAATTAGAAAAAAAAACATGAAAGAACTCTTAAATACTTGTGCAACAAATTACTGATTAATAATGAAGAATATATGATTTCACTTTTTATTTTAAAACCGATGGGACGAGGGGTTAAATATGGAGTTGGAACATATCTTAAACAATTATCCTATTCTTTAATGAAATATGAGATCTTAAACATATTTATTGTAAATTATATGTCAGATAGGCACAAAGAAATTAAGATCATTTCAGAATTACCTAGGTATACCGAGATATATATTCCACCTCCATGTATACCATTTAAAAGTGAAAAACATGAACAAAAATATGCAGATCGAATAGTAGATTTCTTGATTCCCTTTATACATAGAAATCCTTATCATATTGTTCATGTTAATTATTTTGATTCACTTTGGATAGTGGAGTCGCTTAAATCACGTTTTTCATCGAAAGTAATTAGTGTTATACATATAGCTCAATGGCAATTTGAATATAATGGGAATAAAAAAAAGTTATTAAAAAATTGGACATTAAGTAACAATTTTGTTGGAATGAAGTCAATAGAAAAAGAGAAGAGATTGTATGAAATTTCTGACAAAATCATTACTGTAACTTCTTACATGAAAAGTTTTATTATGAATTATTACCAAATACCTGAAGACAAACTAATTGTTATTTATAATGGTATAAATATATCAGGATTTATTAAACTTAGTGATAAAGATAAAGAAGTATTGAAACAAAGCTTTGGATTCCGCAAGGATGAAAAAATTATATTATATGCCGGTAGACTTGAAGACAGTAAGGGTGTAAATTTTTTAATAAATGCATTCATTGAAGTTATTGAACAATATAGCAATGTACGCTTAGTGATAGCTGGAGATGATACTGGGAAAGAAAAAATTTCTCAATATCTGTCTCAATGTAATAATTTATGGGGAAAGATTACATTTACTGGATTTCTAGAAAAAAAATTGCTGGAAAAGATTTACCAGATCGCAGATATCGGAGTTATTCCATCAATATATGATCAATGTTCTTATGTGGCACTTGAAATGATAGGATACAATATCCCTCTGATAATTTCTGATACCGATGGTTTGAACGAAATTTTAAAAAAAAATCAGGCTATATTTTTAAACCAATCAATAGATAATGAGGGTAATGTTTTTTTTGAAAGGAATGAGATTTCTAATGCTATACTTACTTTGCTAAAGGATGATGGATCGATTACAAATTCACTAACTTATAATTATAGCAATATATTAAGAACCAGATTCTCATCTGATAGGATGGGGAAAGAATATTATTTGTCACTATTACATTTACTCGCAATTGAAGCTAAAACTTGATTTATTCTGTTAACAAGTTGTATTGTTAATAATAACTAAGGATAGAATGTATAAAATAAGATTAATATGGTACATTTTTTAGAAACTCTTCTTGCTAAGATTTTCACCTTTACTCAATCAGAGAATCAAGAAGAAAATATCCCTTCTGTAATATACCGTTTAATAGAATATTTCAATATTAAAATAACATGGTTAACCACCTTGGAATTCTTTAAAACTGATCCAGATTTTCCAACATTTAAAAGTATCAGTAATTTCTTCAAGGATAATAGAATTACATATTATGCTCTTAAACTTGAAGAATTAGATCTTTATCTACTCGACAAACCTTTTATAGCATGCCTAAGAATAAATACGAGAGGATGGAAAGTAATTTTGGTATATCAACTTAATGAAAACAGAATTATATATGCTGATTCCATCAATGGGAAAAGAATTATGAGTAAACACGACTTCATTGAAAAATGGGGTGGAATTGTATTTGTAATTGAACATACTGATTCAGCCGACGAATTAGATTACAAAGAAAAAATGAGGGATGAAATTGTCAAAAGAGCGATTGTACCATTTGCTTTTGCCATATTTCTTATTTTATTTCTATTTTCCTTATTTTTCGGAAATCTATCCAGTGCAGTTTCGTTGGATCCATTAATTATTTTAATTTATTTAGCGAGTATGGTTGGATTAGCTTTATCAATTCTGCTTTTTAGACAAGAGTTAGATTTGAAAACTGCTGTAACCGATAGATTATGTAATCTTTCCAATAATTTTGATTGTAAATCAGTAATAAAAAGTAATGTTTCAAAAATATATGGTAGTATTAACTGGGCAGATGTAGGTATTGTATATTTTGCTGGAAGTTTGATCCTTTTAACTCTTCAACCCATTGACAACAATATAGCTTTGCTTACTCTTTTATCAATATGCTCATTCCCTTATACTATTTTTTCAATACTTTACCAATGGTTAAAAGTTAAAAAATGGTGTCCTTTATGTCTATCAGTGCAAGCAATATTATTGACCGAGTTAATATTTTTGATAATTAGAATTAAAGCCTTAGAATTAAGTATTTCTATTCTGATTCCTGCTTTTTTAATTTATTCAGTAACCTTAATTTTTACTTTGCTGATTAAGTTTATAATTATAGGTGAGAAAGAAAAGAACTATTTAAAAACAAATCAATTAAAACTTAAACGGAATCCAAGTCTATTTGCTCAACATATTCAAATTAGTGAGAGAATTAATATTCCACAAAAAGATATAACATTTGTTTTCGGTGAATTACAAAGTACTATAACTGTTACTCTTTTCTTAAGCACCACTTGTTCAGCTTGCTCTAAGGAATTTGATGAAATCCTTAATTTAATGAGAAGAAATTTGAGGATCAGGATACAACTTATCTTCGCAAAACCAAATGACGCCTTGTCAATAACATTCCTAAGAATCATTTTTGTGATGATGAAAGCAGGTAAAAATAGTGAAGCTTTGGAAATGATAAAGATTTGGTACAAAACTGCTATAGAAAGAAGAGAAAAGATTTTAAAAAATACTTATATACCTGAAGAGTATGACGACTTTTTGAAAATGTTTAACGATAGCAAAAATCTATTTAGGAATATTCAAAAAGTTCCTACTATAATGATTAATGGAATCAAATTGCCTGACTTTTATTCACTTGAAGATATACGATATCATATACCAGAGCTCGAAAAAGAGAATAGATATTCAGAAATTGAAAATAAACAAAATAATAGAAAAAAATAGAATGTTCGATTTTGTATTTTGGGCCATCCCTCTCTACTCGAATCACTAAAAAAGAAAGGAGGTAAAATTATGAAGTATTAAACAAGAACCAAAAAATGAGTCGTAAAATTAAAATGTTAAAATCAATAATTTTGTTAAAATTAATTGAATAATGAAAACACTTGGGAAACTAAAAATTAATCCTGAGAAAAGGATAGGTGATGATGAACTCATGAAACTAAAAGGTGGCTATAATTGGTGTTTTTGCTGGGATTGTCGCCATCCTGAGTACGACGGTTATATGATAGCAGGAAGTTGCTATAATTGCTATGATCTGTGCGTGTACTTAGATAACTGTAACGGTACATGCAGCACTTGAAACGTTATTAATAATAGAGGCTGTTCTTTGTTTTGGATAGCCTCTTTTTTATTATATTTCATTTCTAAATTGGCATGTAAGGTAGAATGTTAAAAAACATTTAACTAATACAAGTAATACTGTTAATCAGTATATTACAGAATTAGGCAAGGACAACTATAACTAAAAATGTTCAGTATTTTAAAACAAAGTTAGGAGTATCCTTTAAAAAATATTATGTGGGTTCTGATTACTTTTTTTATCCAAGCTAAAGATAAATAACATATTTTGAAAAAATTACATTTAATTTTATAAAGAATAAGCAATATTTTGTTCTTTATCCTAAAAAAATGATATAATGCTGAGAACCAAGTATTTTCTTCTACTAATCATCTTAACATTCTCATGTAGCTCATCTGATAATAATCTTTACATATTTGAAATAGGAGATATCGGCAATAACAAAATCACTCTTTCTGAGATCGCTGACAGTATTATTTACATACCATTGGATGATACTATTCCTATTGGAGTCTACTATGATATTAAAATAATCAATAACAATATTTTCATTTCAGGAAAGGAAATTGGACTTTTAACGTTTGACATGGAAGGACAGATGCAAAGGGAAATTGGTAGAGAGGGTCGGGGACCGGATGAATATTTACACTGTACCTCTTTCGATGTCGACTCGACTAAGGGAATAGTATATATTTTAGACATGGGGCGTAATATTAAGGTTTATGCCGGAGATGGGAGCTATATTAAAGAGATTTCTTTGAAGAAATATGAGGATCTTGAGAATACTGAATTTTTTGTGGATTTAAATTGTTATAATGATAAAATAATACTATCTGAGTATATTTGTATGGGTGTAGGAAAATATAACTGGATAGTTTTAGACACATTGGGTAATTTAATTACTTCCAAGGAAAATTCTGTTAAAGCTTTTAAAAGTAATAGCTATATTCTTGGTGGAACTTATAAATTTAATAACAGGATTTTTTACTACAATCAGTACAATGATACTGTTTTTTCAATCTCCCCTGATTTTAACTACGAAGCGTCATTTTTGATGGGAACTGGGAAAGAAAGGTTACCAAGAGCACAATTTAATGGTTTAAATGATTGGAAGAATTTTATAGTAATCAAATCGATATTTGAAACCAAGAAATTCCGGATCATATATTATTCCTATAAATCAAAAAGACAATTAGCGTTTATAAATAAAAAAAACCACACAACATATTTGATAAACGAAAGAATAAATAACAATGCTGAAACAAGCCCAGGATTTACTGGTGGAATTATTAATGATCTTGACGGAGGCATCATGTTTCAGCCTCAACAATATATAATAAAAGATAATCATGAATATATAATAGAACTGATACCTGCGGATATTTTAAAAATATATACAAATAGCAGTGAATTCAGGAACTCTTTTCCTAAATATCCTGAAAAGAAAAATACGTTGGAAAAGCTGGCTAACAGTCTTAAAGAGACTGATAACCCGGTCCTTGTTCTTGTAAGGTTGAAAAAGTAATTACTATGACCGATTTTCCTCTGTTCAGGCAGATCGACTCCATGGACTGCGGACCTACATGTCTAAAAATGGTAGCGAAATATTTTGGAAAATCCTGTACTTTGCAATCCCTCCGGTCAAAATCATACATAACAAAATCAGGAGTTTCAATGCTAGGTATAAGTGATGCCGCCGAAAGTATCGGATTCCGTACCCGAGGCTATCTCTTAACATGGGAACAGCTCCGTGACGAGGTACCTCTGCCCTGCATTATACACTGGAACCAAAGACACTTCGTGGTGGTGTATAAGATAAAGAAGCGGAGGGAAAGAGGTCTTGCAGGTCGTGCAGGTCGTGCAAGTCGTGCAAGTCAGGAAAGGCATGCAAGCCACGTATCCTACGAAAGGAGGAGACGTAGTCCCGAAAGCGAAGCGACTCGGGATCATGTAAGTCATGCAAGTCATGCAGGTCCTGCAAGTCATGCAAGTCAAAATCCTGGCCTACCAGACCTGCAAGACCTGCACGACCTGCAAGACCTGCACGACTTGCAAGACAGATCCATAGTATATGTCGCGGATCCAGCAGCCGGATTACTAAAATATTCCGAAAAGGAGTTTTGCAAATGCTGGTTTAGCACCAAAAGCGACGGTGTGGATGAGGGAACTGCTTTACTCCTGGAACCAACTCCTGAATTCTATAAGCAGGAGGATGAGGAAAAACAAAAGCTAAGCTTCCTCTACCTGCTTGGTTATATACGTCCTTATACGAAGTACATCCTGCAGCTTATGCTGGGAATGCTCACTGCCAGCATAATAAGCCTTATCTTTCCTTTTCTCACACAGTCACTTGTTGATACCGGTATTGGAAACAGTAATATTTCATTTGTGGTTATGGTACTGGTTGCCCAGCTTATACTTACTCTCAGCCAGACTGCCAACGGGCTCCTGCGAAACTGGATAAGCCTTCATGTCACAAGCAGGGTAAGCATATCGCTTATCTCGGATTTTCTTATAAAGCTTATGAAACTCCCGATCTCATTCTTCGATGTCAAGCTTGTCGGAGATATCATGCAGAGAATAGGAGATCATAACAGGATCAGGTCTTTTCTAACGGATTCCCTGATAAGCATCATATTCGCTGTTATTACCCTGGTTATGTACACAATAATAATGGCAACCTATAATCTGGGTATCCTTGGCATCTTCTTGCTTGGAAGTGCAATGTACATAGGCTGGGTGGTGCTTTTCCTTAAGCGAAGGAGAGAACTTGACTATAAGCGTTTCCAGCAGAGCGCTGCCAACCAGAGTAACATCGTTCAGCTTGTAACCGGTATGCAGGAGATAAAGCTCAACAGCTGTGAAAAGCAGAAACGGTGGGAATGGGAACGGATACAGATTAAACTTTTCAAGGTGAGCCTGAAAAGCATGATGCTTAACCAGAACCAGCAGCTCGGAGCCGTCCTGATAAACCAGACCAAGGATATCTTTATATCCTTCCTTTCGGCTAAAGCTGTAATAGAAGGACAGATGACCCTCGGTATGATGATGGCGATACAATACATAATCGGACAGCTCAATGCTCCTATCCAGCAGTTCATAGGATTTACCCAGGCAGCCCAGGATGCAAGGATAAGCCTCGAACGATTAGGCGAGATCCATAACAAGGAGGATGAAGAAAAACCTGAAGATGATAAGATAAGAGAGATTCCTGCTGATAAGGATATTGAAATAAGGAACCTGGTTTTCCAATACGAAGGCCCTCATTCCGAAAAAGTGCTTAACAATGTTTCACTTAACATTCCGGCGAAAAAGATCACTGCCATTGTCGGTATCAGCGGCAGCGGCAAGACAACGCTTTTAAAACTGATGCTCGGTTTCTATGAGCCTGTAAAAGGTGAGATATCTCTAAACGGCACACCTCTAAACAGGTTCAGCCAGGCAGAATGGAGAAAGAGATGCGGTGTAGTGATGCAGGAGGGTTATATCTTCGCCGATTCAATAGCAGGAAATATTGGTCTTGTTGATGATATACCTGATAAGAAAAAGATCGACAGGTCAGTAAAAACAGCAAATATTAAGGATTATATCGACAGCCTGCCCCTGGGTTACAACACCAGGATCGGGAACGACGGCCAGGGACTGAGCACCGGGCAGAAGCAAAGATTGCTGATTGCAAGGGCAGTCTACAAGGAACCCGATTTTATCTTTTTCGACGAAGCGACAAACGCCCTGGACGCGACAAACGAAAGGACAATTATGGATAATCTCGGCACTTTCTTTAAAGGAAAAACAGTCGTGATTGTAGCTCACCGGTTAAGTACGGTAAAGAATGCTGATCAGATAGTTGTTCTTGAAAAAGGAGAAATAGCCGAAACCGGAGCACATAAGGAACTGGTTGAAAAGAAAGGAGCGTATTATAATCTGGTGAGGGATCAGCTCGAGCTGGGAAATTAAAGGCTCAGGGCACAGGGCGCAGAGGAAGAAAGCGCTGAGCTCTGCGCCAAGAGCAAAAACAAAGCCGATGCCTGAAATTAGTAAACACGAAATCCGCAGCCCCGAATTGCAGGAGGTGATGTCCGAAATCCCCGGGCGCTTCCTGAGGTGGGGATTGTTTCTCTTTTTTGCCATTATCGTGGCGATTCTCGAGGTGACTTGGTTTATTAATTACCCGGATGTTGTTACTGCTCCGGTTACTATCACAACTTATAACTCCCCTGCCCCTATGGTTGCAAAATCTGGAGGTAAAATAGAAAAGCTTATCGTAAGCAACGGATCAGATATTGTGACTGATCAGCCTGTGGCAATAATTGAAAACACTGCTCAGTATGATGATATACTTTCCCTGGTTGCATTTCTCGACACTCTTGAAGCTAATCCTGGTTGGGAGAATGACGTTACGAAATTTTTTCCGCTTGAAGAACTGTCAGTAGGTGAAGTTCAGACAAGCTATTCCCGGTTTTTGACATTTTTCTTTCAGTTCAGAGAATACCTGAGGCAATCTTACATTAATTCAAAGTTAAAACTGCTTGATCAGCAAATCAGGAAACAAAAAGAATACACTGACGAGCTTCTAAACCAGGAGAAGCTGTCGGCAGAAGATCTCAATCTTGTTTTAAGGAGCTATAAGCGCGATTCGGTTTTGTATTACAGTAACCTTCATTCGGTAACACTCAGCGAGTATGAAAGGTCGAAGCAGGCATTGATACAGAAGAAATCCGCTCACAGTTCGCTAAGGGCTTCCATAAAGAACACTGAATCATCGGCATTGAAGATGAAGGAGTCAAGGCTTGATCTTCTTGTACAGCTCGACAAGGAACTGCATCAGTATAAGCTCGACCTCGATGATTCCTTCAAGATGCTTTTGCTGTCGATAGACCAGTGGAAAGAGAAATACCTGATCAAAAGTGCGGTAAAAGGAAGGATAACCTTCACAAGTTACTGGAACATCAACCAGGTAATAAAGGCAGGAGAAATACTGGCAACAGTAATACCTGATGATCCCAGCAGGATAATTGCCAGGGCTAATGTGCCGGTATCGGGTCTCGGAAAGGTAAGGACTGGTCAGGAGGTGAATATTAAGCTCTCGGGATTTCCCTACATGGAATATGGAGTTCTAAAAGGGAAGATTAGCACCTTGTCGTTAGTACCCGCTGGGGAGTATTATATAGCGGAAATTGACCTTGTGAACGGTTTGAGATCGACATATGGAATTAACCTCGGCTTTATAAACGAGATGACCGGAACGGCAGATATAATAACAGACAACAGCAGGCTTATTTTCAGGCTGATAAAGCCGTTGAGGGGGATATTGAAATAATAGGTGTTGGGTTGTTATTTTTCTGTTGAAACTGCAATATAATAAACGGGAATCAATAGAATCTTTAAATTCCTTCTTGAAATGTAGTTGGTAAAAATGAATTTATCCAAATCATTTTAAAGGATTCTGATTGATGTATAGTAAATGTTCAAGAACACAATTGTTTCACTATTACAAATAGTGAAACAACAGGGAGTGCTATAATAGATTGAATACCAACAATTAAATCGTAAGCATCCGATAAATCACATCTAATTTATTGATAACATTGGATATTTTGCCTTCATTCTCGTTCTGATTAAAATTTGTGCATATTTGAGTGCAGTTGCATCAATTTAGTATGCGTATAAGCGATTCTGCTTAAAATTGGGTAAAATTTGATCGATTTGCTCCCAATTCGGTCAGAGATGACACAAATTGCACTATAATTAGCCTACTTGACACAAGTTTGATTCCTCTTCCAGCTGAGTGGAAGCAGATCCTCCAGGTTGCCATTGCCACTGCTATAGGAGTATATCTTTGAAAGTACATCCTCAAGCCATTCTGCAGGATTAACACCAGCTGCCTTGCAGGATCCAATCAGAGAGTAGACGATAGCAGCTCTGATTGCAGCCTCTGCATTACCGCAGAAAAGATAGTTCTTTCTTCCTATAGCCAGCGGACGGATTGCGTTCTCAACAAGGTTGTTATCTATTCTGTATCTGCCGTCAAGGTGGTATCTTGAGAGTTTTGGGAAAATACTGTATGTATATGATATAGCCTTTGCCAATCTGCTCTGAGGAAGCAAAGCATTGTAATTATCGTAAAGCCATTTCTCAAAGGTCACCAGTATGGGATATGCTTTTGTACGTCGTAACTCTCTTCTCTGGTCAGGTGTAGCTTCCATCTCATCTGCAGCTCTTTCTAAGGCATAGAGAGATTGTATCTGTAACATTGCCTGCGTTGCCAGTTTCTCATTCTCCTGAAGAGCTTCATCGAATTTACGCCTGGCATGAGCCCAGCAACCAAGCATCAATTTCCCATCAAGGGTCTCAAAGCGCTTGTAAACCTGATAACCGTCACTCTGTATTGCTCCCTTAAAGTCATGCAGCAGAACCATAGCCGTCTTCTCAGATCGGGAACCTCTGTCATAGTGGAAGAAGACCTCTCCATTGTCCACACTGCGAACAACCCACAGGTAACCCTTCACAGCCCGCTTCTTCTCATTGTCTATAACTGGGATGGTGCTCTCGTCAACTTGGATGTAATCGGTAGACAAGACCCGTCGACGAAGATGGTCATAGAGTGGTTTGAGCAACTCGCAGCTCTGGGAGAACCAGTCTCCCACAGTGGAAGAGCTTATCCTTACCCCAAGATCTGTAAATCTGGCAATCTGCCGGTGAAAAGGTATGTGATAAAGGTATTTTTGGATGATTATCTCTGTCAGGAGTGTCGTATCTGCCATGCATTTGTGTATCGGGCTCTGAGGAAGAGGTGCTATCACTACTGTTGATCTCTCTTTCTGCTGCTGGTTGAGCTCCTGATGCTGGGTTTTAAGAGCAAATTTCCTGCGGGTGGTCCTCTTTATATAAAACTCAGCAGGTTTGTAGGCTAGTTTGTCAGTCACTTCAGATCCGATGCAAACGTACTCATCAAAATTTATCCCTTCCGGGTCAATAATAGTCTCCTCAACACGCAGGTTCTCAAGGGAGATATCTTTACGGGGTGTGCGAGCCTTCTTTACTGTTATTGTGTTGGTTATGAGCTCATGTTCTTGTTTGACAGCCTTTCCCAGTTGCGCTATCTCATTGTCACTCAGCTGTTCACCGAAGATATCCAGCTGCCGGGCATCCGGGTCCGGTGATATAAACCGCTCGCTTTTCTTGCCAAATAACAGTTTGCGTAGGTTCTCTATCTCGCGAGTGAGCTTCGATATTGCATCCTCCCTGGCAGATAGCTGATTGCGAAGAGACTCTATCTCTTCTGCCATTTTTTCAACATCTTGCTGGGTGTATCCGGATGCCATAAAACAATGTAATTATCTGATACAAAGATAGCAACATTATCCAGATAACCAAATGATTTACAACATTTTATGTTAAAATTTAACCCGTTTCAATCTCCTTAATCTTGTCGAGGGATCATCCATAACTCCATCAACCATCATCACCAGGTCCAGCCATTCTATCCTTAGCGATTCCTGACCGGGAGTCTTTGAAGGAAGACGAAAACGACCCTCTTCCAGAAGTTTTGAGTAGATGACAAGCCCTCCAGGTTCCATATGAAGAAGCTTGATACGGTTGCGGGACTTGTTAATGAAAATAAAGACATCTCCATCGATTACATTAAGTCTCATATTGTTTGTTACAAGACCACTTAAAGTATGAAAACTCTTCCTCATGTCAGTTGGCTCACTGTAGAGCAGGTAACGCATGCTGTCATTGAGACTAAACATTTCGACGGCCTCCCGATGAAGCAATGATGGTACTTACCATTAACGAGTCCATGATCCCCCTGATACGAAGTTCAGCTCCTGCGGGTGTACGAAGCTCTATTTCAATTTCACCATGGGTTACAAATGGCTGTTTAAAATTTTTACCCCGTTTTCCCGCTCTGATAGATCCTCCGCAGAGAACATCGATTGGTAGGAACTGCCCTTCTGACTGTGATGAGGATTCTTGAAGGTCTCTTGACTTGCGCTTCCAGTAATAATATTGATGAGTGCTAACCCCTTTTGAACCCAGAAAGGTCTTTATGTCTGTCCCTGATGAAGAAAAATCCTGTTCCAGCTGTGTATATGTTTCCAGTGTCATGGCTTTTAATTTTAAAAACAAAATTAAACAGCCAAAAAACTAACTACAATATGTATTTTACCGGACGCTTACATTAAATCATTGATATCTTTTTTATGATGGATAATTTGTTTACCTTTTGTGTCAATAATATTATAAATGAAACATATGGAAACAGCTGAAGTTCTTGAAGAAATCAAAGAAATGCCAGAAAATCGAACCAGGATAGATCGGTTAAATAGATTTATTGATGAAGATCCTAAATTTAAAATCCCTTTTCAAGGTGATCTACTAAGGGCTATTCCTCAGTGTTTACTTTTCTTATTGGAGTATCCAGATGAAATTAACACGTTTACGGAAGCAAGATATTATAGCCAAAGAGAAATTCAGATAGTTGATAGAGATACTTATAATTTCTTTGCGGCAGAGGTTAGAAATATTCGCGAGAAATGGGGTGAATAAACACTGTCAATCGCATAACTGCTGATGTTAGGGCAAGGATTAATACATTAGTTACTTTAATCGCTCCGTTTTTGCCCTTAAACCATCCCAACAAACATGCTGTAACATTTACTACCATTTTCAGGGAAAGTAATGTTGATGAGTTTGTTATTGGACCTACCAAAACTCAAGCATTACAGCATGGTTTTGAAAACATCTTCAGATATCATCCCAGACTACCATATACTTTAATAAGGAAAATTGTACCTGCTGGAATAGAGTACAGAAAATTTAAACGTGATCCAATAACCAGGAAAGAAATTCAGGAATTAGGGGATCACCTTGAAATTCTTGGAATTAGAATTAAAGGAGAATTGGCTAAAATTGATATCGATGAAACTCTTCCAATTATTCAGGTTCCGCCCGAAAAATTAATTAAAAGGTTATCATTTCATCCGCTTGTTAAAGAAATTGAATCAGAACCGCTTGATCTGTTTAAAAATGGGCACTTCAATGAATCTGTTAGAAGATCTGCAGAACGATTTGAAACCACAGTTCAACATCGCGCTGGCTTGAATGATATTGGGAAATCATTGATGGGAAAGGCTTTTTCAGGATTAAAACCATTACTCCCTTTGAATAACTTAAAAACTGAAAACGAAAAATCATTCCAGGAAGGATATCAATTTCTAGCTATGGGTTTAATGGGTGGAATACGCAATATATTAGTCATGGTGACGAAAATGAAAGGAGCCCTGAAGAATGTTATGAAATGCTGCTCTTAATTAACTGGATGTTCAGGCATTTACCTGTTTAATTTATAATCAATTTCACTATTGAAAATGAATGAGACTAGAATAGGATTTGTAATAATGCAAATCGGCAATGAAGAGCTTGATAACTTGTATCAGGAAGTTTATATTCCGGCAATAAAAAACGCAAATCTTAACCCTAAAAGAATTGATTTTGATGATGAAGGGAATCTGCTTAAGAAGGAGATAATCGAGTATATTGAAAAAGCTGATATAATTATTGCAGATCTTACGAATGAGAGGCCAAATTGTTATTTGGAAATTGGCTACGCTATGGGATTAGACAAGTATAAGAATATAATATTTACAGCCAGAGTAGATCATTTTCCAGAAAGTCCCAATTTTAAAAAGGGTGGTCCTAAAATTCACTTTGATGTTTCAGGATATAACATTCTCTTCTGGGATAAATCTAGCTTGGAGGAGTTTGCAAATAAACTTACTGAACAAATTAACCGAAGACTTTCTATTATTGGAAATGCTCCCTTAAAACAGGAGCGCCTCCTTTGGGAAGATTCATGGTTAAAAGAACAACAGGAACGAGCTCAGCAAAAACTTACAGAGCTAGGATTTAGAAGACATTTACAAATTAAAATTTCCCCAACTACTCCTTTATTACATCTCGACCAATCAAGCATTTTGAATATAGCAGATGAATCTCAGATAGAGGCTTTTGGATGGCCAATTGCAGTGGTTTTAAAAACTTACCTGAATTTAAACCAATCCCCAAAAATGATGGAATTATTTCAGAGGTAGTTGGCTCAATTAATGGCACATCTTATGATTTTACCTATTTTAAGAAAAACGGTCAAATTTTCATCACTAAAAGCCTCTTTGAGGATCCCAACTTCAAAGACTTGATTATTCCAGAAGCCCGAATAAAAAGGACGACAGAACTATTATTATATCTATTGAGATTTTATTCAAGATGTAATTTACC
>Ga0116171_10001692_pt1 | contig 21711 bp, 20 predicted proteins | sample AD_JPNHW2_MetaG_FD_89798 | JGI IMG/M metagenome (GOLD analysis project Ga0116171, IMG submission 89798) | Active sludge microbial communities of municipal wastewater-treating anaerobic digesters from Japan - AD_JPNHW2_MetaG | ecosystem: Engineered > Bioreactor > Anaerobic > Digestate | place...
AAAAAGCGAGAGCGTCTTCGCAAGCGCGACGGTGAGGTCGCTCGCGGGAAACGAAAGGAGAAGGTCAAAGGTTCCCGCGCGGCGCTCCGATTCCCAAACGCCTGAGGCAAGCGCCGGAAAGAAAAGGACGGCGAGAAGCGGGATGCGCGAGGCGTAGTTCCCAAAACTAAAATTGGGGACAATGACAGATTCCGCGGGGAAGAGAAACGGAATGCCGCACCCAAAGAGCATGAAAAGCGCCGCGACGGGCGCGGCAGGAGCGAACGCAAGGTCGAGAAAAAACTTGCGTGCAAGGACAAAGGTACTCGTTCGTCGCTTCGTTTGTTTTTCAGCCATTGAGCGCCTCCCGCGATACCAGCGAGACGAACGCGTCGGTGAGGTTGTCCGAGCGGGCATCATTGAGTATTTCCGCGACGGTGCCTTTCTCGAGGATCTTGCCGCGATTCAAGAGAATCACGGAAGCGTCGAGCCGTTCGATCTCGGTCATGTTATGCGTAGAAATAAAAATGACTCGGCCTTCCGAAAAGGACTTCACGAGCTTCCAAAACTCCGCGAGCTGAACCGGGTCGAGGCCAGATGAAGGCTCGTCGAGGATGAGGAGACGTGGGTCGTGGAGAAGCGCTGCGGCAAGCGCGGTTCGTTGCCGAAAGCGGCGAGAGAGATGGTCGGTGACCCGACGCGCTACCTCGCCGAGGGCGCATGAGTCTATCGCGCGCTCGACGCGTTCACGCGTGGTACGCTTGGGGTATCCGCGCGCGCGGGCGACGAACTCTAGGTATTGCGATACGGTCATGCCAGGGTATATCGGCGCGTTCTCGAACACCGCGCCGGTGAGGCTCCGCGCGGATACCGAGTCGTTCGCGGTATCGAGCCCATCGAGCGTCACGCTGCCGCTTGAGGGAAGGATAGCCCCAGAGAGTATCCTGACGAGGGTTGATTTCCCCGCGCCGTTAGGGCCGGCGAGCGCGACGATGCCGCTATCGGCCGTGAAGGAAATGCCCTCAAGCGCGACGATCGGCCCAAATCGCTTCCCTACCCGGTCGACGGTAAGCATTGGGGTGCTTCAGTCCTCGTACTCGATCGGAAAGACCATACGGTCTTTCGTGAGCACGGTTTCGGGAAACACGGTACGCGCTTCGTCGAGAAGGATCTTCAGGTCGTGGTCGGTGTACCGCGGGCTGTAATGGATAAGGCCCATCTTCTTCACGTTCGCCTCGCGGGCGATGGAGGCGGCTTGCTTGGAGGTCATGTGCTTTTTCTCGAGCGCGGTATCGGCAAGCGAATCCTCGAACATCCCTTCGCATATGAGAAGGTCCGAGCCGCTTACCTCCTTCGCGATCGATGGAAGGTATTTCGTGTCGGTCACGAAACTGAATTTGCGACCTTTTCTCGGTGCCCCCAAGACCTCTTCGGGATGGACCGCGCTGCCGTCCGTCGCGGTGACGGTCTCGCCCGCCTGCAGCTTCGACCACAAGGGGCCGCAGGGAACCTTGCGTTCGAGGGCCTGGCTCGGATTGAAGGCGCCGGGACGAGAATGTTCCTCAAGCGCGTATCCATAGCAAACCTTCGTGTGCTGGAGCTGAAACGCGCGAACGTCGAAGCCGTCGCCCGAATACACGATGCCCGGCTCGGTGATTTCACGGACGACGATCTCGTAGTTGATGTACATATCGAGAACCTTTCGGCTCGTGTCGATGTACTCGGCGATTTTCGGAGGTCCGTAGATATACAGGGGCTCGTCGCGGTCGACCTGCGCGGAAAGCATGAGAAGACCCGGGAGGCCGGTGACGTGGTCGGCATGCGTGTGACTGATGAAGATCGCGTTAATCTTTTTCCAGCGGAGGTTCAGTTTCCTGAGGGAAATCTGCGTTCCCTCCCCGCCGTCAAAGAGAAAAAGGTCCCCTTCCCGCCTGAGCAAAACGGAGGTTAAATGGCGGTACGGGAGCGGCATCATGCCACCGCAACCGAGCACAAAGGCTTCAAGATTCATAGTAACGAAGTATACCCCGAATTAAAGGCGCTTGACAATGCAAAATGATATGATAAACTTAGTAGCACTATGGTTAACACACTGCTCATCATTGACCCTCAAAACGATTTTTGCGACCCAAAGGGCGCGCTGTGCGTGACAGGCGCAGCTGACGATTGCGCCCGACTCGCGAAGATGCTCAAGCGGATCGACCGCGAGGTCAATTCCGTTCACGTCACCATGGATACCCATCACTCGTTTCATATCGCGCACCCGATATTCTGGCTAAACAAGGCAAACGAGCATCCGGCGCCCTACACGATCATCACCTCGGCCATGATACAGGCCGGCGAATACAAGGCCTCGGCGCCGCAGTACCAGCATTACGCCCTCGAGTACGTGACGACCCTCGAGAAAACCGGGAAGTATAACCTGTGTATATGGCCGCCGCATTGCCTCATCGGCACCTGGGGGCACGCGATCTACCCGACGCTCTCGCAGGCGCTGCAAGAATGGGAATGGGCCGTCCCGGGAAGGATCGTCGACTATACCTACAAGGGGAGTAATTTCCGGACCGAGCACTATAGCGCGATCAGGGCCGAGGTGTCCGACGCGTCAGATCCGGGCTCGCGGACGAACTTCGCGCTGATCGAGCGGCTCAAGGCAGCCGATAACATCGCCATCGCCGGGGAGGCGCTCTCGCACTGCGTCGCGAACACGGTTCGCGACCTCATCACCTGCATACCGGCGGATAAGCTCGTCGTGCTCACCGACGTCAGCTCGAACGTCACGGGCTTCGAGAAACTCGGCGAGGAGTTTACCGCCGAGATCGAGACGATCGGCGTCAGGCTCATGACCTCCGAGGAGTTTCTCGCGTAAGGAACTTGACCGCCTTCTTGAACCAGAAGGCGCGGATGGTTTCTGCCGCGCGGTACAGGGCATACGGTAACGCGCGGGCGGGAACGTCGAGGCTCCCCACGCGGTGGATAATCGCGCCGCCAAAACCCGTCTTGAAGCGATAGAGCCCGTACATCGGGTGATTCGGATCGTCCTTAGGCGGTATCCCGTAAAAGTCATAGCGCGCGCAGCCTGAGTCCTTCGCGTCGCGGATGGCCTTCCATTGGAGGCAATACGCGGGCATCAGGTTTCGCTTGACGTTCGAGGACGCCCCATAAAGGTATATCGCCTCTTCACCGCAAAAAAGCGTAATGATCGCCGCGAGGGTATCTTCCTCGTGACGGGCGAGATACACCCGCACGGATACCGGCTTATCGAAGGTTGAGCGCGCGGCGCGAGCCATCGAGGCCTCGGCGTGCGCGATGAGGTCGCGATAGTATTCGCGCGAATGGATCGCGATCCCGTCCCTGCTCGCGGTTTCGAGGTAGAGCGCGTAAAACGCGTCGACGCCCGCTGTTTCGGCTTCCGTGCCGAGGAGGCAGGACACCGTGACGCCTTTTTTTTCGCCCAGGCGGATGTTGTACCGCCACTTCGGCTTCATCCCCGATAAGAGGTCTTCTTCCGAAAGCGTGAGGTCAAGTTGAACCGTGTCGGGCGGCTGGATATCGGCGCTCGCGTGGCGAACCGGCTTAGGCGGCCGAATCGGAAAGGGCTCCGCTTCCGCTTTCGCCTGATCGGCGGTATCGTCGGAATCGCGGCCTGAAAACGAGTTCGGTACGATCGTTCCCCACGGGGGATCGAACCGCACGCATATCGTTCCCTTCGGGAGATAGGGTTTCAGAAGGCGCCCGAGCTCGAGCAGGATCTCCCCTTGCCTCGCCTCGCCCGATGCCATGACGTCGGGCCCAAGCGGCACGTACGCGATAGCCGCGACGCGCGCCATCGGGCGCACGAGGACCGTCAGGAAAAAGCGGTCGCGCTCGGGAATGCCCTCGACGAGAAAATACCGCGGCTTCCAGCCGTGGCGCGCCTTAAACGATGCCCAAAAGGGCGTTTGAAGAAACGACGAAGGAGGCGTGAGCCCGCCTCCCTCGATCGAGTATGTTTCGGGATCTATCGCGGTGAGGCGCATGATGGTGTTAGGAAACCTCGCCCGAGACGACGTTCTTGGCGGTTACCGGCTTCCCGTCGATAAGGAGGCGCTTTCCGCCGACGGTCACGACATGGTCGACGATCTTCATGGGCGCGGCGAAGAAGGTATCGGCGTCGATCGAATCGGGCTTCTTGAACGCGGGATCGGCTCCCTCGAGTATGACGGGCGTGCCGGGCGCGGCACAGGACGAGTCGAGCACCTCGACGTGCTCGACGCCCGCGGCGTCCGTGTAGTCGCCCGCGAGCAGCATGCCCCGAGACTCGATGCCGCGCATCTTGCGGGCCTTGAGGTTGTCCGCGATGATGATCGATTTGCCCAAGAGCTCCTCGGCGGTAAAATAGGGCACGAGGCCCGAGATGATGACGCGCTCGGCGCCGGACCCGTCGTCGAGCGTCTCGACGTAGAGTTTCTCCGCGTCGGGATGCCGCTCGATCTTCACGATCTTCGCGGTCTTGAGCGCGATCTTTTCGTTAAAGAGAACGTCGGCAGCGACGGGCGCCGCGGGGGCCTTTTCCGCGTTTACGTGGGCCTTTCCGCCGTTCGCCCCTTGTGCCGGTTTTCCGGCAGATTCCTGCACTGCTTTCTGGTGCGTGTCGCTCACGTTGTTTTCCTTTTCCTTTCGTTCTTTCTGCGATCCCGCGTACCGCTCGCGGTACGCCTGCGCGGTCGCGTCGTCCATCGGCTTAAAGATGATCTCAGGAGTCGAGACCGTGCTGAGTCCCTTGCGGTCGCCGAGGTTCTTCCAAGAAAGCGCGTTCGCTTCGGCGGTATGCTCGAAGGCCGTCGGGGCTTTTCCCGACTTGGCGAGTCGCTCGTCGAAGACGACGCCTGACCAGATCGTCTTTCCGAAGAAAGCCGCGACGCGGTCGGCGTATCCGGGCATATAGGGATGGACGATGATCATGAGATCGCGGATGAGATAGCAAAGGTCATGGATGAGCGCCTCGGCCTTCTCGGGGTCGCTTGTCCGCGTCTTCCAGGGCTCGCCGTCCTGGAAGGCTTTGTTTGCGACCGACGAGAGCGCGAAGGCCTCGCGGAACGCGTCGCGGAGCTCGGCCCACTCGAGGAGTTCGGTGACGCGCTTGAATGAAGCGTCGGCCGCGCCCTTGAGCCCTTCGGAAACCGCGCGGATATCGGCGCGGTTGGAGGTAAGCCCGTCTGCCTCGGGGATTTTCCCGTCATAGTAGCGCGAGACGAAGGTGAGCGTTCGGTTCACGAGGTTGCCGAGGTTGCCGATGAGCTCGGAGTTCATCTTCTCCTGGAAATCCTTCCAAGTGAATAGCGAGTCGGCCTTTTCGGGGCGGTTGTAGAAGACGTAGAAGCGCCAGACGTCCGCGGGGATTCCCGATTCCTTCGCGTCCGAGCCGAACACGCCGATTCCCTTCGATTTCGAGAACTTTCCCGCCTCGTAGTTGAGGTACTCGGTGCTCGACATGTGATGGAGCTTAGTCCAGTTCTTGCCCGAGCCGATGAGGCTCGAGGGGAAGATTACCGTATGGAACGGTATGTTGTCCTTGCCGATGAATTGGAAAAGCTCGACGTTATCGGGGTTCTGCCACCACGCGGCCCAGTCGCCGGTCGCCGGAAGCCTGCCCTCGGCGGTAAGCCGGTCGGTCAGGCATTTTGAGATCGAGATATACCCGATCGGGGCGTCAAACCAAACGTAGAAAACCTTCTTTTCGAAACCAGCTCTCGGCACGGGGATTCCCCACGAAAGGTCGCGGGTGATCGCGCGTTCCTGGAGCCCGTCGCGGATCCATGCCTGGGTCATTTGGAGGGCGTTTCTCGCCCACTGGCCGGAGACGCTCGCCGACTTCATCCATTTTTCGTAGACGGGGAGGATTCCGGGAAGGTCGATGTAGAGGTGTTTCGTCGCGCGGATCTCGGGCGTCGAGCCGCAGGTCGAGCAGCGCGGGCCCTTGAGCTCGGTCGGATCGAGGAGCTTGCCGCAATGCTCGCACTGATCGCCGCGGGCGTCTTCGTAGCCGCAAGCGGGACAGGTGCCGCGCACGTAGCGGTCGGCGAGGAACCGGTTGCACGACGAGCAGTACAGCTGCTCGATCGTGTGCTCCTTGATGTGCCCGTTTTTCTCGAGATCGAGGAACATGCCCTGCGTGATCTCGGTCTGCTGCGGCGTCGAGGTTCGCCCGAAGTTGTCGAACGCGATGCCGAACCAATTATAGATGTCGCTGTGTATCGCGTGATAGTAGTCGCAAAGCTCGCGCGGCGTCTTGCCCTCTTCCTGGGCCTTCGTCTCGGTCGCGGTGCCGTATTCGTCGGTGCCGCAGACGTACAGCGTGTCGTAGCCGCGGAGGCGGCAGTAGCGCGCGTAAACGTCGGCCGAAAGGACTTGGATGAGATTTCCGAGATGGGGGATATTGTTGACGTATGGAAGCGCCGAGGTGACGAGTTTTCTTTTCATGGCTGCCATGATACCCTTTCCAGGGGAAACAATCAACGGGAAATGGCCTTGGGGACCCTGCGCGAGCCGTCGCGTAAGGCCTTCCGAGCGTTAGGCGTCGATCTTGAGGAAAACCATCTTCTCCATTTCATAGCCGGGACCGAGATCGACCTTCCAGGAAAGGAAAAGCCGGGTTCCCCCGCAGTGCCCCGCGGCATCGCCTTCGGCAGAACCGGAACACATTATGGGAAGCACGGAGACGGACGGGTTTTCGTTCGCGTCAACGGTAAAGCGCACGCCCGAATCGAGGTCGGAAAGCTGTATCCACGAAACGTCGTCGAACTGCCCCTCGGTTATCCGGGAGTCCGCACGCTGGTCATGGGCGTACACGGTCATGAGCGGATCGTGCTGGCGGGTGCGCGTCACGGCGAGGTCGAGCTCGATAAGGAAATTCCCCGATAGGGCGAGCGGGCTGTCGTTCTTCAGGATATACTGAACCTGAATCCCCTCGTTCCGGAAGCTGTATTGCTTGCGAAGCGAAAGCGGCTGCTGAAGCGAGCCGAAATACCCGTTCGTTTTGAGCTGGATTTCATGCCGGGTCGAGTCAATCGATACGTCCTGATACACGGTGTCGGAGAAGACCGGCTTCCCATGGGGAAGGATTCCCGCGCGGAGATCGTCGATCTCCGCCTGATCGACGAAGTGGTCGATGAAGAGCCCCTGCTCCGAGCCGCAGAGATCGCAATAATTACGGTACGCCTCAAGCACGTCGAGCTCGAATACCTTCCCCCCGAACGGATGCACGTAGACGTTCAGCCGGTCCAGTTGGCACAGGTATTCCTTGAGTCCGTCCATGTCGAAGTCGAACGCGGTGACCGAGGGCGAGAAGACCCCGCGAACGCGGGCGGTCTTCTCGGCTACGAGGAGGTCCTTATAGGCTCGCGCGTGGAGCCTTTGAACCCGTTCCGAATCCTCGGGCGCGGAAAGGATGAAGACATCCCCGCCCTGCGCCTTCCAAAGCTCCTCGCACGCGTTTTTCTTTCGCGACTTATCGCCCCTGAGTTGGTTAACGAGGGCGTGGACGTACATCATCTTCGCGTAGAGGTTCATGGCGCCTTTCGAGCGCAGGAGGTACTGCTTCACCGGGGTGCGCGCGAGGATCGCGATGTCTTCCGTCGCGAGCAACGGGTCGTGGTCGAACGGCGACATGCCGCCGGGGATATAGGCGCGCTTCCAGAGGGTTCGGCCCTTAAGGTAACGACCGGGGAGCGAAAGTTCTATCTGCGCGGCGCCCCTGGTGGGGATGCACTCGATGAGCGAATGGAACCAGGTCCTGCCATCCTCGCCTGAGGTGAAAAGCGGGGCAATCGATGCGGGATCGATAAAGACCGAAAGATACGTCTCGCCTTCCCCCGCCGTCGCGGCGAGGTCATCGAGGAAGGATTTTGGCGAGAATCGCTCGAGATACCGATAGCGGTTATCGAGGGGAAACGCCGCGATGGTTTTTCCCACGTCCTCGATCGTCACCGGCTCGCGGCCCGTAATGCCGGGGAAGCCCGACGTCTCGAGCATGATTCGGTCAAGGAGGACATACTCGATTCCGCAGGTGTTGAGCGAGGCGATCATGGACGGTTCCCACGCGCTTAAGGGAATCCACGCGCCGCGCGGCCGCTTCCCGAGGTGCTTTCGGATCTCGGTGGTTAAAAGCTCGATTTGCCCTACGCGATCGGGGGGAGGCAAAAAGGGAAAGAGCGGCGAAAAAAAGCCTCCGCCGAGTATCTCGATTTGCTTGCGCGAGACCATCTCCTCGAGGATCATGAAGAACTCGGGATGGCAACGCTCTATCCACGCGATGAACGCGCCGGAGAGATGCAGGCTAAAGGGAAGTCCGGGGAGATTATAGAGCGTCGAGATCAAGGGCTTATATACCGCTTGGTATTCTCGTTCGTAGTCATTTGCGTCGAGCTCTGCCGGGAATGAGCAACAGGTTCCGAAGGCAATTTTAAATGATTGGAGAGCGATTCCCACGGCTACCTCGACTTGGCCTTGAGTATACCCCACCTACTGAGCAATTTAAAGCCCGATTCCGGGAAATTGCGCAAATCAACCCTGCATCCTTCCCGGGCGATAGGGCAATCCGCGCCTTCGTCGGGGGTTCCGCGGGCCGCGCAATCGTAACAGTCCTTAAGGGTTACCGGAACCATGGCGATGAGGCGCTTGGGGCACGCGTCGACGCAAACGCCGCATCCGTTACAGGCATCGTTCACGAAGGCAAAACCGTCGCGAAATACGATCGCGTCGCTTGGGCAGGAGGCGGCGCAGCTTCCAAGGCCGAGGCAACTCGACTGGCAGGCAAGGTTGCCGCCGAAGAGCGCGTTCCGAGTCCAGCAATCGGTGTATCCGGTCGTGGCGAAGCGCTCCGCGATTTTTGGGGGGATTCGTCCGCAGCGGATCACGGCCTTTTGCGCGTTCTCGTGAACCGTCCCCGCACCTTGGAGCGGCTCGGTCGGTAATCGCTTTGAACCCTTCCTCTCCTCGGGAGACTGACGGTTTTTAATGCCGTGCATAGCCGAAACGAAGAAGAGCGTCAGGGTTGCAATCGTGATGGCTACGGCAACGAAGAGCGCGGTTATGAGAAACGAAATCATCGAAAGGCCTCCTGGATCCACCACGACACGTCGGCAGAATGCATGCCGATCGCGAGAAGGCCCATACTCACGAGGATTAAGGGCGCGCCTTTCCAATCGGCGCGGACGTCCGCCGTGGCGATGCGCTCGCGCACGGAAAAGAGGAGCACGGTCGAGAAGGCAAACGCGAGAACGCTCGCAAGCGCGATGGCAAGCGAATTGCCGAGGGACGCGCCTTCGCTCGTCGCGAGAAAGACGGTGCCGAAGAAGAAAACCCGCTCTCCGGTGGAAAAATCCTGCGCCGTGGGCGGGAGGGCAAGCGAGATCACCATGCGAACGAGCGAGCAGACGAGAATGGTCGCCATAGGGATGAGCACGAAAAGGCCATGGGGCAACAGCACGCGAGAATTGAGCTCGAAGATCGCGAATCCCGCGATAAGGGTTTGGGCGAAAAGGATCGGCATGCGAACCATGAAACGCGAGCCATTGCGGGAATCGAAGAAGGTTTTCTCGAGGCCGATGCCGTATGCCCAGAGCACGGAGCAGGAGAAGGCGTAGAAAAAGAGTATGTCGACGTACTGCATTAGGCATTCCTCCTGAACGAAGAGATCCTTCGGTGGAAATACTTTGCCGCCCAGGCAAGGACGCCGAGCAGAATGAACGCGCCGCCGGTGGTCCCCCAGAAACGGATGCCGTACGAGGAGAATCCCGGAAGGACGGGAACGACCATGAGCCCTTCGGGCACGGGAAGCGATATCGTCCCAAACCCGAGAAGCTCGCGGACCGCGGAGAAGAGTATGAGCGTCGGGACGAACTGCATGAGCGGAATCGACTCGAGGCTATCAGAGGAAAAGGTATCGATGCCGAGGAGGAGCAAATACGAAAACGCCGAGACGAACACGTAGAGCCCGAGCGAAACCGCGAGGGTCGGGATCATCCAACGCAGAATGAGGTAATATACCGTCGCCGAAAACGCGAGGGCCACGAGCTCGACGGTCGGACCCGCCGAGGAAAGGTCGAGTTTTTTGACCAGTTCGCGAAAGGCGATACCGGTAAGGAAGTACCAGCACAGCGCGAGCGCCATGACCAAGGCGTACCCAAAGCGCGCGGAAACGGGAACGAGGGGACAGAGCGCGAAGAGGAATATCACTGGGTTCTTTTTCATTTCGACTCCCCCTTTGCCGCGCGTTCCGCGCAGACCCTATCGATCGTCCGAATCCAATACTCGCTGACGCGCGGGGTGATCCCGCACTGCTCGGGGGTTGCGCCCTCTATCCCGGCGATGCCGCAAAACGAGGTCCCTGCCCGTTTGTCCCAGTAAAAAATACCCGTTACGGGTCCGGAGTTCCCGGTGACGCGCACCGCGAAGACAAGCCCGTCGGTTTTTCCCTTTCCCTTGGCCTCGAAGGCCCTCAGGTAATTCCATCCGGCCTGCGGAATGATAACGGGATCGCCCGTCGTCGGCGCGGCGATGCTCCATTTCGCGAGCACCCCTTCGACCGACGAGCGAAGGCCATCGGTCGCTTTCCGTTCCGTGAAAACCTGAAGCCCCGTGAGGATGAGGAAAAGGAAAAAAAGAAGGATGGCGGTCAGCGCGTATTGGCGCGCCCCGCGCTTATTTGTCGTGGTGGTCATGCAAAATCCCCCGCGGAAGCGATAAAGCGGTTTTCAAGGTACTCGATGATCGGATTGATAGCGTTAACGACGATAACGGTAAACACGCCGCCGACCGGCGAGCCTCCCGGGCCCGCGACGCAAAAGGCGAGAATCCCCGCGAGAATCCCCGAAATCACCTTGCCGACGCGCGTTCGCGGGTTGGTCGAGTACTCGGGAAGGAGGTAGAACGCGATAAAAAGGGTTCCGCCCGTTAAGAACGCGAAAAGGACGTCGCCCGACGCGGGCGCGCCGGTGATGGGCATGAGGGAGAAGCAATACACGCTCAAGCCGTAGGTCGCCAGGTACGCGAGCGGGACGATCCAATCGATGACGTTCGTGGCAATGAGCACGATGGACGCCGCAAGGGTGATCGCGTTATAGCGAAACGCGGGGATCGCAGACGGCGCATTCCAGAAAAGGGTCACGTATCCCTCGGGGAGCTTAATGCCGAATAAACGGAGAAAGCCCATGTTCGCCGCTCCGGTAACCGCTTGGTCGTTCGGTATCTGCGCGAAGTTCTCGAGCTTGAACGCGCCGAAGGCGTCGCCGACGGTCTTTATCCCCTCCCCGGTGACGACCTGCGCGGGGAATAGCGCGCTGTTGCCGATGTAGGCGATCGCCACGGTTATCGCGACCGGGTTCATCCAGAAGGCGCCAGTCCCGCCGAAGAGATTTCGGCCGATCAGGATGCCGACGAACGACACGATGAGCGAGATGGCGGGATTCATCCCCGACGGCAGTAAGAGCCCGCCGAGAACCCCGGCAAGGAGCGCGGACGCGTCAAAGACGGCCCGGCGCTTCGTCGGAAGGGTATATACCGCCTCGGCAAGCACGCTTCCCGAAAGGGTCGAGGCGACCGTCAGGAGCGCGGCGTAATCGCGCGCGAAGGCGAGCATGCACAGCTGCGGGATGAGCGTGCACGCGATGATGAGGGTCATTTTCAGCACGGGCGGGCGCGTGAGGATAAACGGCGCGGGAGAGACGATCCATCCGGTCTTTTTCATGGTGCGTTTCCTTTCGTTAGCCTATTGCATGCCTCGCGGATGCGGTGATGCAGCGGGATGCGCGAGGGGCACACGATGGCGCAGCACCCGCAGTATTGGCATTTCTTCAGGGATTCGATGAGCTGCGGGGTATGCTTGGCCTTATCGATGCCCTTGACGACTCTCTGGGGATCGATCTTCGCGGGACAGACCTGCAGGCAGCGGCCGCAATGGACGCAGGGTGTCACCGCGTAGTCGGGGCACGCGTCTGTGTCCATGATATGGAGCGATTTCGTGTACTTCGTCACCGGGGTATCAAGGTCGTAGACGGCCGTGCCGGAAAGAAGCCCGTTAACGACGATCCGTCCCGGCGGGCTCTTAAACCCGCCGCATTCCTCGATGACGTCGCCGATCGGCGTTCCGATCCGCACGGTAAGGATCTCGGGACGGCCGAGCGCGGTACCGGTTACCACGATCGTCCGGCATACGACCGGTTGGTTCGTGACGATCGCGTCGTACGCGGAAAGTGCCGTGACCGTATCGACGTAAACGCAATTACTGTTGATTTCGGCCTTGTTTCTCTCGGCGACGACGAGAGACCGGATGAGCCCCTCGCTGCCCGAGGGATAGCGCGCGCTTGCGCGCCTGATGCGGCAGGTTCGTTTTTGGAAGAGTTCCTCGAGAGATTTTTCCGAAATCCCCGACCATTTCTTCTCGTTATGGATGAGGAAAACCTCCATGGCATCGCAGGCCGCCGCGAGTATGGCGGCGCCCTCGAGAACCATATCGCGCTTCTTGTCCATGAGCGCGGCTTCGAGTTGGCACGTGGGGTCCGCGTCGAAGAGCCGAATCGCTAGGGCGGCCTTCCCTATCTTCTTGGCCTTTCTGAGGTCAGGCACGAGCGCTTTCGGCGCGTCGAAGGTATTGATGACGCCCTTTTCCTCGAGGACGCGGAGAATCTCGGATTCGGGAACGGACTTCCAGGGAAAATGCTCGCATTTCCGCCCGAGGATATCGAACGAACCCGAAAGCTCGATAACCGCCGCTTTCCCCATCTTCCCGTTCGGCAGCGGTATCGTCGCGAACTCCTTCACGACGCCGGGAACCGGCGCGTGGACGTGTACCGACTCCGGCTGCCCCCCGCGCGCGATAAGCTGCCCTTCCCGCACGCGCTCGCCGGGGGTCACGACGGGCATCGAGGGCTTTCCGTCATTCTGCTGGAGCGGGACGAATGCCTTCGAGGGAAGGAACGCGTTGCCGACGAACGAAAGCTCCGGCGCCTCGTAGGCTATCGATTCAAAACTGCGAGAAAAACGAACAAAACGCATCATGTTATTTTAGCCTCGTCAATTCAACGGTGACAAAACGGTTTTGCCGGAGCAGCATCCGTTCAAGCAAGGTTCCCTCGGTATCGAGGGTTTTCCTGATGAAACCGGTATTAAAGGTGAACATAGTCCGCTTTTTCCCGGTGATGATTCCGGCCGCGTCGGCCTGGTACCATACGTAATCCGCGCTCGAGCCCGCTTCAGGCGCCTGAACGGGATCTTGTATCCTCCTCCAGGGAGCGGTTCGGATAATCCACTCGGCGGCGACGAAATCCCCGAGATCGGGAATCGAGGTCTGGCTGCGCAAGCCTTGAAGCTCACTATACCCTTCAATCCCAAAACCGGCGTGATGAGTATAGCGCGCGGGAGCGGGTATGTACAACACCCGGCTCTCCCCCGTTTGAAGGGATGGCGTCAGGAGGAGAAGTAAGCCAACCCCAAGCGCGGCGGATAACAGCGTTGCGGCCTCGAGGGTATATCCCTTCGATTCGCGCGCGATGAGGCTTTCTCCCGAGATCGCTACCGGCTCGAAGCGGGGATGAATTCTCTTTGAAATGATAAGCGCGCGCGCCGCGCGCCGAAGGCGGAAAGCGGGAACCGTGAGGGCAAGCGAGGCGACGATAGCCAAAAACGCGAGGATAAAGCCATGGAAACCGCTTAGGGCCGCAAGGGCGAGCGCGGCCGGGAACAAAAGGAGCGTAATGCGCTTTCTCGCGAGGATCCGCGTAACCTGGCGGAAGGAGAGCGCGAGCCCGCGCGCGTTGACGCTCCCGCAGAGCTCGATGATTCCAAAAAGGAGCGCGACCGACGCGAGAAAGCCCGTTACGCGGCAAAAGACCAGGGCAAGGATAACGCACGGCACGGCGCAAAAGGCTTGGAAAAGCCGGTTTGGGCGAAGGATAAGGCCTGCGGCAAGGAGGATGATGAGCGCGAGCGACTGAATGCGCGTCGTCCCCGCGTTTCGCTCGAGATAATGGTAGGCCGAGGATCCCGAGAACGCGTCGCGGACCTTTCCGTCAAGAAACGGGGCGTTTTTAAGGTAAACGAACCGGAGATCATGCTCGGGGTCTGAAAACCACCGCGCGCGCGCGGCGTTAAGCTGGGTAAGATAGGGCTGTATTGGGGCCTCGGGGCTCGAGTTCGAAAGGAGGGAGTTTGCCTCGGTCGCATACGCGGTAATCTTTGCCTTTTTCAGGCGCGCGACGATTTCCGCCTCGCTCGAAGCCGGCGAGACGATCAAGACGCGATATCCCGCCCAAATCGTCTTTCCCGAATGGAGGGGAAAAAGGACCATGGCCAAGCTCGCGCCGAGCGCCACAAGGCAGACGAGTACTAGCGCAACGGTGGGATGTATCGTTTTTGTAATCATGGTAGGGGCTAATCAGAGCGTCGAGAAAGCGACACCGATAAAGAAACCGAGCAGGATGCCCGCGAGAACCTCCATCGGCCTGTGTCCCTGAATCTCCTTTACCGGCTTGAATTGGTACTTCATCCTCGCGGCGACCTTGGCGCCAAGCTCGTTGAGCGCGCGCGCCTGCTGACCGCTTGAGCGGCGGACCCCTACCGCGTCGCGGATGACGACGAGCGCGAAACAGCAGGAGAAGATGAATAGATCCGAACCGACGCCGTTCTTAAACCCTATCGTCGTGGAAACCGAGGCGACGAGGGCTGAGTGGCTTGAGGGCATTCCGCCGGTTTTCCAGAAAAGAAGCTGGAAGAGTTCCTTCACCGACGAGATTGTGTTGGAGAAAAGGGTAATGAGCGTTTTGAGAAACTGACTTAAAATCCAACTCGAGACAGCTGCGAGGAAAATGGGATTATGTATTAGCTGTGAAAGCTGCCTGATAACGCTTTGACTCATTTATTATAGTATTTTGGTGAAATAGTCCCTTTTGTCAAGGGTGTAAAGCGGTATATACTTATCCCTCAATGGATTTCATGAAATTTTCGCTTACCGACGATGACGCCGATCGCCGGATCGATCGCATCGTTCGCCGTTTTTTGCCCGATGTTCCGCTTTCGGGGATTTATCAGCTCATGCGCAAGGGCTTGATCCGTCTTGACGGGAAAAAGGTCGAGCCCGCGCTCCGATCTCAGGCAGGCTCGGAGCTTTGGATCGCGCAATCTATCATGGCCGGTTCAAGCGGTACCCCAACGCGACAGGACGGAAAAGCACCATATCCTACTCCCCTGTCATTAAATAGAATGAAAAAGTATACACCTGAAGTCCTTTTCGAGGATGAAAACCTCCTTTTCTTGAATAAAAGCGCCGGAATCGCCGTGCATGGCGAAGATGGGCTCGACCGCCTCATCCCTCAGGCGACAAACGCCGACATATCCCTTTCGTTCAGGACCGGGCCGCTCCATCGACTCGACAAGGGAACCACGGGAATCCTCGCGTTTTCGCGGAGCCTAACGGGCGCGCGTTGGTTTTCCCAGGCGATCGGCCGGCACGAGTTCGAGAAATACTATCTCGGGATCGCCGAAGGCGAGCTCCATGAGGCGGAAACCTGGACTGATTCGGAAGCGGGGGGAAAGGCGATGGTGACCGTTGCCCTCCCCTTGGCGCACGCACGGCGCGAGAACCTTTCCTATACCCTCGTCCGGTATCGAATCATCACCGGGCGGAAGCATCAGATCAGGATCCAGACGGCGCTCCATGGGCACCCCTTAAGCGGCGACTCCCGGTATGGGAGCGCGCGACGCGAGGACGGCTCGTATTTCCTCCACGCGCGCGAGCTTGTCTTTCCGCCCGATCGGCCCAATGGGCTTCCCGACCGACTTTTCGCGCCTATCCCCGAGCGATTCGCGCGGAGGATCACCGATTTATTCGGCGCGGAATCACTTGCGGAGCTTGAGCGCGGGGTCGTATACTGGAAAGACCATGATGAGCATCAGTGACATCTACTGGTTTTTTAAAGGAGTAAAGGTATACGCGCTCGTCGGCGAAAGCGGCACGGGAAAGAGCTTTCGCGCAAAACTCCTCGCGCAAAAATACGGCATTGAGCTCATCATCGACGACGGACTCCTGATCAGGGACGACAAGATCGTCGCCGGGCATTCCGCGAAGCGCGAGGCAACCTTCCTCGCCGCCGTCCGGGTCGCCCTCTTCGACGAAAAGGTCCATCGCGACACGATCGCGCGCGCGCTCCAAAACCAGATTTTCAAGAAGGTACTCATCCTCGGGACGTCGGAGAAGATGGTAAACAAGATCGCCGTCAGGCTCCAGCTGCCTCAACCCCAGAAAATCATCCACATCGAGGAGATCGCCACCAAGGAAGAGATCGAGAAGGCCATTCGCTCGCGGCGCGTCGAGGGAAAGCACGTCATTCCGGTACCCTCGATCGAGGTTCAGCGAAACTACCCGCAGATATTCTACGATCGCGTCAGGGTGCTCCTCAAGCGAAAGCAGAATCCCCTCTCCGTCCTCAACCAGTCTAAGGTGTACGAAAAGTCGGTCGTGCGCCCTGAGTTCTCGAAAACTGGCCGCGTGACGATATCGGAGGCGGCCTTGAGCCAAATGGTCATCCATTGCGTCGGGGAATACGATGACCAGATCCGTATAAAAAAGCTCACGATCAAGACCGACGCCTCGGGATACCGGCTCGTCATCGTCATCGACGTGCCCTTCGGGACGCAGCTTACCGGGAAGATCCACATGATGCAGGAATACATCGTCGAGAACATCGAGCGGTTTACCGGAATCCTCATTGAGGACGTTCATATAATAATCGATAAGATTACCAAGAATTAGGAGTACCGATAATGAATAGAAAAGCGCTTACCATCGCCTTCGTCGCCGCCTTTGCCGTTCTCTCCCTCGGCGCGGAAACGACGACGACGCTGCCTCAGCAAAACATTGGGCATTACGATATCACGGTCCCCGAGGGGTTCACCGGCCAAGACGCCCTCGCCGCGGGGCTTAACGGGCTTTGGTCTTCGTTTAACGCGGTATTCGGTTTCGATCCCGATACCTCAAAGCACCGCCTCAAGGTCACGGTCCTTCCTGATCGTGCGGCTTTCGACGCGTACGTCAAGGAGCGTATCGGGGAGACGAGGAATCAGTACATATTCCTGAAGTATCCCCGCGCGGAGCTTTCCGAGCTGGTGCTCTTTCCCACCGGTACCGGCACGGGCTTCGACGCGTTTTCGGGCCCCGCCCTGAACCGCCAGCTTTTTTTGCAGTATCTCTATTGCTATGTTCAGGAACCACCCCTTTGGGTGCGGGATGGCTTTCAGGCGTATTTCGAGAAGGCAGTCTGGGATCCGGCTACCAAGCAGGACTCGATCGCCGGGTATTCCCCGTGGCTCGAGGCGGCGAAGAACCTCCACGTGGACGGCGCGCGAAGCATCGGGTGCGAGGGACTCCTTTCCGCCGTCACCGGGAGCCACGATTCGGCGGCCTTTTATCCCCAGGCGTGGTCATTCGCGACCTTTCTCCTTTCAAGCGAAAAGGCCGAGTATCAGCGTTTTCTCCATGAGGCCTTCATGATCCTCGAGGGAACCGAGGGCTATAACGCGAAGACGCAGCGGGAGAATACCGATGCCGTGCGCGCTCGCTTTGCCCGGTTTAACGACGGCGCTCGCGCCGACTCGGACCTTGCCGTCTGGCTCGACGGGCAGCATACCTTCAATGAACTCGTGCAGGCGGGCGTTTCGGGCTATAACGGGGGAAAGTACCCAGACGCGAAGAAGGCGCTTCTTTCGGCTTCGACGATTCGTCCGGCCGACCCGATCGTCTCGTATTATTTGGGGCTCGTCGCATACTCGGAAAAAGACTATCAGCAGGCGGAGAAATGGTATAAGAAGGCGCTCTCTGACGGCGCGGACGTTTCAACGGCGAATTGGGCGCTCGGGCTTAACGCGTACGCGGATAAACGATTCAAGGATGCGCGCGGCTTTATCGAGGCCGCGAAAGCGGCAAATCCCGCGCGGTACGGTGAAAAGGCCGACGCCTTGCTTAATTCGATGCCGAGGTAGCGTTCGGGGAAGATCTCCTTCTCCGGCGCCTTCGCGGCGCGCGCGTGCCTTCGGGTTTTCCCGTGTCGCGCGCCTCGTCGGGGAATTCGGCCGTTTCGTCTCGTTTGCGGTCGCGATCGGGATTTCCCGGGAATCGCTCGCGAACGCGCGGCATGCGGACGTTGAATCCAAGTTCCTTAAGGCCAAAGCGAACGGCGAACTCGAGCTCGACGCGCGGCGGGTTCATCGGCATGACGAACCTCCGGCATTCCGCGTACACGCGGCCATAGACCTCCGAGGGCGGGATCTTCTCCTTCACGATAACTTTTATGAGGCTTTCGATGAAAAAAACGAGCTTGCGCCCGAGCCGCGTCTCCTCGCCCGAGGCGACGAGCTCGTCGAGTTTTCCGAGGCTTTCCTCGTAGTCCTTGGCGAACGCGGGGTTCCCGTCGATGAGGCTCGCGGCGGCGGGTTGAAGGTACATATAGAGATCGTAGCGGAGCGCTTCGTGGACGATCGGTCGCGCGCGGCCGCTGTTGAGTATTTTTATAATTTCCTCGGTAAGCCGCGAGGGGGAAACCGGCTCAAGAAGGTTCGAAGATTTTCTGATCGCTCGCCCGAGCATAAACGGTATCTTGCAACCGGTCGAGACGGAATACTTTACGGCCCGGAGCATGCGGACCGGATCGTCCTTAAAAATCACCTTAAGCGGGATAACCGGAACGAGCCGATGCGCGCGGACGTCCTTGACGCCGCCGACGTAATCGATGACCTGTTCCTTAATGGGATCGTAATATAAGGCATTCAGGGTAAAGTCGCGCCGCTGTACGTCCTCGTCCATAGTGCCGAAGCTGTTTCCCGTCGTTCCCTCGACGAGGGAACGAAAGGTCGATACCTCGAATATCTTGTCGCCGAAGAATATGTGGACGAGGCGAAACCGCTTGCCGATGATGCGGGAGTTCCGGAAGATGCGCTTGATGCGCGCGGGCTCCGCGTTCGTGACGATATCGAAATCCTTGGGCGTCTTGCCGATAAGCATGTCGCGCACGGCGCCGCCGACGATATAGCCTTCATAACCATAGTTACGCAGATGGAGTATGATCCTGACCGCCTCGGGGTCGAGTAAGTCTTTCTGGATACCGTGTTCTTTTTTTGTATAGATAAGCGCTTTTTGGACGGCCTTGCCTTTGGCGTCCGAACTGTATCGGGTTAACATCTGTTCTTCCATTCTCTACGGAATGCGGCCGCATGTCAACGGCGGCTTGTCGAAAGGCAAGCCTTTCAAGCTTGTCCCATTTGCGCCTCGCGAAGGGTTTGACCCATCCATTCGGTGATATCCGCGGTCACTTCGTCGCGATTGACGTCGGTGAGGAGCTCATGGCGGGCTTTTCGGTAGGTTTTTACGCTTACCCGAGCCATACCGTTAGCGCGATAGCGCCTTTCGAGCGCGCGAACCGTTTTGCCGTAGGAACCGATCGGGTCGTCCTCGCCTACCAGCATAAGAACCGGGAGAGAGCGCGGAATCCCTGCGAGGGCGCGTTTTCGGTGGATTTGGGACAAACCGTCCATGAGGTCGCGATAGAATCCCGCCGAACAGGGAAAACCTGACCATGGGGACGCATCGTACTTTTCGACCTCGTGGGCGTCGCGCGAAAGCCAGGCATTGGGGCTCTGCGCGTCGGGGATTCTTTTATTGCAGCCGCCAAAGGACAATTGCGTGAGGAAGTGCGAGGGCTTTCGCCGATTTGAAAAAAGACAAATCGCGTGCGCGAGGAACCTGCCCGAACAGACGGTGATGGGATCGGGCCCCCGGGTGCCTGAAAGGATTGCGCCTGAGATCTCAGTCCCGTACCGCTCGATAAAGCCCTGTCCGACGAATGACCCGAACGAATGGCTAAAAAGGACAATTGGCCTCCCGGGAATGCGTGCTTGTATCGCGCGTGAGATTTCCCGCTGGTCTTCCACGACACGGTCAAAGCCGTTTCGGTCGGCAAGATAGCCCAATTTATCGAGCGATCCGGCGGTGAGCCCGTGTCCGCGGTGGTCCGCGGCGAATACCGCATACCCCGAGGCGACGGCGGCCTCGGCAAAGCGCTCATAGCGCATCGCGTATTCGGCCATGCCGTGGCAAATCTGAAGGACGGCCGTCGGGGTCGAGCTTGGGAGCCAGGCGTGCACGGCAACGCGTTCTCCATCGTTCATTTCGAGGTAAAAGGTTTCAGCGCTCATAAACTTTTCGCTCCCGTTATGCTATACTCGTTTTTCATGACGATTATAGCAGAAAAGATGGTTGCCGGGGGAACCGCCTTGGGTCGCATCGACGGAAAGACCTATTTCATCCAAGGCGCGCTTCCCGGGGAAACCCTCGATATAGAAATCACCGAGAATCGCAAGGACTACGCCTTCGCGCGCGTCGTTTCGGTGAAAGAGGCAAACGAACGTCGAGTCACCCCGCCCTGCCCGCTTTTTGGCCGTTGCGGCGGCTGCTCGCTCCAGATGGCCGATCCCGCCTATCAAGTCGAGCTCAGAAAAGCGATCCTCGCCGACGTCCTTTCGCGCGCTCACGTTCAGCCGGAAAGCGACATAAGGGTCGAGTCGGGATCGCCTTGGGAATATCGCTCGCGCTTTCAGTTCCATCGCACCCGGGACGGCGGGATCGGGCTTCGGGAAGGCGCGTCGGAGACGGTCATTCCCATTCATGACTGCCCGGTCGCCACCCCAATTATACGAAAGGCCATCGCGGACGGTTCGATCGCGCGCGCTGCGCGCGGACGGAACACGGGCGATCGATTTCACGTATTCGGGTACGGGGAAGACCTTTGGCAGGAAGACGGCGACGAAGCGTGCGCGGTCTCGGTCGCGGGAAAAAATATCGGGTTCGACGTTCGCGGCTTTTTCCAATCGAACGTGCCGATGCTCGAGCGGCTTCTTTCCGCGGTCAGCGATGTACCCATCACCTCGGGCAATCCATCGCGTTTCTCGGGAAAACGGCTTTTGGACTTATACTCGGGCGTGGGTACCTTTTCGGCTACGGTCGCCGATGGCTTTGACGAGGTCGTGCTCGTCGAGCACAATCGCGAAGCCCTCGCCACCGCGCAAGAAAACCTTTCAAGCCGAAAATCCTCCGCGCGCTTTCTCGCGATCAGCGACGAGCGGTGGCCTGAGGCGGCCGAGTCGAGGCTCCCCTACGATTGCGTCATCGTCGACCCGCCGCGTCTTGGCATGAACAAGAAAACGGTTGACTGGCTCATAGACTCAAGCGCGTCGGATATCAGGTCGGTGTCCTGCGATCCGGTAACCTTCGCCCGCGACGCCGCGCGGCTCGTCGCAGGGGGATTCAGGCTTCGCGCGGTAACGCTCTTCGACTTTTACCCGCAGACGCATCACCTCGAGACGCTCGCGTTCTTCTCGCGATGAGCCTTTCTCATTCGGTGTGTATGCCGCGCCTCGCCGCTATCGCGCTCTTTCTCCTCGTAACCTCGCATTGCCTCACGGCCGCGGAGCCCGAGTGGTCGCGCGTGCTCGCGGGCGAGGTCGTCGCGGGGCCTCTTTCCCGCAATGACCGCGTCTACCTTTCGGGGACGGATCGAACCGTCACCTGCCTGTCGGAAAAAGGCGCGTTCCTTTGGAGTAAGCCAATACCGGGTAAGGTAACGCCTTTCTTGAGTGTCTTGCGTTCGGGCATGGTCCTCGCGGTTTCGGGAAACGGCACCGTGTCTGCCCTGAGCATGGACGGGCTTT
>Ga0116171_10001694_pt1 | contig 21704 bp, 18 predicted proteins | sample AD_JPNHW2_MetaG_FD_89798 | JGI IMG/M metagenome (GOLD analysis project Ga0116171, IMG submission 89798) | Active sludge microbial communities of municipal wastewater-treating anaerobic digesters from Japan - AD_JPNHW2_MetaG | ecosystem: Engineered > Bioreactor > Anaerobic > Digestate | place...
ACAGTGAAGGTCTTTTTTTTACAGTAATTACTAAAAATGATGTGGTTCGGGACCGAGCCCTTGCAGGGTGCTGCGCGAAGGTCGGCGGTCCAAATCCGCCCGCTCCTTAATCAGCTCCCCATCCAACTTCCGCTTTTTTGTTACAATCAGCCAACAACTCAGCGAGGTCAAAATGCCATCAGATACACAAGTCATCTATTCCATGGTGCGGGTGGGGAAAATCTACCCCCCAAACAAGCAGGTACTCAGGGATATCTCCCTCGGTTTTTATTACGGGGCTAAGATTGGCGTTTTGGGCCTGAATGGCTCCGGAAAGTCAACGCTCCTGCGCATCATAGCAGGCAAAGACCAGGATTACGTCGGCGAAATTGCCATGTCCAAGGGTTATACCGTGGGGATGCTGGAACAGGAACCCTACCTGGATGACAGCAAAACCGTCATTGAAGTCATCCGCGAAGGTGTCCAGCCCATCGTGGATTTGCTGGCGGAATACGATCGGGTTAACGAAGACTTTTCGGACCCGGACGCGGATTTTGAGGCACTCATCGCGCGGCAGGCACGCCTGCAGGACGAATTGGACCGGGTGGATGCCTGGAACCTGGAAAGCAACCTCAAGCTGGCAATGGGGGCTCTCAACTGTCCGCCCTCCGAAATGCCAGTGCGCGTCCTTTCCGGCGGTGAAAGGCGGCGCGTGGCGCTCACCCGTCTCTTGTTGACCGAGCCCGATATCCTCCTTTTGGATGAACCAACCAACCACCTGGACGCGGAATCCGTCGCCTGGCTGGAACATCACCTGCAAAACTACAAGGGAACCGTCATCGCCGTGACGCATGACCGCTACTTCCTGGACAACGTGGCCGGCTGGATTCTCGAGCTGGACCGCGGGTATGGCATCCCCTGGAAAGGCAACTACTCCTCCTGGTTGGAACAAAAGCAGGAGCGGCTGCGCGTTGAAGAGAAGTCAGAATCCAAACGCCAGCGCACACTGCAACGTGAACTGGACTGGATTCACATGTCCCCCAAAGCCCGCCAATCCAAGGGGCAGGCCAGGGTGACCGCCTACGAGAAGCTGCTTTCACAGGATTACGAGAAGGAACGCCGCAGCCTCGAAATCTACATCCCTTCCGGACCCCGGCTGGGCAACGTTGTGGTGGAATTGGATTCGGTCAGTAAGGGCTTCGAAGACAAACAACTAATTCAAAATCTCAGCCTTTCCATGCCCCCGGGCTCGATTATCGGGGTTATCGGGCCGAATGGCGCCGGTAAGTCCACGCTCATCAAGATGATTGCCGGCCTGGTTGAACCCGACCAGGGCAGTGTCCGCCTCGGAGAGACCGTCAAGATGGGCTATGCCGATCAATCGCGCACGCTAGACCCCGAAATGACGGTGTTCCAGGCTATCACCGGCGGGGCGGATAACCTCGTGCTGGGCGATCACACCGTCAACGGCCGCGCGTATTGCGCTTCTTTCAACTTCACCGGCTCAGACCAGCAAAAGACTGTTGCCACGCTCTCGGGTGGTGAGCGGAACCGCGTTTACCTTGCCAAAACCCTCACCGCGGGGGCTAATGTGCTGCTCCTGGATGAGCCTACGAATGATTTGGATGTAAACACGTTGCGCGCGCTTGAAGAAGCCCTGGAGGATTTTGCAGGATGCGCGGTCGTCGTCAGCCATGACCGTTGGTTCCTTGACCGCATCGCCACGCACATCCTCGCGCTGGGTCACGAGGAAACGCCGAAGCTTTATCTCGGCAATTGGACAGATTACGAAGCGTACCAAATGGAGCGAACCGGAAAGCAGCAGGGCGTGAACCGCAGGGACGCGTTCCGGGAACTAAAACGGGATTAACTATTAAACGTTTTCGGGTGTTAAACAAAAAAAAGCTGGTCATGTTCTGACCAGCTTTTTGAATGTTTGATTGATTACTCGAGAACCTTGACGTCCTCAGCCTGCAGTCCCTTGGGACCCTGCGCAATTGTAAATTCAACTGTTTGATTTTCTTTCAGGGTCTTGAAACCCTCACCCAAAATCTTGCTGAAATGAACAAATACGTCTTTTTCACCTGACTTGCGGGCAATGAAACCATAGCCCTTTTCACCATTGAACCACTTTACGGTTCCGATTTCTCGTTCTGACATAACTATCTAATCCTCCAAAATATGAAAAAAGAAGTGTTTATTGGTCACTGGATGTTCAATCTGAGCAAGAGGGTGTACTTCCGTCAATGAACTTCCACTTACGAAATAATTTATAACACCCATTGAATTTTTAGTCAATAAATGAACACAAATTGTCCGCGAAAAGAGTCTTGTGACCTTTCTCTCAGCTTACAAAGGCTTTTTGCCTTCAAAGAATTCCACCAAACCGGCCAGGATTAACATTACCGCCACGCCCTCATCAAGGTTGCCGAGGAAGGGGATGTTATCAGGGATTAGTTCCAGGAAGCCGGCGGTCGGATTTAGCAAATAGATAACACCGATGATAGCAGCGGTAAAGACCAGCCAGCGCGGCCAGCCATGCTTTGAAAGTGGTTCCACGAGTCGTTTCGCAAAATCAGAAAGTTCATTGCCACTTTCAGGTTTTACAGGGTCTCCAATATCAATAATTTTTGGTTCTGGCATCATAACCTCGCAATCCTTCAAATCAACTCTAATCCCAAAATTGGGGCAAATGCGCGCGATTTTCAGTGAGAATATCGTCCAATACCTGGCGAGCGGTGCCCAGGTCGTCAATGACCGGGTCCAGCAGCAGGCTTTGCAGCGCCATTTGATGATCACCCTCGATAACCGCGTCCACGCACAGCTGGCTGCACATAACCTCCCGCTGCAACAAGCCCGTGACGCCTTTGGGAAGTTCGCCAATAGGCATCCCCTTGGCCATTCCCTTGCAGAGGGTGCCAGGTAATTCCACAATCGCGCTATTTGGCAGGTTGGAAATCAGGCCATGGTTGGGCAGGTTCAGGGCTTCCCAATAAAAATCAGAATCGCCCAGCAGCCCCTCGATGACCTCCACCGCTCCTTCGCTCTCAGCTCCGTTGTAGCTTTGCTGGTTTTCCGTGCGTTCAATATCAGCCGCGACCTCCGCCCATTGTTGGTCGCGTAAATTGGCATAGAGCTTCCAATCATACAGCGAAAGGTCGTAACGTGCCCAGGGCGTGGTTCTCGCGCTGCTGACCCACGGCAGGTACTCGCACAAGTGCTCATCACCAGGGATTGGGAACAGGCTAAACGCCTCGAAAACCTCGCGCGTCAGGGGTTCGAATTGCGGCTCCAATTGCATGAATCGCTGCCTAAAAAGAGGATACAAATCTTGCCCACTTCGCCGATCTTCGAGTGAAAGCATCCATGTGAAGTGGTTCAACCCAGCGGCAACAATCCTGAGGTGTTGCTGACCCAATTGAGCCATGTGTTTCATGGGTTCGTGGTTCTTTGGGTCCGCGTGCGTGCTGACAAACGCATCCGCGCCCTTTACGCCCAGGTCTGGTGCCAGGGCTTTGGCCGCCATGGCATAACCCGCGCCAAGCTGGTGGCAGAGTCCAACGACCTTAATCTTCGTATACGCGCTAATGAGATAGCACACGCGGTGCATCGGGTTGGTAAAATTGATGAACCATGCTTGGGGGCAGAGCGTTTCCATGTCCTTGGCGATGGCCAATACCGTGTTGACGTTCCGAGCCGCGTGCGCAAAACCGCCCGGACCGCCGTTTTCGGCGTAGGGCTGCCTTAGTCCGTACTTGAGGGTGAGTTCAAAGTCTTTTTGCCACAGCGCTTCACGCGGCTGGACTTCGATGGCGCTGATGACAAAATCAGCCCCTGGGAGCGCCTCCTTATGGTTCGAGTAACTGGTTATCACTTTTTGGCAATCCCACGCGGAATTCAGCCAATTCGCAAGTTTGGTGACAATCTCCAGTGATTCAGCGTTGATATCCACCAGGCAGATTTCACTGCCGCGCAGGCGTTCACTATGTAAAAGGGTCAGCAAGGTGCTCAGCCCAAAAGAATGGCTGCCAGCGCCCAAACATACAATTTTTGTCATTATAAGGCTATAACTCCCGGTTTGAGTTTCTGGATGATGGCTTTGGCGGCTTTCCGCCCTGCTCCCATCGCGAGGATGACCGTCGCCCCTCCGGTGACGATGTCCCCACCCGCGTAAACGCCTGGCATGGAGGTCTCCATCGTGTCGGGGTTGACCTTGATGTGACCACACTCATCGAAGTCCAGCCCGGGGGTGGTCTTCTGGATGATGGGATTGGACCCGTTTCCGATGGCCACCACCGCGACATCGACGGGTCTATCAAATTCGGACCCCGGGATGGGAATCGGGCGCCGGCGGTTGCTGGCATCGGGCTCACCCAGTTTCATTTTCATCAGGCGCACACCCGTTAGCCATCCTTCCTCGTTCCCAAGGAAAGCGACAGGGTTACACAAATACTCGAAAATAATACCTTCCGCTTTCGCGTGCTGGATCTCTTCAAAACGCCCTGGCATCTCCGCTTCTGTCCGGCGGTAGAGGATGGAAACCTCACGCGCGCCAAGGCGCAGGGCTACGCGGGCAGAGTCCAGGGCTGTATTGCCGCCTCCGATAACAGCCACGTTCTTTCCGGCTATATTCAGGATGGGCGTATCCACATGCGGGAATTGGTAGGCTTTCATCAGGTTGAGCCGGGTGAGGAACTCGTTGGCCGAATAGACACCCACCAGCGACTCGCCGGAAATATTGAGAAAATTGGGAAGGCCCGCGCCTGTGCCGATGAAAACGGCGTCAAAATGCTCCTGCTCAATCAGGTCATGGATGGCGTAAGTGGAACCGATGAGGGTATTGGGGACGAAATGCACACCTAATGCGCTGAGCGAGTCAATTTCATTCTTGACAATAGCCTTCGGCAGGCGGAACTCGGGGATGCCATAACGCAAAACGCCACCAAAATCATGAAAAGCCTCAAAAACGGTGACATCCAGACCAGCCTTGGCCAAATCACCAGCGCAACTCAGACAGGCCGGCCCAGACCCTACCAGTGCGACCCGTGCCAGACCTTCTGCCTTTACCTCGGCTTGAGGTTGGGCTTCCTGGGTGGCCAGCGCGTCGGCCGCGAAGCGCTCCAAAGCCCCAATCGCGATGGGTTGGCCTTTGCGCTTGAGGATGCAGGCGCCTTCGCACTGTTCGGTTTGTGGACACACCCGTCCGCAGACTCTCGGGAGGGCATTATCCTGCTTAATCAACCTGCCTGCTTCAACAGCATCCCCCGCGATAATCAGCTTGATAAACTCGGGAATGCGCACCGAAACGGGGCAACCTGCCACGCACAATGGCCGCCGGCACTGAAGGCAACGTTCAGCCTCTGCCATGGCCTGCTCTGTGCTGAAACCAAGCGCGACCTCAGAAAAGGTGCTCAGTCGTTCTGCCATGGCCAGTTCAGGCATTTGCTGACGCGGTGTGGAAATTGTGGGTTGTTCTGGCTCAGCAACGTGAACCTGCTGTGCTTCAATTTGCTGGTCAAGGCGGCAATTCTCAGCGTGATCGTAGGCCCGGTTGCGTTTGATGACCGTGTCAAAATCGACCAGGTGTCCATCAAATTCTGGCCCATCCACGCAGGTGAAGCGTGTTTCACTTCCCACCCGCACACGGCAGCCGCCGCACATCCCGGTCCCGTCCACCATGATGGTATTCAGGCTGACGATGGTGGAGATTTGGTATGGGCGGGTGATTTCCGCGACAGCATGCATCATTTGCAGGGGTCCGACTGCCAAAGCATGGTTAAAGCGGTATCCTGCGTCCAAAAGTAGCTGTAATTGTTGCGTTACAAAACCATGAAACCCATAGCTGCCATCATCCGTGGTGAAAAATACTTCATCACTCACGGATTTAATCTCATCCTCAAGTATCATGAGTGCCCTGTTGCGCGCGCCTGAGATTACAGTCACATGATTGCCAGCTTCCTTGAGCGCTTTGGCCACGGGGTAGGCAAGCGCGGTTCCCAGGCCACCCCCAACCACCAGTACTCTTCCGTAGTTCTTAATCTCGGATGGGTTCCCCAGCGGGCCCAGCACATCCAAAACCTGTTCACCTTCGCCCAGTTGGTGCAGTTTCTCTGTGCTCCTGCCGACGGTCTGGACAATCAGCGTGATGGAGCCTGAGGTTGGCTGTTTATCGACGATGGTAAGGGGAATGCGCTCGCCGGCTTCCGAGAGACGGATGATGACAAACTGCCCGGGTTGCGCTTTTTCTGCGATGCGAGGGGCGTAAATCTCGTATTGGGTGACCCGCTCCGCGAGCTCGACTTTGTCGAGGATTAATCCCGTCTCGGGATGGCGTGAAGCTGGCCTGGGCGTTGCTGGTCGTGGGGTGGTATTGTTCATGCATGACCTCTCAGGACGGCGAATTTGGCTGTGAATATGAGCCTGGCAGGGGTTAATTGACGTTAAGACACCAGTACAAGGCTTCCTGTTTATCTTCATTCAAGGTGTAAATAAGGCAATAACGGCCTTTTGTAAGCTCTTGTTCTGGTGTGAGGAGGGTGATTTGGTTTTCCGCGGGCTGGGTTGTGAACGTCACCGGTGCGTTCTTTTCATCCACGAATTTAACCTTTTCCATGGTAATCAACAGAGTGTTGATGACCACGGTAGGTTTCTGGGTTTGCACAGCGGGGATGCCCTCTGACTTTGAGGGCTCGTTCAGGCTCAGTTTCATTTCCTGGTACACGCCATCCTCGAGGGTGAACACACCTTCCGATGGAGGAAGCATGGAAAGCACAGGCGTGGGTTGGTGCAGGAAAGGCAGGTCGGTCTTAAGCAGGGTGGTCCCAATCAGGATGCCAATGACAATGAAAACGGTAAGGGTGAGCCCGTAAAAAGCGATGTCCAGCCAGGGTTTACGTTGTGTGCCAGTTGTTGTGGTGCTAGGGGTTGGTCTGGCGGGTGTGGAGGGTGCCACCTCTGCCTGTGACGTTGGAGCCGCTGCCACAGGGGCCTGTTGGTTTAAACTGGCTTCCTGGTTGAGCGCGGCGGAAACATTAGCCGCGGCCTGGCTGGGGCTGACCGGCGTCTTGAACAAGCCAATCGGGCGGGTGTAATCAGAGAGTTTTTCACCTGGTTTGGGGGGGATGTACTTTTTGCGCTGGATGAAAGCCAATCCGCGTTGGGCTGGACGATTACCCGGGTCAATTTCCAAGGCTTTTTTGAGGAAGATGGTCTGTTTTTCTTCATCCTCGATGATTGCAGAGAGCCATACCCAGACATTGGCGTTTTCCGGCTCTTCAACGATGGCGTCCTTAAGATGCGCAAGCGCTTCTTCCATCATGCCGGATTTCGCTGCTTCAATGCCTTTTTGCAGGGATGTGCTCATCGTTTAATCTCCAATCGTACGAAATTGTGCAAATTTTGTACCAAATAAAATTTTACCACACGGTTCTTTACACTATAATGATTACCATTTCATAAAAAAGCAGGGATAAACAAGCGACATGCTCATAGGAATTATCAGCGACACCCACAATCGTCACGAAAAAATCTTCCAGGTAGCAGAGTACTTACGCAATAAGTCCATCACCACGTTGCTCCACTGTGGCGATGTCACCAGCTCCAGCCTCATCCAATACCTGGATGGCTTTGATGTCCGGCTGGTTTTTGGCAACAATGATTACGCCCCCGGGGATATCGAAGACGCGCTGAAAAAAATGAACCCGAAAAACTCAGCGGGCAATACTTTGGAGTTCAAATTGGAGGGGAAGCGCTTCTATATGGCGCATGGCGATAACCGCGTCATGGTCGAGCGCGCGGTATTATCAAACGCGTATGACTTTGTCATCAGTGGTCACACCCATCGATTCAAAGACCAGGTCATCGGTAAAACGCGTGTACTTAACCCGGGCGCGCTGGGCGGCATTGGCTATGAACCGCGCTCGTTTGCCATTCTTGATGTGCAAACCGGGACAGTCTTAAAAGTGGTGTTGGAGGACTAATTCCTGAAAACCTGGCGGTGTATGGAGTGTGCCACCAGAAAAATTCCAACTTGCATAAATGGCCTCATGAATGTATAATCACCAAACTTTCGGGGCGTGGCGCAGTCCGGCTAGCGTGCTTGCATGGGGTGCAAGAGGTCGAAGGTTCAAATCCTTTCGCCCCGACAAAAAGACCACATCGTTATTGGTGTGGTCTTTTTTTTCTGAGTTACTAATATTGGGGGCAATTTTTGGGTCATCGCAGAGTTCAGTTCCACTTCAAATATCGTACTCAAAAATGGATGCGCTAAAGGTTTTGATTTTGTGGGTTTAGAACGAAACACGCCTTTCGAACTTAAAGATTGGATGGCACCTGGCCATAAGCATAGAAGGTGGGAATAAACACGGTGCCCAAGCCAGACAGCCAGGCCTTTTCCGCTTTTTGTTTGAGCTCCAAAATTTCTGCGATGGGGACCATGCCCCCAAGGTCGTAAGCAATCATGTCCCACTCAGTGCTAAACGTCTCTGTGTTCGGTTCCATCCATTGGCCGGCCAACAGCCCAATGCGCACACTTTCCAGTGCACTTTGATGGAAGATGGCTCCCAGCTGCCTTCCCGTTGAAAGGTTGACACCCTGGAATTCCAAGGAATGGTTTTGGAAACGCCCAATTTGGCGAAAGATGTCCGGATGGTCAATCCGGGCTTCATAATCCGGTTCCGCGAAAGCGATCACCCAGCCACCAGGGCTGGTGACACGCCTCATTTCCTTGATTGCCAATTCAGGATTCTTCAACCACAGCAGCAGGTAATGGCAGGCAGTCAGCTTAAAAGAATCAGCCGCGAACGGAAGTGAAAAGGCATTACCATTCACCACCCTGGTTTGAGCGCTATTACTGGCTGCCCATTCGCAGCGCTGAAAGTCTACATCCATACCCGTGGCTGAAAGGTGCCTTTGTTCATAATCACCAAACAAGGCTCCGGTCCCACACCCCACATCCAGGATTGAATCTTCAGCCCTAGCGCCCACCTGGGCGAGAATGTAGTTCCGTAGATTCTTGGTCCAGGTGGCCTGGAGCAAGTACCTGTCTTGCCAATCAGCCAATCTCATTGGTTGTCACCCTTCGGTCCCAAATCTGTTTCCAATCTTCGTGAAGAATGTTTCCCATGCGGATATTACTGCCATCCCCACAGAGCACATCCCCGTTGGGTAGGACCCGTAACGTGACGTAGGCTGAAGGGCCTGGAATGGCTTCTGAAGCGGGGGCTGTTTCCGGCTCACCTGCCAGCGGTACCGGGTTGTCGCTCACCAGTCTTAGGCCGGCTTCCTCCAGGTGCTCAAGGACGCGCAGGTATGGTTGCTGCGAGTTCTGTGACTTGTAATGGATGGAAAACGCGTTGGCGCCCAGGCTTGCTAGTTGATCGATGGTATCGACTGCATTTTCTTCCAGGTCCAGGTTTACTTCCACGCAGGTGTAAAGGTCAAGCGGCAGGATGCCACGCAGGGCATTTTCCTGCCCGGAATTGTCAGGCACTCGCTCAAAAACAAGGTGGTCCAGCCCGCTGGTGATTAAGCCCTGGACGAAGGCTGTGTCTTCCAGCTTGGGCCCGTTGCTGACCAGGCCGGTCACCAGCCCCAGCTCTTCGGCAGAGGCCAGGAGGTCCTGCAAGTCCGGCCGCAAGGTCGGCTCGCCTCCAAAGAAAATCAGCTGGGGGATGCCGATCTCAAACGATTTTTGGATGATTTTGCGCCAATCTTCGGTATTCAGTTCGCCGGCCGGTTGCGAGCTCTCATCGTGGCGATAGGTCAGGCAGCAATCCAGGCGGTAGGGCGCGGAAATGTCCTGGATATCTAGGTGAGGTTCAAAACCAAAGCTGGTGATGGGTTCCTGGTCTGAGCGCATAATGAAGTTGTGGATTTGCTCCTGAAAGGAAGCGACGTCCTTGCGGATTTGCTCCGAGGGTGCCTTGAACCGCCTGGAGATTTCCTCGCTTACCTCATTCACGCTTTTTCCGTGCATCAGGAGGTAGGCAAATTCCGTGGCCGTCTGGTTGAGGTGCAGCACGGAAGACGCGTTCACCACCATTATCCCTTCACCATCCTTTTCAATTCTTAGGTGAAGGCGGTATTGGGGCACTTCCCCTTCAGGTGTGTGGTAAGAATAAAAGCCGGAAGAAAGCGGCTGATGGGGTTCTGGTTTTGTAAAGAATGCGCGTAGATATTCAATCAGGCTGCTCATGGTAACTCCGCACTTAGATGAAAGGTTGATGAATCGGTGAGACGGATTGATGTTCGCGAGCCAGGGGGCAGCCACCACCGCATTCCACCAGGAAATCGCAGCTTTGGCAGCCCTCAGGCAGGTTTTGACGTTCACGCAGGGAGAGCGAAAGGGGGTGGTTCCAGATGCTGTCCCACTCTGAGTCCAGCAATCCGCCCAGGCTTTCGTAATACGACTGGCAGGGGATGACCTGCCCGTCAGGTTCAATGCACATGTTGTAGTAGGCCGCGGTGCAGCCTTTGATGCCCAGCCTGAGCAAAATGGGGTTGAACTGGCAGTACTGGGTCGGCGTATACCAGATCAGGCGCTGACCGTTTTCCTGGGTCTTTTGGTTGGCCAGGGCAAGCAAATCAGGCAGCTCGGACTCCTTCAGGCCGGTCTGGACGGTGGCCCCACGGCCGGAATAGATGAGCGCATTGAGTCCGATGGTGGGTACATTTTCGCGGGCCAAAAAGTCCAGGATGTTCGCCAGGTGATCCGCGTTGTTTTGCAGCAGGGTTGTGTTGGTCATCACGTACAATTTACTCGCGATTGCGTTTCTTAAACCTTCAAGCGTATCCAGCCACGCGCCTCTCGCCATCACCATGCCGTCGTGCACATCCGGGTTAAACGATTCAATCGTTATTTGAACATGGTCCAGGCCAGCGTCCACCAAAGCCTGGAGAAACTGATTGTCGGCCAATTTGCGTCCATTGGTGTTCAGACCGGTGACAAGCCCCTTTTCTTGTGCGTAGGCCACCAACTCGACCAAATCCTCCCGCAAGGTGGGTTCCCCGCCGGTGAAAACCACGTGTGGGATGCGTAGCGACCAGATTTTGTCAATGATGCGCTTCCAGGTTTCGGTATCCAACTCCGGGTAATCCCTTGGCCTGGCGTTATAGCAATGGGAGCAATTATTGTTACAGCGATAGGTCAGCGCCAGGTCCATGCGATACGGCGCTGAAAGCTTCACCGAAAATGGCATGTCGGTCTCAAGACCCAGGTCACAGACCGGGCAGAGATTTCCGTCGGCCTCCAACAGCCCATCCACGCGGGCTGTAACCAGCTTATAATCCGTCTTGAGCTGTTTCCTGCTCACGTTGAAGGCCTGGCGCATACTTTCAAGCGCTTGCCTGTCATCCTTTTGGATGAGATGGAAGTAGGTCATCTGCGCCGCGGTGGGGTTGAGGTGGATCATCCTTGCGGCATTAATCACCAGCACGCCGCTTCCATCCTCATCCACGCGCAGGTGTACGCGTGCCTTGCCACCATTTTTCTCGATATCAAACTGGTACATACCAGCTGTGGCAGGCAGGCTGGAAGCGGACCTAAGGAAGGGTAAACGCATGGTTTACCTTCCACCCCCGGCGCAAGCGCAGGCGCAGCCCGCACACGCGCACGCGCAGGCGCAGGAATGGCCGCCACCACCGCCACCTCTAAAGCCGCCACCACCACTGCTTGGCGTGCTGACTGGGATGGGATTGGTCCGGTTGGTGACGCCGCGCGTGAAGCCAGTGATATCACCGATAACGCCCGCGGCCATATTGGAAGCACCGTTCACCATGGAAGCCGCGAAGTCAGCACCCGGGATTTGTGGCAGGTTTATCGAAGGTCGGCTGCCTGGACCCGAAATCGTGGATGGGGTCGCGGGACCAGCTGTTGGTACCGCGCCGCCACCGGTACTGTAAGTGGGGCGGAAAGTTGGGTCATAACGCGGCCACCAGGTCGGGACGAAGACTGGTGTGCCGGTAAAGGTTCGTTCGGTCTTATCGTTGAATTCCTTGTCCAGCATGGTCCATTCGAGCGTGTGCTCGTATTGAGCGCTCTTAATCTCAGGCGTTTGCGCTGTTTCCACTGCAGTCCAGGCTTTGGTGATGATGTCTTTATAATAAGCAACCGTTTCTTTTTGGCTAAAGCCTTTCATCTTATCTGAAACGGACTTGACCAAATCCACCATCGTGGACTGAATTTCACGCCGCCGCGCTGCTTTTTCTTCCACAAGGAAAGCCTTAACAAAGCCCTTTTCGTAATCATAAAGGTTATCGGGCATTGGCTCTGAGGCTTTAATCTTGAGTGGCTCCTTTTCGACGACGCTGACCGCCTCTTTCTTTATCAGGCCAAACAGGATCATGGTCAGAACCTTATCCAACGGTTGTTCCATCAGGATGGCCGCTTCCACGGCAGTCAGGCCGCGTTTAATGCCCTGGCCTTCCACCGAAATCTTGGGTGGCATGTACGCCATTTTCCGTTTGTCCATGCTCTGCTTACCCTTGATGGAAACAAACACAAAGAATCCAAGCACAGCCAAGGCAAACAGGCAGCAGGGCAGGTTGCTGAGCAGCCCTGGCCAGAAGGAGGTTGAGCCCCCCCCAGAATCAACCTGGTTATCGTAGTCTGTTTTGGTAATCACCGCGATGGCTGGAACCGCGCTGGCGGGGAAGGCGGCGCCAAAGGTGTAGGTGCTGTGAACATCGGCGTTGGTCGTGTACCAGGAGTAATACACGCGTCCATCCGTGGTGAAGGAAGCTTCGGGCTGGGCATCACCAGGCCAACCCGCGGGTTGGTAGTAGACGCCAGACTCACCATCCACGCCCGGGGGAAGGACAATGGTCATTCGGTAAGCGGTGTTCGTCGACTTGTCGTAGGCCGAGTCAAAACTATTGGGTGTGAACATGAAGTTCACGTAATCCTGGCGGTCTGGTTGATCATAAGCTGTCAGGTATTGTGTTATCCCACGCACCCAAACGGTGACGATACCTTCCTGGCCGGGCTGGATGGCCAGGTTCTTGAGGGGCAGCTCCGCGCCATGCACATACGCGGAATTGCCCACACCTGAAATGATCTGGTCGTTGACCTTGGCTTCAATGTTTTTAAATTCATATTGGGCGTAAGGTAGACCTAAATCGATGTAATCGATGGCACTGGCTCCGGCCTCATTCTGGAATTTCATGTAGTAGTACAGCGTCATGCTGCCATCAGATTCAAGATAGGCCTCCACCTCGTATACCGGAAGGGTGAAACGCAAGTTTTGAGCGGAGACACTGCCAAAGGGTAACAGCAGCAGTGTCAGCAGGAGGACAACCGGAATAATTCGCCTTAAGAGTTTCATATTGTTACCACTTTGGTTCTTCAGTAAGTTGGTACGTTGTTCCACAACTATGGCACTCCACCATGGGCGCGCCATTGACCATTTTGATATCTGACGCTGCCAGGGGGGCTCCACAGGACTTACATTTGATGGTTTCCATCTGGACGTTACCAGGCAGGTCAATCTTCACATTGACGTTTTGTTCCACTGGCCGGGCTTTCGCGGCAAAACGAGCGCCCATAAAGATGAGGAAGAAACCAATGAGCAGGCCTATCGCACCCAAAACCAGCCAACTGGTGCTGCCGGATGCGCTGAACGCTCCAAGAATAAATAGGAAGGAAAAGATTATCGCGATTCCTGCCGTGACATAGGAAATGATGCTGGCTGCTTTCATGGCAATTCTCCTGGTTGCTAATTTTTTATATTTTAATGCTGGGCATGAGGCGAAACCACATATAATATGAGTATGTATCTATAATAACATCAAAAAAACTGCTTGTAGGTTAACGAACTTATTTTCGCTATCAGAGAGTGGGTACTCATGGAAAAAAACGAAATACCCGAGGTCGTGATTGGCCGTCTTCCAGTTTACATTCAAAAGCTCAATCAATTGCTCCGTGAGGGGCGGGAAATAATTTCTTCGAAGGAATTGGCCGAACACATTGGCACTACCGCTTCGCAAATCCGAAAGGACCTTTCCTACTTTGGGGGTTTTGGTAAACAGGGGTCTGGTTATAACATTATCAAACTGCTGGAGACCTTGCGCGGCATCCTGAACCTGAACCATCCCTGGAAGGTCGTTCTGGTGGGGGCTGGCCATCTTGGCTCGGCTTTGCTCAGCTACCAGGGTTTCCTGCAAAAAGGATTTGAAATCGTGCTGGCATTGGATAGCAACCCCAGCTTGATTGGGACCAAAATCGCCGGGATTGCGATTGAGCCCGTTGAAAGACTTGAGGAGTTCGTGAAAGCACACCAGGTGAAACTAGCTATTCTCACCGTCCCAGCTTCTGAAGCCCAAAAAGTGGCCAACCGTCTGGTTGAATCGGGGATTGAGGCGATTGTAAACTACGCACCCTTCACGCTTAAATGCCCGGAAGGCGTGCACGTCTCCGATATTGACCCCGTTTTACTGTTACAGAAAATGACGTATTACCTGGAATAAGACTACTCTACACAACAAAAAGCGCCTCCACGATTAACTTGGAGGCGCTAATTTATCTTCAAGCTTAACCAGGCAGGTTGCGCTGGATCATCTCCAGCATGGAAAAGGCTTTCGCGCAGCCTTCCACGGTGCAGGTTGCCGGGTTTTCAACTACGTAGGCTGGGATTCCCAGCGCCACGGTCAGGTACTTGTCCAAACCCTTGAGCAGGGAGGTACCCCCGCAGATGGCAACACCCCGGTCGATGATATCCGAGATCAGCTCGGGGGGTGTTTTTTCCAATACCCGGCGGATGGTGCCGGCAATTTCCAGCAAGGGTGGTTGCATGGCCTCAACCACCTCGTTGGTTGTCAGGGTGGCGGGTTTGGGCAGGCCACTCACCTGGTCCTGACCCTGGATTTCCATGCTCTTTTCGTCGTCGGTGGATATGGCGGCTCCGATGCGCAATTTAAGTTGTTCAGCCGTGGGCTGGCCGATGATGAGGCCAAACTTCTTGCGCACGTAATTTATAATCGCGTCATCCAGCTTTAGGCCGGCCACCGGGGTTGTTTCCGCGGAGACGATTCCGGTCATGGAGATGACGGCGGCCTGGGTGGTTCCCGCGCCAAGGCAGATAATCATGTTGCCGGTAGGCGTATTGATTGGCAGGTCAATTCCAATGGCCGCGGCGAGGGGCTGGGGAATCCAATTGACTTCACGCGCACCCGCGCCCAAGCCGGCTTCCTGGACAGCCCGCTTTTCAACGCTGGTTACACCGTGTGGGACGCTGATGACCACTTTTGGTTTGAAGAATAGTGTGGGTCCGGTGACCTTTTTGATGAGTTCCTTCAGCAAGATTTCGGTGAGTTCATACTCCGCGATGACACCGTTGCGCAGTGGCCGTACCACTTCGATGGTATCGGGCACCCGCCCCAGCATGCCAAGCGCGGTCGTGCCGTACTCCACCAATTTCATTTCATTAACAACGATGGCGACCACTGTCGATTCCTGGATAAGAATCTGGTTGCCCTCCGCGATTTGCGTATTGAACGTGCCAAGGTCGATGCCTAATTCTCTGGATAATGCCATGGGAATCCTATATCTTCTCAAGATTGATAATTGATTTTACCATTCATCCCTTTTCCCGCCCTTTGGAGGTTGTGGAACTATTCGGGGTGGAGGACTATTGGTTGAAATACTGAAGTGCCAGGCGCAACTTGTCTTCGACGGTGTCGGGGGTGTCTGCTGGGAGGGATTGCACGGCAGATTGCGCCTCCACCACGCTATAGCCCAGGCCAACCAGCGCTTCCAAAACCTCTTCATCCACGCTCGAGATGCGTTGGATGAGGTAGCCCTCGCCTTCGTTGCTAATTTTTCCCTGCAATTGAATGAGAATTTTTTGAGCGGTCTTTTTGCCAATGCCAGGAACGCGGCTGAAGATCTCGGGTTTTTCAGACACAATCGCCCCCCGGATGACATCCAGGGAGAGGGTTGAGAGAATGGCCAGCGCCAGGCGGGGTCCAATTCCTTCCACGCTTAAAAAGAGGTTGAAAAACCGTTTGTCCTCAGGGGTGGCAAATCCGTACAGCGCCAGGATGTCTTCACGTACATGCAAATGCGTGTAAAGCATCACGGGTTCTCCGATTTTGAGTTCTGTGGCCAGCGTCTTGGGGATGGCGATTTCAAAACCAATGCCTTGTACGTCGAGGATGACGGAATCACTGCCAGTGGCTGTCACTTTACCTGCGATAGTGGAAATCATGGTTCATCCCATCCTTCTGTGAGCGTATATTTGATAAAGAATTACCGCGGTGGCCACGGAGAGATTGAGGGAATCACACGCGCCTTCCATTGGGATGCGCACCACGTCATCACACAGGGCAAAGTAGCCATCAGGCAGCCCCTCACGCTCACTGCCCATGAGCACTAGGCAAGTTTCCGGGTAAGCAGCCTTGAAACAATCCATCTCGGCTCTATCTGAACTACCAACCACCTTGAGTACGGGATTGGCCGCCAGCCAATCGCGCAGGTCCTGCAGTCTCCCGCGTGCCAGGGGAACTGTAAAAATTGAGCCCATGCTGGCTTTGACCGCGGCGGGATCATAAGGGTCTGTACAATCATCTAGCAATAACAAGCCATTAGCTCCGACCGCGTCGCAGGTGCGTAGCACAGTTCCCAGGTTCCCGGGGTTTTGAACCGCTTGCAAGGCCACCCAAAGGTCGCCAGGTTGGGCCTTGGTTTCAGGCAAGTTTAGCCATTTCTGTTGGATTACCGCGGCAATCCCCTGGGGTTTGTCTTTCTGTGCCAGGGTGAAAAACACGCTCGGGCTTACGTCAATGACTGGAATACCCGCGAACTCAGCCCTGGCAACGAGGTCTTGCCCAAACTCGCTGATGAGCAAATCAGGAGCATAGACGATTTCATCCACCGCGGCATGAGACTCAAGCGCCTGCGCCACCACCCGCAGGCCTTCGGCCAGAAAGCGATTGGTAGCCCGCCGATGCTTGCTTTCCAGCAGTTTCCGGATGGCCACAATCCGGTCATTGGAATTGCTGGTAATCATGCTTCGACCTGGGATATCTTCCGCTCGTACCGCAAATGGCTGATGTGGCAAAGGGCAATGGCCAGCGCGTCGGCCGCGTCATCGGGTTTGGGAATGCTTTCCATTGCCAACATCACCTTCACCATTTCCTGCACTTGTTTTTTGGCTGCGTTACCGTAGGAGGTGACGGATTGCTTGACTTCGTTGGGTGTGTATTCCCCAACCGGAACGTTGTTTTTTGCCAGGCAGAGTTCAATTACGCCGCGGGCTTCACTCACACGCATGCCCGTGGTAATGTTCTTGGAAAAGTAGAGCTTCTCAAGGGCGCAATAATCCGGTTTTTCTGTAACGAGCAATTCCTGGAGCGCGTCGAAAAGGAAAACCAAACGGCTGGAGGTTTCCCTCACAGCCGTTGAATCAATCACACCATATCGAACCAACTCTGGATCACCGGCCTCGTTGAGTTGCAGAATGCCGAACCCGGTGATGGCAATGCCCGGGTCAATCCCCAGGATTTTCATCGCGGCTTAATCTTCCTCCATGGCAGCCAATGCCTCATCGGAAATCTTCAGGTTGGTGTAAACATTTTGCACGTCATCGCTCTCTTCGAGCATCTCGATGACACGCATCAAGGAAATGGTTTGTTCCTTATCCAACTCCATTTCCTGTTGGGGAACCATGCGCAGCCCGGCTTCTTCCGGCTTGATGCCAGCGCCATGCAGGCTGTCATTGATGGCTTTGAAGGTTTCAACCCCGCCGATAATCTCGATGTACCCGTCATCCTCCAGTACGTCATCCGCGCCGGCTTCCAGGGCAGCTTCAAAGACCTTGTCGAAATTCTTGCCCGTGGATTTGACGGAATAGATGGCTTTGCGGTCGAACTGCCAGCTCACAGAACCGTTATTCGCCAGGTCACCACCACCCCTGGTGAGAATGTGGCGGAGCTCTGCAACGGTGCGATTCCGATTTTCAGTAACGCACTCAATCATGGCCACCACGCCCTTACCCAGGTACCCTTCGTAGGTAATCTCTTCCAATTCAGCGCCGTCTTTATCTTCTCCTGTGCCACGCTTAATGGCGCGGTCGATGCTGTCTTTGGGCATATTACTGGCACGTGCGCGTTCAATCGCCAGGTAGAGGCTGACGTTCATATCAGGATCACCGCCACCTTCTCGGGCTGCTAAGGCAATCTCTCTTGCCAGACGCGTGAAGACCGCGCCTTTCTTGGCATCGGCCGCGCCCTTCTTGCGTTTGATTGTGGACCAATGTGAATGTCCGGACATAGAACTATCTCCTTCGTGAAGTCTCGAATCGAAAAATGCAACACATTATTATACCAGTTGTTCATCATCAAAATGGAATGAATTGGGTAAAAAGGCCTGCAATAAAGCAATTAAATCCCATCTGATTCATCAGAGTATCGGGTTACTTCCAGTGCAATACCCGACTAACTTTGTGGTGTGAGAAAAAGCTCCCTGCCTCGAGGCAGGGAGCTTTTCTACAAACCTAAGTTCCCATCCGCGTTACTTTAGCATCAACGGCAGATAGAATGAATAAGTGGGCAACTCTTCCACCACATGCAACGTGACCGGAACGAGAAGTTTCGGGTTGGGAGCATTCTTGATGCTGAGAATTGCCATGTAGTCGCCGAGAGTCAGACCTGTAGCGTCGTACGAAACCGCGATGGAGACAGTACTGTCTGGTGGGACTGAACCGGCGGTTGGATCTTCACTCAACCACGGTACATCCGCGGCTTCAACACCATCAAGCACCACGTCATCAATATACGCTTCAGCGCCATCATCACCAATGTATTGGAAGCCAATGCGAACCAGTCCGCCAGGCAGCAAGCTGGTCAGATCCATGGTGGATTGATCCCATGCCCAAGATCCAGACCAATCTTCATCCAGGGTCTTGACTAGGATGTCGTCACCGCCACCAACTTCATCCACGACGATCCAGACATTCAAATCGCAGTTGTCATAGGTATCGCGGCACCAATAAACAGATCCACCGGACCATACTGTAAGTGTCCCTTCCGATAGGTTCATTTCTGGCGTCAGCAGCCACTCATCCTGATTGAAGTCATATTCAATGTCGGCATTGTAGGTGCCAGAATGAGGATTGTAATCGTTCTGTACCCAGGTAACCGGATTGGTAGCAATACTTGTCCAGTCGGCCGGTGGCACACTTACCTCAAAGCCTTCACTGATTAAGACATCCTCTACCGCGTTTTGCGGCTTTGGAGCTTGCGGTGTGGCTGTGGAGGTCTTTGATTTATCCAGGCCAGGTAAATCCAATTCGGGATGGTAGGCGTAGGTCGGAGGGGTGAAATCGACACTCTTCAAGACGCCGATTTCCTTGATTTCAAATAGACCTTCAGCCGCGCCCGTGTTCAGGATTTGAAGCTGCTGTGTCCCGGTTGTGTCTGGTAGCAGGTATTTCTCAAGACTTCCGGGAATTACCGTGAGACAAGGGGCGAGGATTCTGAGAGAGAAATAGACTGTTCTTGTTTGTTCGGCGAGTAACACGACTCCACTCCTGGTCTTTGGCTCAAACCCTGTGGCGGTAACTTCGATATCGTATATGCCGGCCGGAAGGGCAATCTTGAATGTGCCATCCAGTTTTGTGACACTACTTGCGATGACTGATCCGTCTTGTACGAAGTCAACCAACGCGCCCTTGAGACCAGTGGGGTTTACATTGCAGACTTCCATACCTTCCACTGTTCCACCTAAGTATCCATAATTCGCGGGAGCCGAAACGTTCAGGGTAACAGGCAGGACAATCTTGGGATCGGGTTGATTCGCGATGGACAGCTTGCCAGTGTATCGGCCAGGAGTCAAACCGGTGGAATCATAGGTTAAGGTTACTTCGGTGGTTCCGCCATCAGGTGGAACAACACCAGCAATTGGATCTTCCGTCAGCCAGATGATATCCGTCGCCCCAGCTGAACCAAGGCCACGAACAAGCCAGTTGCCCGGGTAGCCCGCATCATCAATGAGCATCCAGGTGTCATCAGGAGGTAAGACTAAGTCGTCAGGTGGCGGCGAGGCAAGCCACCATCCAGCCCAGGATCGCCCTTGGGAAGCGGTTTCGTCGATGGCAGCCGGGTAATAGCTGGAACCCGGAACTTCCATGGCAACAACGCCAATCAGCACGTCGCCAGGGCCTTCCAACGCAACAGGTTCATCGAGCATGTAGGTTTCAAAGTCGTCCATTACACTGGCTGTAACTGCTTTCTTGTAGAGTAGTTCAGCGCCAACGGCCGGATCTTCAGAACCTGATGTGTTTTGATAGATCGCGATCTGGAATTCATCACCAACACTCACGTTAGCGCTGTCCCAATAGACCTGGACAGCATCGAGGTTGAAGGGGAATAGTTCCGGATCGGGTGTGAAGCGATTGAGGAAAATGAATTCCAAAGTTCCACCAATCCCAATGCCATCTTCTGCCGAGCCGTCATCCAGAACCAGTTCGATGTCGCTATCAATGATGGGTCCGACACCTGCAATCTCTGAGATGTCGAAGACAGCTTCATGCGCGCCGGTGTTCGTAAAGACCAGTGGCTGCTCGTGAACTTCGTCAGGGAGCTGAGTGAAAGCGAGTTCCATCGGTTCAACGGACAAACAGGGCTGATTAAGCCGGGTGGTGAAATCGACCACGATGTCCATGCTTGGGCCTAGATACTTGCTACTCTCAACCCTGGTGACATACCCAGCCGAAACCAGCTGGATGTCGTAGGTACCGGTGAGCAGGGAGTAGCTGTAATGCCCGTTGGCATCCGTGGTGGTGGAAGCAACCACAATTCCACCTTGGATAAAGTTGATGGTGGCGTCCGCGAGCGGGTGAGGATCGAGGTCGCACTTTTCAGTAGTGACAACATCACCCTTGAAGTTGCCCCAGTTGAATGGACGGATAACGTGCAAGGTGACCGGAATAGAGCCAACAGCATAGGGTGTATCGTGCTTTACTTTCAGCTCAGCGAAGTAATCGCCGGGCTGTTCGATGGTGGCAACGTCAAACGTAACCGCAATGGGCAGGGTGGTGTGTCCGGCAATAGTACCTTCCACCGGAGCTTCACTCAACCATGGCACATCGGCTCCGCCGCCAGTTGGGATGGCGAAGCTATCCACTTCTCCAGTTGGGAAGGCGCCAATAAGTGCGCTCGCCCCGGTTTCCATGTCAATGACACGGAGTTCCGCTGAGGTTGAATAGGCTGCCCAGTAAAGCACACCGGATTCCTCATCGTAGTCCATACCTTGCGCGTAGTTAGCGGCCACGCCAGTGGAGCCCAATTCAGTGGCTTCAGCAGTAGCAGGATCCACACGGAAGGTAGAGTCGTTAATCAGGTCCACCACATAAATGGCTTCCTGGTCGGGTACATAGGCAAGGTCGATACCACATCCGATACTGTTCGTTCCAACAATCGAGATATCACCAGTCTCCGGATCCAATGTGAAGAGCGTGGAACCGCCACCGCACGCTGTTGAAAGACCATAGAAGAAACCATCAGCGCCGGATATGCCTGTAATAGACTCTCCACTTGGTGGTGTAACTGTTCCAATAACCGTGGGAGTACCAGTCGCGACGTCTATCGTGTAAAACGTGTTTGCATCATCAATGGCGTAAATCTTACTGAAATCATCGCCAAGGAAATCTCCAGCGTACAGCGCAGTAGGTACAGATCCGATGGTTTCCCAAATGCCAGGAGTCGCCAGATCAGGTATATGAACCAGATTG
>Ga0116171_10001697_pt1 | contig 21677 bp, 29 predicted proteins | sample AD_JPNHW2_MetaG_FD_89798 | JGI IMG/M metagenome (GOLD analysis project Ga0116171, IMG submission 89798) | Active sludge microbial communities of municipal wastewater-treating anaerobic digesters from Japan - AD_JPNHW2_MetaG | ecosystem: Engineered > Bioreactor > Anaerobic > Digestate | place...
ACAATAAGTGATTAATTTCTTTCGTTGTGGTCTCTAGATCTCCCACAGCTTTAGCCCAGTTATATGTTCGAAACGCGTCCTGCCACGCGAGCAATATTAAAAACTCGAACTTCTGTTCGGGTTTTTAATATTGCTCCGTGAGCAAGTGATTGTTATCACTTGCATGGTAGGGATCGAAGACCTTGAGTATATTTTCTGGAATTTAACAATTTCAGAAAATACGAAAGGTGTACTGAACCTGTAAGGTTCGATAAGTGTACTCACGTCCCTACCCACGGAGCAGATATTGACAAATAGATTATATTATGCTATTCTATAAGAACTAGTATAGTTCTTTGATATTTTGATTTTATTGGTCCTCAAAGGAGATTTATGTCTTTTTTGAAAACCAATAAAATCATATGTTATGAGCACAAGTTCTTCAAAAAAAGGATTTGTCCATTATTTTCGTGCTGGTATTCACTTCTCTGAAAGATTAGTTAAAAACTTAATCATTCAAGGAAAATGGATTTTCAAATCCAGTGGAAGATTACACAGATGGTTGCTATCATTACATAGAGCTCCACACCAATCATTACCTTTCATATATGGTTTAGTGGTTGCATTAGTTATGATGGTAATAATTATTCCCGTGTTTGGATGGGCAATAATTAAATCAATATAGTAAATCAAAAAATGAAAAAGACGAAAAAAATTTTGTGTGTAATAAACGGCGGGAGTCGTTGTTACAGTCAAAAATGCTGCATTTGTGGCACGTCGTTTGACCAAGACGGTTTCTGTGCTCATGGGCACAGAAAAGATTCGGTCATGACCATAATCCACAAGAAAAATAAAAATCATGAGACAATTGTCCATGATTAAAATTTGTCTTGAGATAATCTTTACAAATTAAAAAGCGACACGCAATGTCGCTTTTTACAATGCTTGCTCTATTCTACTTAGGCTGACCGGTATGAATACCGGTCAGCCTGCTTTGTTTTTTTTTCTTGACTTTACAGGTCGAAAATTGTAATGTAAAAGAAAAACTTATTAAAAAAAGGAGGTTAGTTATGGAATTTGAAATAGAAAAAGGGGTGACATACACCGGTGATACCTTTGAGGAGTGGGGTATTATTGTAAATAGTGGTGACAAAGGAATTCTAAAAGAAAACAACGTAGAGGATCGTTGTATTGTTTCGTTTCCTACACTGCAATTGGGCTGGCGTTCTTTGAAGGTTGGAAGAGAGAAACTGTTAGCAAATGGACTGTCTTATAGTGAGACATGGGATTATATGTTTCCTAACCATAAAGACACGGGACGTTATAATCTTTGATAATAAATTGGAAAAGGGGTGGCTCGTGAAGTCGCCCTTTTTGTTTTTGATGACATTTATTTTATTGTTAAGTAAAATTCTTTAATATAAAAAATAAACCTATTAATATAATTATTATGCCGATTGATTTTTGAAGATACTCCACTTTTCTATTAGAAATAGTGTGTCTGATTTTTGACAAACCAAATGAAGCTAGAGTTGGCCAAAAAATTGATCCCAAAATTATTCCTAAAATTAGTAGAGTATGATTAATTGCAACAGATCCTAATATCCCAAGAGAGGTAAACAAAAAGGTAAATTGAATAATCTCTACTGGGTTGGTGACAGTGATCCCAAAAGCTGAAAGAAAATAGCCGAAAAGATTTTCTGCATTATCCCCGTCACAATCTTTCTTTTTGTTTGAAAAGAAAATAATTATTCCTAATATAATAATAAAAGTAGAAAAAATGAAAGTCAGGGTATCCCCACTTTCATTATAAATTTTTAAAATTTTTGAGTATCCAAAAAGAAAAGCTAAAGCATAGACTAAGTGGGCGACTGTAGATCCTAATCCAGAAATAAATCCAGCGAGAAAGCCATCGGTTGTAGCTCTCTTGATGTAAATAAACCCAACTGGCCCAGAAGGGAAGCCAACAATAAGTCCAATTAATAATCCTTTTAGTAAAAATAATAAGTTTTCCATATAAGACTATTTAATAATAGCATATAAGGCTAAAAAGTTATCCACATGTTAGGCTTGACTTGTTCTGGTTTCTTGATTATACTGATTGGACAGCAGTTAGTTATCGCAAGATAATTATCAGTTGGCAAAATTCCGCCCTCGGGTGGTTTTTTGTTTTCTGACTCAATAAAAATCACCCCTAAGTTAAAAGGGGTGCATTTTTTATAACAGACAAAACATCATCTATGATTTTTTTTATTTTAAGTTTATCTTTTATCGCTAAAACTTCTTCTGCGGTTTTGTACCCATCGAAATAGTTTTCTAGAAGTAGTACAGCAACAGAAAATTTGTTAAAATTTTCTACCTTGTCAAAGTGTTTAAGCAGATTTGCAAGTTCATTGTTGCTATTTTTCATGGCTCGGTAAATACATGCAATGTAGTCTTTGTTTTCAAATTCCTCTAAAATGAGCTCATCAAAAGAATGGAAAACAGATAGGTGGTTTTTGATTTTGTCTGAATCATTTTCTTTTCTTAATGGTGTTTCCATAGTAAATATCAATTTTTTGTATTTTTAACATTTTTATGTATTTTTGTCAAAGATATATTTACCTTGTTGATAGTGTACATGATTAATCGTTTTATTTTTTATGATATAATAAATATATGTTAAAAGAATTTAAACAATTTTTATTTAGAGGTAATGTTGTTGACCTAGCAGTCGGTGTTGTAGTGGGAGCTGCGTTTGGAACAATAGTTTCTTCTCTTGTTTCAGACTTAATCACACCTCTGATTGCTGCTATAGCTAAATCTCCCGACTTCTCAGGATTATTTTTTACTATTAATGGTAGTAAGTTTATGTATGGTCACTTTATCAACTCTTTAGTTTCATTTATTTTGGTTGCCTCATCTATCTTTTTCTTTGTTGTAAAACCAATGAATATTTTAATTTCTCGCTCGAGAAAGGAACCTCCGATAGATCCAACAACAAAAAAGTGTAAAGAATGTTTGAGTGAGATACCAATAGACGCAAAAAGATGTGCACACTGTACTCAAATATGTGACTAAAAAATGAACCCTAAATGGGGTCATTTTTAGTTTGACTTAAGTATATTTGGATGCTAGTATCAAACCGAACTGTTAATTTAATATATATGAACCAGAAAGCTAGAGAACGACTGTATAAAAAGAGATTATCTATTCAAGATAGGATCAGTAAACCTGAAAGGATGAGTTTAAAAAGAGCTAAAAGAACTACATTGAAAAGGTTTTTCTACGACCCTGTCATGCATAAAGCATTTTTGAATAGACCCGACATGACAAAATCTGTTGGGGTCTCGTTTTGTAAGAGGGCCAAAAATCCTCAAAATTGGTTTTTACTTTTTAATCACGAAACTTTAAAATTTTCGGTTCCAGAAATGCTATATTGGTCAATATTGGCCGATAAAAAATATAATTGTTATTCTAACATTGCTAAGGTGTCAGAAACAATTTCAAAGTCATTCTGTGATCTGTCTATTTTAACAAGAATTTTAGAACGCAAAGACGTTTTGAAGTTTATAAAAGAAGAATCAATTATTAAACTCTATTTCCTGAAGACAAAATTGGATGATAAAAAAATTACTGATTTTATTGGTCAGTACAGAAAAGATGTATGGGATGACCCAGAACAGATTATACCCATAAGATTAATTTCTTTTTTGATAATGGTGGTTACCAAAGCCCCTTTGTGGATTCTGCTGAGATTTAACTTAGACATCCATCTTCAGACGTTGATAAACAAAAAAAAGCATTAAAACTAACAAAATTGTTTTGATGCTTTTTATTTTTGCGTTCGAATACATTTTAATGTATAATAAAAGTAGATTATTAAATAATTTTTAATTAAAATATGGCAAAAAGAGCAACAGCATTAATTGCACACGTTAAATCAAGGCATTCTCCAAAGACTACTAAGAGATTAGAAGTTAAAAGAGCAATGCTAACAGCTAAGAAAACAAAAAAGGTTTCTAAGAAAAAATAATTTTTGTTTAAATTATAAATAATGAGAAGAAAATTTGAAAATTTAAAATTTAGTATAGTTTCAATTTTTATTGTATTGTTATTTGGAGGTGCAGCTTACTGGGCATTTTCTACTATTGAATCAGGTACTAATCATATAGAATCTCAAAAACAGAAAGATCTAGAACAGAGAGTAAAAGAATTAACCGATGAAAACTATCAATTAAAGAGACAACTTGGATTACTAGAGGAAAAAAATCAAGAAGATTACTTAGCAGAAATTGAAGCAAAAAACCAGGAAGTAGAAAAGGTGGCAGAAGAACCAGTTTCTACTGCAAGTAATCCATCTACTCCAGCTACGACTTCTACACCGACAAAAACATATAAATACCAATCTTTGATTGATGAACTACAGAGTCTAGTCAATAAAAATGTTAATCTAAAGTTAAAATCGCAAGGTCCAGCAGTTGGTACTGTTCAGAAATTCTTGAATTTATATAACAATACGAAAAATAAAATAGATAATGACTATGGGTCAAGCACGGTAACTACAGTCAAAAATTATCAAAAAGCAGTAGGTCTTACCGCCGATGGAGCAGCTGGTCCAGGGACATTTAAGAAAATGATATCTTGGTTAAAGACTAAGTAAAAAATAAAAACCTCTCACCCTGAGGGGTTTTTATTTTCTTAATATAATTTTGTGTTACAATATAATTATGAACAACTTACCTATAATTTTAGCCACTATTCCTTTTGTTGTTTTTGTCTATTTAATTTTTATTAGAAAAACAACGCTCTTAAGATCATCTCTAATTACACTTCTACTCTATGTTTTCCTCGCTATTTTTTATTGGAAAATCTATCCTGAAGCTTTGTATACTTCATTTGGTAAAGGGCTATTTATAGCTTTGGATATTTTTCTAATCATATTTGGTGCTATTTTCTTTTTAGAAATTTTAAAAAGTAAAAATATAATAAAAAATATTTCTTTTTATCTTTCTAACTTGTCAAAAGACTATCGAATACAAGTGATAGTTATCGCATGGTTTTTTGAAGCGTTATTAGAAGGAACCGCAGGATTCGGAACCCCCGCAGCTGTAGCTGTACCATTATTAATCGGAGTAGGCTTGTCGCCGATAACTTCCTTGATAATAAGTCTTTTAGGAAATAGCTCTCCGGGTATATTTGGAGCTGCGGGTACTCCTATCAAGGTTGGTTTTTCTAACTTGTCATCAGCTGGGGTTCCTTATTTAGCAGCCATCTTTAATATGGTAGGCATCATAATCCCAGTCTTTATGATGTGGGTAGTGACAAGAGGTAGACCAAATAAAAATAAAGAATTTCTTAATGCCACCCCGTTTGCTTTGTGGTCTGGGTTGCTGTTCTTAGGACCTTCTCTTTTAGCAGCTAGATTTTTGGGGCAAGAATTTCCTTCGATAGTTGGGGCAATTGTTGGGTTGGTTCTTGTTCTCATATCTATTAAATTAAAAATATTTACTCCCAAAGAAGAAATTTCTATAGCGACCGCAGAAAGAGAAAAACCGACAGCTTCTGTCGTGAGATCATTTTTGCCTTATATAATTTTAATCTTGTTTTTGATTGTAGGTAAATTCACATTAGGAAAAATTAACATACCAATAGGTATAAACTTTAATCACAACTTTAATTTATTTAATCCTGGACTTATTTTTATTGTTGTTGGTTTAATTGTTGCTTTTTGGGAAAAAATAAAAATTTCTTTTTCGTATATTAAAAATTCTTTTAAAGGAGCTCTCAGTCCATTTTTGGCAATATCTTTTATGCTAATAATGGTTCAAATAATGATTAATGCTGGCTCGAATTATTCTGGAATTTTGTCACCGATTAAATTACTTGCTAGTTCTATTGAAAGTACTTTTATCCCGCTATACGCACCATTGGCAGGTGCCTTTGGTTCCTTTGCAACTGGTAGTGTGACCACTTCCAATGTTTTGTTTGGTACTTTATTTAATACTGCCTCTATGAGTATGGGGATAAGCACAGACATAGTATTAGCTTTACTTGTGGTTGGGGCTAGTACTGGAAATATGATTGCTATAGCGGACATTTTGACGGCTGAAGCTGTTATTGGGGCTAAAAATCAAGAGAGAAAAATACTTAAAGCAGTGATATTACCTTGCTTGTTTTGTCTAGCAATAATAGGGCTATTTGGAATGCTTATGGTTGGATGGTATAATTAAAGAGTATGATAAAAGCATATAAAAAGGTACATCATTATTTTGATAAACTAGAAGATAGAATAAGAGGGAGACTTTCAAAATCTCCACTTATATATTCTTTCATAGGAGCAGTAGCTACAGTTTCCATCTGGAGAGGAGTATGGGGTGTTTCGGATTCTTTAAATTTGTCCATCTGGGTGTCTTTGATTGGTGGAATAATACTAGCGATGCTCACGGGCTTATTTGTTTCTTTCTTTATTGGAGATAATATATTCATATCAGGTTTGCAACACGAAAAAAGAGTGGATGAAAAAACTAAAGAAGAAATAATTAAAGAAGAAGGTGAATTAGATGAGTTAAAAAAAGATATTAAGGAAATTAAAGAATTACTTTTGAAAAATAAAAATTAACATGTATATAAAAGTAAGAGTTAAAGCAGGAGAAAAAAAAGAAAAGATAGACAAGAAAGCAGAGAACACTTTTAATATTTCAGTTAAAGAAAAAGCAGAAAATAATCAGGCCAACAGAAGAATTTGTGAAATAATCTCGTCCCTTTACAATGTGCAATTAAAAGAAGTTAAAATTGTGAGTGGTCACCACAAAGGTAGTAAATTATTATTAATTAATGATTAATAACAATATGAACATAAACATTAAGGCAACCAACATGGAATTAACCGAAGCTATCGATAATTACTTGCGATCAAAAATAGAGGGGTTTGATAAGTTTAAAAAACCAGAAGAAGAAATGCAGATTTTTATCGAAGTAGGGAAGACAAGTAACAGGCATAAACAAGGGGATTATTATAGAGCAGAATTTAATATAGATATATCTGGTAAAAAGTTCTATACTTTTTCAGAAAAATCAGATTTATATAAATCGATAGATGATGCGAAGAAAGAAATTCTTAGACAAATTAAGAATAGTCGTGGCAGAAGAAGAGAGCTAGTTAAAAATGGAGCAGCGGCTATTAAAAAATTACTAAGAGGCTTTTCTCACAAAGAATAAAACAATAAAAAAGAACCCTGTAGAAGTGGGTTCTTTTTTATTATTTGTAATCAGTTTCTTTTTTACCCTCAGGAATAACTTTTTCGATAGTGAATATATTATTTTCGAGACGAGCTTTAGTTATTTTGTACCTTATTTTTTTACCGTCAACTTCTTTGAAGAAAAATACTCCTGGCCAACCGTAAAAAGCCCTATATTTATTGTAGTTTTTTAAATCGTTATCTTCTAGCTTAATCTCACCATCTTCTTTTTTTATCTTACAACAAAATGTTGATTCTTCCTCTTTCTGTTCTTCTAGTTTTATTTTATCTTCTAAAAAGTCTGGTAGGGATTCTAACAATAACTCTGCCCCTGTTTTTATGAGATTACCCCTAAGGGTTTCTTTGTTATCATCAGGGTTTATCTCTACATTTTTTCTTGCTATTATTGGACCGCTATCTAGTTTGTAAACCATCTTTTGGATAGAAACACCAGTTGCTGTATCTCCATTTAGAAGTGCCGATTCGACAGGTGAAGCCCCTCTGTACTTTGGTAAAAGAGAGTAATGAATATTAATGGTTCCTTTTTTAGGAAGATTAATTAATTCTTCTGGAAGTATTTTCCCATAAGCCACTACTAAAAATAGATCCACATCATATTTTTTTAATTCAGAGATAAAAGCACCATCTATTTTTTCTGGTTGTAAATAAGGTATACCATTTTCTATTGCCCAAACTTTCACTGGCGATGGGGTGATAACCATCTTTCTTCCTCTTGGTTTATCTAGAGAAGTAACTATAACTTCGGGAAGAAGACCGTTCTGTTTAAGAATTCGAAGAGTGTTACTTGCAACGTCTGGAGTTCCAAAGAAAATAAAATTTACTTTACTTTTTTTCATCATTATAATAAATCTCCCTGAGATTTTTGGCTTTATCTATAAATAGGACACCCTCTAAATGGTCAATTTCGTGTTGAAAAACATGGGCTAGTAATCCTGTGCCTTCCATCGTAAACTTCTCACCACGCTCGTTGTAGGCCTCTACAGTGACTCTAGTGGCCCTTCTGACTTTACCGAACAATGGTCTTACAGAAAGGCACCCTTCCTCCATTAATTTCTTATCTTTGGAAATTTTTAAAATTTTGGGATTGATAAAAACCATGTTCGGGGTTTTCTTTTTTAAAGCTATTCCATTGTAGACTGTTGGATGGTTTTCGTCGTCTTCTGCAAAAACTTTTCTAGACACCACAAAGATTCTCAAAGATTGTGCTATTTGAGGTGCGGCTATTGCTGCTCCGTCGAATTCTCCGTCTAGAGCATGATTCATATCAGCAACAATTTTTTGAATATCTGGTTTTAGGATATGGGAAATAGGCACGGCTTTAGCAATTTGTCTAAGCACTCTATCTCCATTTTGAACTATTTTTACCATCTAACTTTTTTCTTAAATTAACGATTCAATCGACATTTATTTAACACTCTTGATGTATTCTAAGAGCTTATCAATTTTGACTGTTTCTTGAGATCTAGAGCTCATGTCTCTAAAAATCACAGAATTTTCTAGAGCTTCTTTTTGTCCGAAAATAATAGCGTATTCCATACCCAGCTTTTCTGCAGTAGCTAATTGTGCGCTTAGATTATCTTTTGATATTGATTGAGAAATTGGCACTTTACCTTTTCTTAATATTTCAATAACATTTAAAGATTTTAGCTTTGCTTCAAAACCAAGTTGGATGAAGTATATCTTTGGCTTCTTGATAATTCTAGGAGAAAGATTTGCGAACCAAGGTGATTCGATGATTCTGTCTACACCAATAGCAATACCTACTGCAGGAACATCTTTCTTGCTTCCTAGTTGTTTACCTAAGTAGTCATAGCGTCCGCCTCCGGCAACTGCCATTTTTCTTCCTGTTTCTTTATCTTCTTGAACTATTTCAACTACAGTTCTTGAATAATAAGAAAGACCTCGTACTAAACATTTATTGATTGTGTAGGGGATTTCGCATTCTTCAAGATATTCCAAAACCTCTTTAAAGTGTTTCTTGCATTGCGGACAAAGGTGAGAAAGAGTTTCGGGTGCGTTTTGATTTAGTTCAACAGTTTTTTCTTCTTTGGAATCTAAGATGCGAAGAGGATTTGTTTTTAGTCTCTCTTTATCTATAGCAGGCAAAGCATTGATATTCTTTTTGTAAAAAGAAGAAAGTTCTTTAATATAAGAATGTCGACACTCTTTATCTCCGATTGAATTTATCTCAACAGATAAATCTTTTGCTCCAGCTTCTTCCAAAATAGTCATCGCTGTTTTAATAGCAAGCGCATCCAAGATTGGTTTCTCGCTTCCTAGTATATCCATATCGAATTGATAGAATTGTCGGTAACGTCCTTTTTGGGGATTATCGTGACGGAAAACTGGACCATAGCTATAAAACATTATGGGTTGAGGAAGAGCTTGCATGCCTTTCTCTATATAACTTCTCATTAAGCCTGCAGTGTGTTCAGGTCTAAGAGCTAAATGATCTCCACCTTTCGTTTTAAGCGTGTACATTTCTTTATCAACAATATCAGTTCCAGTACCGATAGAAGAAGTAAAGACATTTTCATCTTCAACTATAGGAGTTTCAATAGGTTTAAATCCATAATAAACAGCAACTTCTTGAGCCTTTTCAAAGAACCCTTGAAATTGATAATACTGACTGTCTAAAATGTCTCGCATTCCTTTAACTGAATTTATAGGAAATTTTACTTTTTTGTGTTCCATTTTTTTTATTTTGTACTTCCTGGTAAATAAGAAATACTGTTAAGAGGTAATAATCTCACAAAAGCTCGGCCGATAATTAAATCTTCAGGTAGTGCCCCCCAAGATCTAGAATCAGAACTTCTTGCCCTGTTGTCACCCATAGCAAAGTATTCTTTGTCTCCGGTTTTGAAATCAAAATTATCTTTAAAATCTTGTTTTAGGTATGGTTCATCTAATACAAAACCATCAGGATTTTCTTTGTTGATGATAGTGATGGCTCCATCTTTTATTGTAATATCTTCATTTGGTAAACCGATAATTCTTTTAATAAAGAATCTAGTAGGGTCAAGAGGGTATTTAAAAACAACAACGTCTCCACGATGGGGCTGTCCTAAGTGATATGAAATTTCATCTATAATTAAGTAATCTCCGTCCAAGAAAGTCGAGAACATGGATTCTCCGCTGACTATAAAAGGTTGAGCAATAAACATTCTAACTGGTATTACTATCAAGATTGCTATTACGATATATTTAATAAAATCTAAAATATCTTTCTTTTTATCAGAAAACTTTTTTACCGTTTTTTGATTTTCTACATCACTTTCCATTCTATTATGTGCAGGTTGCGATCGTTTAAGGGTCGTATTATCTGCAGAATTAACCTAATAATTTTACCCATCGTTTACTTAAAAGGGTTTTATGAGCACTATTTTACCACATAAATACTATTGACAGAAGCCTCATAAACGTGTCATAGAGTTTTGACAAAATTATTTTGCTAAATCACTTGCAAGAAATAGAAAAATATAGTATTGTAAGCACATTAATAGCCCAGTTAGAAGAGTAATCCTTTTGTTTTTTTATTTTTAAATTTAAACCAAAAGAGCTTCAACTGTGCCGCAAGACCTTTCGCAAGATTGGTAAAGATGCGGTTTTTTTAGTTTAAAATAATTTATGGAAAAAGATACAGAAAAAAAAGATGTTGTAGATCACGCTAAAGCAGATTCTAGCTTTATGAAAAAATTAGATAAAGCTGAACTACCTCCTCAAATAGAAGCTTTAGTTGAGGGCCCAGTTATTGCGATTCTTAAATCTTCAGTCTATATAGATCTTGCTCCTTATGGAACAGGTATCATATATGGAAGAGAATTTATAAACGCAAAAGATATTATCCGAAAGGTTAATATCGGAGACACTGTCAAAGCAAAAGTTACAGGATTGGATAATGAAGAAGGGTACATTGAACTTTCTTTGAAAGAAGCAAAGCAAGCTCTAATTTGGAGCGAAGCAGAAAAAGCTATCAAGTCAAAAACAACTCTAGAGCTTACTGTAAAGGAAGCCAACAAGGGAGGTTTGATTCTTGAATGGCAAGGAATCGCAGGATTCTTACCAGCTTCACAATTGAAGAGTGATCACTATCCTAGAGTAGAAGATTCTGATAAAGATAAAATATTGAAAGCCCTAAAACTTTTGATTGGAAAGAGGATAGAAGTGATAATCATTTCTGCTTTACCAAAAGAAGGTAAACTTATCTTCTCTGAAAAGGATAATAATCCAGAAGAGAGACAAGAGATAGTTGAAAAGTATAAGGTTGGAGATGAATTAGAATGTGCCGTTGCAGGAATTGTTGATTTCGGAGTATTCTTGAAATTAGAAGAAGGTCTAGAAGGATTAGTTCACATTTCTGAAATTGATTGGGGTCTAGTAGAAGATCCAAGATCCATGTTCAAGGTTGGAGATAATGTTAAGGCTAAAATAATAGAAATAAAAGATGGAAAAATTTCTCTTTCTATTAAGGCTCTAAAAGAAAATCCTTGGAAAGAATTTGAAGACAATCTAAAGAAAGGAGATATCGTTTCTGGGGTAGTTATTAAATTCAACAAACACGGTGCTTTGGTTTCTATCAAGCAAGGAGTAGCAGGATTGGTTCACAACTCAGGATTTGGATCTGAAGAGAATCTAAGAAAGGCTCTTGAACTAGGAAAGACATATAATTTTCAAGTAACATTGTTTGAACCAAAAGATCAAAGAATGACTCTAGTTTATCTAGAAGACCAAAAGAAAGCTGAATAATTTTTGTCGAAAGACTAAAAGAAAAAACTCTCAACTGAGAGTTTTTTCTTTTTTAAAATTTTAATTGAATAAAGTCATTGCTTTATCTTTGCCTTCTTCTGAAATCATTTTTATAATCTCAGAAACTTTTTTAGAAACCTTTTTGATTTCCTTTAGTTCATCTTCTTTGTATTTACCAAGAAGAAACTTGAGAACAGCATCTTCGCCTTTTGGTTTTTTCATTTTGCCGGTTGGTGTAGAAGGTGAGACACCAATGCGTATTCTTGTAAACTCTTGAGACTTTACTTTTTTGATTATTGAAGCTAGACCATTGTGCCCACCTGAACTTTTGTTATATGAAATTTTATAATGGCCTAATGGTAAGTCCATGTCATCATAAATAACAACTAGATTTTTTAATTTTTTCTTGTCATTAATGACTTGTGACACTGCTACTCCTGAATTATTCATGAAAGTTTCGGGAAGCATAAAATCTAATTTTTCTCCATCTATTTCACCCTTTGCACATAAGGCTTTTAATTTTAAATTATTTTTCCAGTCTGAAAAATCATTACTTTTGGCAATGTTTTCAAGAATCATACGACCGGTGTTGTGCCTGGTGCCCTCATATTCTTCTCCTTTGTTTCCTAAGCCTACAATTAACATCATGGAAAGATTATAACATAAAATTATTTTTTATTAAAAAGTTAATGTGGTATCGTATTCTTTCCGTTTTTGTATGATAAATATAGCAAAAAAAGTACGATTTCTCGTACTTTTCTAAAAACATCTGGCCGTTTTACCATCTTTTGATACCGATAGCCTTTTTGATTTCGTTGTACCAAATAGCTCGACCATATACTTCTTCACCACTCATAGCTGGTGGTTGTGTATGGGTGTGCTCGTTAACTGCATTTCCCCACGCCAAGGATTTAATTTCCTTAGGTAAAAGAGACATTTCATCCCTTAATCCACTTGAGATTGTTTTAAAAATCTCGTCGTAATCAGATTGGCTACGAATACTTTGCAAATATTCCATTTTTTTAACCAAAAGAGAAGTATAATGCTCTATTAAAAGATGTCTGCTGGCATCATAAAGTTTATAATAATTTCTTCTTCTACGATAAACTTCGTAGACCAAACAGAGCATAACCACAAAATAAATCTTTTCCATATGATATTATAATAAGATTGTTTCTCCCTTCTTTTCTTTTGTATTATATCATATAATATGCCTATTTGTCAATACAGAATTTTGTGATGAAATAGTTTTAATTATTAGAAGATGAAGAAACAGAGAAAATTGTAAAAAGCCTTCCAGATAGGGCCTAAAGCGCTATCTGGGGATTAGGGGATTTTAGGTTTGTTTTATTGTATTTTTTTAAAAAAATTTGATATAATATAGGCATGATAATCACATATTTAGGTAAGCAATTCTTTAAAATCAGCCAAGGAGATTTAACTGTCGCCTTTAATCCAATCAGTAAAGATTCTAAATTGTCAGCTAAGGTTTCTAAGTTTGGTTCGGACATCGCTTTATCAACAACTAATCACAAAGATTATAATGGGTTTGAAATGGTTTCTCACGGAGAGACTGTGCCTTTTTCTGTTTCTGGTCCTGGAGATTATGAAGTTAAGGATGTTTATATCAAAGGGGTTTTATCAGAAACAATTTTAGAAGGTAAGAAATATATTAACACTATATATTCTGTTATCATCGAAAATATTTCGATCTGTTTCTTGGGCGCTATTGGAGATGAAAAAATAAGTGCGAGTGCTCGAGAACAAATCGCATCACCAGATATTTTGTTTGTTCCAATTGGTAATAATGATTTATTGGATCCAGAAAAAGCATACAAGCTTGCAACAACTTTTGAACCAAAATTAATTATTCCTATGGATTATGATGAAAAAACTCTCAAAGCCTTTTTGAAGGAAGCAGGTCAAGAAAATGCAGAAAAGATGGAAAAATTAGTTATTAAATCAAAAGACTTAACAGGTAAGGAAAATAAAATAATAATACTAACTGAATAAATTATGAGTAAGTTTATCCATAAAATAAAACAAAAACCAGAGGAACAAAGAAAACAAATTGTTTTATTTGTGATGGTGATATTGATGTCTCTGGTAGTTTTGGTTTGGCTTTCAACCTTGGGTGTAAAAGATAAAAAACAAAAAAAGGTAGAAGAAGATACAGGACCAAGTCCGTTTACGATGTTGGTTAAGTCATTCTCTGAAACATACGATGGGATAAAGGATAGTGTTTCAGATGCTAATCTTGGAGAGGTTAAAGAAAATTTATTAGAGTCGAGTGGAGGGCAAGAAGTTGAAGAAAGTGGCCCAGACATGGATAGGATAGAAGAAAATCTTTTTCAATAAAGAATAATAATATAAAGAATAAAATATGAAAAAAGAAGAAGAGAAAAATTTGGATACAAATAAAAAAGAAGGTGTGATTTCTGTTGAAATTAGTACCGAAATGAAAGAATCTTTTATCGACTACGCTATGTCTGTTATCACAGATCGAGCATTGCCTGATGTACGAGATGGATTAAAGCCTGTTCATCGTCGTATCTTGTTTGCTATGAATGAAATGGGTTTAACTTATCAAGCTCGTTACAGAAAAAGTGCTGCAGTAGTCGGAGATGTGCTTGGAAAATACCACCCTCATGGAGATGCGGCAGTTTACGATTCTATGGTAGGAATGGCACAAGATTTTTCTTATCGTTATCCATTAGTTCAAGGTCAAGGTAACTTCGGATCTATCGATGGAGATGGGGCTGCGGCTATGAGGTATACAGAGGCTAAGATGTCCAAGGTGTCATCTCTTCTTCTTCAAGATTTACAAAAAGAAACAGTTGATTTTAGACCTAACTATGATCAAACCAAAAAAGAACCAGCTGTTTTACCCACAGCCGTACCTAATCTTTTATTAAATGGAACTCTTGGAATTGCTGTTGGAATGGCTACAAATATTCCACCTCATAATTTAGGAGAAGTAATAGATGCAACTATTCACCTAATAGAAAATAAAGATGCTTCTACAGAAGATTTAATGCAGTTTGTTAAGGGTCCTGATTTCCCAATAGGTGGAATCGTATATGGTCAAACAGATTTGATCCATGCGTATTCAACAGGACGAGGAGGTGTCGTTACTCGAGGAGAGGCTGAAATAATTGAGCAAAAGAACGGTACTTTTAATATAGTAATTACTTCTATTCCTTACCGTGTGAACAAGGCTACCTTAATAGAATCTATAGCTGATTTGGTACAAGAAAAAAAGCTTGAAGGTGTTAAAGCTCTTCGAGACGAATCAACAAAAGACATAAGGATAGTTATAGAACTTAAGAATGGAATAGTTCCTCAAAAGGTTTTAAATTATATTTATAAACATACACAATTAGAACAATCTTTTAATTTCAATATTGTTGCACTTGTAGATGGTGTACCTCAAACATTATCACTCAAGAGTTTGATTTCAGAATTCATATTACACAGAGAAGAAGTTGTTCGACGTAGAACGGAATTTGATTTAAGAAAAGCAAAAGATCGTGAGCATATCCTTCTTGGACTTAAGAAGGCTTTGGATCATATTGATCGCGTGATAGCTGTTATTAGAGCATCTAAAGATACCACGGTAGCTAAAGCTAACTTGATGAAAGAATTTAAATTCTCAGAGTTACAAGCTATTGCTATTTTGGAAATGAAATTGCAAAAGCTTGCTGGACTTGAAAGAAAAAATATTGAATTAGAATTGGCAGAAAAACAAGCTTTGATTAAAGAATTAGAAGCACTTCTAGCTAGTCCCAAAAAACTAATGAAAGTTATTAGTGATGAGCTTAAAGAGGTTAAAGAAAGGTATGCTGATGATAGAAGAACAAAAATAGTAAAAGGTGGAGTAAAGGCAATTAACGAAGAAGATCTAATTCCTGAAAAAGAATCAGTACTTGTATTTACAAAAGGTGGATATGTTAAGAGAACAGATCCAGGCGAATATCGAACTCAAAAGAGAGGTGGAGTTGGGGTAATCGACATAGAACCTAAAGAAGAGGACTTTGTTACTATGCTTATCTCAGCCAATACTCATAGCGATTTATTATTCTTTACAAACAAAGGTAAGGCTTATCAAATTAAAATGTATGATTTACCAGAAGGTAAAAGAGCAACAAAAGGTAAATCTATAATGAATTACTTATCTTTAGATGGTGATGAGAAAGTATCTTCAATTTTGCCTATAGATAAAGAAACCAAGAAAACAGTAGAAACCTTAATGATGGTAACCAAGAATGGTATAGCCAAGAAAGTTGGTGCAGAAAGCTTCAAAGATGTTAGAAGAAGTGGTCTTATCGCTATAAAACTTGAAAAAGATGACGAGCTTCAGGCCGTTCTTCCAATTTCAAAAGGAGATGAAGTTATGTTGGCTACAACTCTAGGGCAATCAATAAGATTTAAAGAAACTGATGTCAGAGAAATGGGTAGAGGCGCAGGAGGCGTAAGAGCGATAAAATTAGGAAAAGGAGATTTTGTTATTGGAGTAGATAGAATACCAAAAGGAGAAAAAGATTCTGCTATTCTAACATTAAGCTCAAACGGATTAGGTAAAAAGACCAATGTTAAAGAATATAAAACACAAAAAAGAGGTGGATCCGGAATAAAGACTGCAAAAGTTACTCCAAAAACAGGGAAGTTAATAGTGGCTGGAATAGTAAAAGATCAAGGAGAGATCATAGCTGTTTCCCAAAAAGGACAAGTGATTAGAGTTAGCCTTGATTCAATTCCTACATCTGGAAGACAAACTCAAGGAGTGACAGTCATGAAATTGCGTGCTGGAGATAATATTGCCTCAATTACATTTTTGTAATTTAGATAATGTGATATAATAATAAATATGTTTAGTAGCCCCGAACAAAATATTTTAAAGCTAGGATTAACCGAAGGAATGCGGGTGGCGGATTTCGGTGCAGGAACAGGATTTTATTCTAGGGCTTGTAGTCCAAGGGTTGGACCATCTGGTAAAATTTTTGCGATTGAAGTTCAAAAAGAATTAGTTAGAAAATTAGAAGTTGAGCTAAGAAATTGGGGAGTTTCTAACGTTGAATGTATTTGGGGAGATATTGAAAGAAAAGGTGGTACTAAATTATCTGATAATAGTATTGATGCTGTCATAGTATCAAACGTTCTTTCTCTTTCTGAAGACAGGGCTGGACTCATAGAAGAAGCTAGAAGAATATTAAAAAAAGGAGGTAAAGTTTTACTCATCGATTGGGTGTATTCTTTTGGTGCTGATGGACCAAAATCAGAAAATCTAATAACAGAAGATAAGGCTAGGGATTTATTTGAAAAAAGAGGTTTTAAATTAGATGAACGAATTAGTGTTGGTGCTAATCATTATGGTATAATTTTTAAGTATGAGTAATTTTCAAACAATTTTATTAGCTATCTTAGCATCTGTCTTTGTTTTTGCTGTTTTAATTTTTGCTGATGTTATACAAATAGGAAAAGATAAAGAAGCTTCTGTCCAAGGGAAAATTCTTGTGTGGGGGACTCAAGACGCTACGGCAATGAGAGCGATAAATGATAAAATTGAAAATGATAATGATGAATTAATCATAAACTATGTAAAAAAATCAGAAGAAACTTATCAACAAGAACTTATCGAAGCTTTTGCAAATGGTTCAGGTCCTGATCTGTTTATAATAGATCCGGGTATGATGAAAAGAAACGCTAACTTTATTTATAAAATTCCTTACACTGCTTATCCTCAAAAAAATTTCAAAGATACTTTTATTGAGGGTGCTCAAATATACATAGATCAAGATGGAATTGTCGGATTGCCTTTATATGTTGATCCTTTAGTTGTTTATTATAACAAAGACATATTAACGAATAATAGAATACCTAGTTTGCCCAAAACATGGGACCAGTTGTTTGAGTTAAATGAAACCCTAACAAAGAGAGATAATTTTGGGAAAATTGACCAAAGCATGATAGCACTGGGGCAGTTTTCTAATGTGAATAACGCAAAAGATATTTTGGCTACTTTGTTGATTCAAAATGATAACAATATAGTAGAAAAAATTCTTACTAGAACGTCTGGTAGCTCTGATCAAACAACAAGCACTGTTTCCTATGAGTCTCTTTTAAGAGACAATTCTAAGAATTATCAAGTTACCCCAGCAGAATCTGTCCTACAATTTTTCTTGGAATTTTCTAATGTTTCAAAGTCTGCTTATTCTTGGAATAAGTCTTTAGCAAATTCACTTGATGTTTTTGCCGAAGGTAAATTAGCTTTTTATGTTGGACGGGCTAGTGAATTATTTAAAATAGAAGAGATGAATCCTAATCTTAGTTTTGATGTAACAAAAATGCTTCAATCAAAAGGATCAAGCGTTGATAAAACATTCGGTGAAATTTATGGAGTTGTAATAAACAAAAAATCCACTAACTTAACAACTGCCTTCACTGTTTTAGGTTTGATGACAAGCCCAGACAATGTAAAAGAATTATCTCGAGCTTTGTCTTTACCACCTGCAATTAAATCTCTCATAGCAGAAAAGCCAGTTGATAATTCGTATTTGCACACATTTTTTGATTCTGCTTTAATCTCAAGAACCTGGATAGACGTAGATAAAAAACAAACTAACTCCATATTTCAAGATATGGTGGAGAGTTCACTTTCAAATAGCTTAAGCCCTAGTCAGGCGATAGATAAAGCCAGTGATCAGTTAGATATTATTCTAAAGTAATTATATTTTTATGTTTAAAAAAATATTAGCATACATCATAACATTATCTATTTTAATTGCCCCTGGGGTCATTATGGCTAAAGAAGTCCAAATGAGTGGACTGGTTCCTGTTTGTAATACCAAAGCACTACCAGATGGAACATTTGAAGACGCCTGTGGTTTTGATTATTTTATGACAATGTTGAATTACATAATAGATTGGGCTGTTAAATACTTGATTACGCCCATATTTGCTATTTTATTTATATATGCTGGATTTTTGTATATAACCTCATCAGGAAATGCAACAACTAAAAATAAAGCAAAGAAAATAATAAAAAACTCTTTACTTGGATATTTACTGGTTTTGTGTTCTTGGTTGATTGTCGATACTATATTGAAAGGATTCGGTTTTAATGGAGAAAGTTATTTAACAAGTTATTAAAATTAATTTTTAGGTTATGAAATATTTAAAAAATAAAAAATATACAATATATTCTGGAATTCTAAGCTTAAGTTTTGTGTTTATGATCTTTTCAATGTTAGTAGGATCTCTTATATTTAAGGTTCAGACAGTAGCTGAAGCCTCACAAGATAAAATAACGGTTACTACAAAGATTAATAATCCTCTTGGCGAAAACCTTACAGATATTCCGTCTTTTGTAAAAAAAGCCATAGAGATAGCATTACAGGTTGGTGTTCCAATTTTGATACTTGCGATTATATATACCGGTTTTCTTTTTGTACAAGCACAGGGGAGTCCCGATAAACTAAAAACAGCCAAGAGTTCTTTAACATATACCTTAATTGGTGGAGCTTTACTACTTGGAGCTTTTGTTATTGCAGAAGCTATTGGTACAACGGTCGAAGAAATTAAGAGTAACGTTTAATAAACACATGAAAAGAAAAATATTTTTGTTAAGCCTTGTGGTTTTTGGAATAATCGGTATTACATCGTTTGCCTATGCTGCTGATCCATTGATCGGTTCTGCAAATTGTAAGAGTGCAAGTATGGGTAGCGTTACCGGAATTATTACTTGGGCTAGTTGTCTTTTGATGCAGGTTCTGGTTCCTTTCTTGTTTATGCTTGCAACTGTTGGATTTCTTTATGGAATTATAAAATTTTATTTAAATCCAGATAACACAGAAGAGAAAAAGAAAGGGAAGAGTTTCATTACAGGTGGCCTAATAGCCTTGTTTGTGATGACAGCTATGTGGGGTATTGTTAAAGTGGCTACGACTACATTTAACGTAAAAAATGAAATGCCGCAGCTACCAACCGCACAAATTCCGTCTACACAATAATAACTTTACGTTGATGTATTTTAAAGAAATAAGTGGTATAATATAAGTTAGTTGAAAGAGTTTTTACAATCAGGTCGATTGTAAACAAAATTATAAAGATTATTATTAAAAATTATAAGTTATGAAAAAGATTTTAATACCAGTTTTGTCCATTATGGGTTTTGCGCCTGTGATAGCTTTAGCTACTGATACTACAGCAGGGGACATTATGTTCACTATCGGTAACCTTTTGGGTTATGTGACCCCTATATTGGTTACAGTAGCAGTAATTTACTTCATCTGGACAGTTATAAAATATACATTAACTAAGGACGAAGCTCAAAAGAAGAAAGCGAAAGACAATATAATACCAGCTTTGGTTGGATTATTCTTGATAGTATCATTTTGGGGAATCTTATCCGTTGTATCAAATACATTTAATGTAGGACCAGAACAACTAAGAAAAGATCATATTCCTTGTGTTCCAAATCCAGCAATGGGAATAGATTGCTAATACAGTTTGATCATTATGATTTTTCAATTTTTAACAATTCCTATAGCAGAGGCAAGTGTTGCGTCTGTGATAGGTAGCATAAATAGAATAATAATCAATCCGTTGATTATTCTATTGTTTGCTTTGGCCACTGTTTACTTTTTGTACGGTCTAGTACAATATTTTACAGAGTCAGACAGTAAAAGCATTCACGAGGAAACTAACAGAAAAATAACGTATGGATTGATTGGTATGTTTATCATGGTTGCCGTTTACGGAATACTAAATACTTATCTAAATACTATAGATGAGAAAAGGATAAACATAGATAGGAATACAGGAATTAAAACCATAGTGAATTAATAAATAAAAACACCCCGACCAACGTCGGGGTGTTTTTATTTATGTAGGAGTTGATTTTTTATTTAAAAATGCTATACTGTTTTTGCTGTTTTGAAGAATTTTGATTCAAACATTTTGCTTACAAAATTTTTTACGGCCCTATTGTCCCCGCCTGCAAAAGCTATGCTTTAAGCATTGCGGGCAGGCCCGCCTGCAAAAGCTATGCTTTAAGCATTGCGGGCAGGCCCGCCTGCATCGCTTATGCGAAAGCATTGCGGGCAGGTAACGGTTTATAGAAATTGTTTTTGGCAAAACACCTTGAAATATAAATAAGAATAAATAATACATGGCCCTATCGTCTAACGGTTAGGACCCCCGTAGTAGAGCAAAGCTCACTACAGGGCACGCATCGGCTTTTGAAAAGCCAAGTGTAGGTATTTTTGAAAAATAAATAATAAATAATTATATTTGGCCCTATCGTCTAACGGTTAGGACATCGGCTTTTCAAGCCGGTAATCAGAGTTCGATTCTCTGTAGGGTCACAAAGCGTAAAGAAAACCCCAACTGCTTGGGGTTTTTAGCTTTGTGAAAGCGCAGACATAATTTTTCAGCAGAAAAATTGGCGAGCTGGGGTCGCGAGCACTTACATATTTTGCGAAGACTTGGAGCAAAATATTTAGTGACTTGTGACCACATAAATTTTACATGCGAAGCATACCACTTTGACGAAAAAGTTTTAGTCGAGGTCGATAAGTGTACTCGCGGTCTCTGTAGGGTCACAAAAGCGTGAATTCAAAAAGACTGGACTGCTCCAGTCTTTTTCGCTTTTGTGAAGACGGAAGCATGTTTTTCTAGCAAGAAAAACAGCTGAGTCCGGGGCTGGAAAAT
>Ga0116171_10001699_pt1 | contig 21671 bp, 17 predicted proteins | sample AD_JPNHW2_MetaG_FD_89798 | JGI IMG/M metagenome (GOLD analysis project Ga0116171, IMG submission 89798) | Active sludge microbial communities of municipal wastewater-treating anaerobic digesters from Japan - AD_JPNHW2_MetaG | ecosystem: Engineered > Bioreactor > Anaerobic > Digestate | place...
ACCGATTCCGGAGGGGTGCAGAAGGAGGCATACCTGCTGGGTGTTGCTTGCATCACACTGCGGGACGAGACGGAGTGGGTGGAGACCGTCCAGGACGGCTGGAATATGCTGGCCGGAGCGGACCCCGAGGAGATCCTTCGCCTGGCGGAGAGCTTTGAGCCAAAGAGGAAGAAGAGGGATGTCTTCGGCAGGGGCGATGCCAGCCTCAGGACGGCAGAGGCGATAGCCGAGATGCTGGGATGGCAGAGTAGAGGAGGATCATGAAGGTACTTCTCCTCGCCAACCAGCCGGAGAGGACCACCAGGCTTCTGCGCTTTGAGGGCACTTTAAAGGGCCTGGGCATGGAGGTCGTGGTCCCCAGGTTTCATACCAGAAACTGGATCAGCATCGCCCGCCAGGCCGCAAAGATCGCCATGAAAGAGAGGCCGGATGTTGTGCACATATTCAATGTGCCGGATATCATCTACCATAACTTTTCCCGCCTGAGAGGCGAGGCCTACAAAAAGCTCATCTACGACTATCGCTCCCCCTGGGGCCTGGAGCTCTCCCAGAGCTTCGGTATAGCGGGAAAGGCATTTGGAGAGAGATTTGAAAGGGAGCTGGCCGTGTCGGCGGACATCATCACCTCCGTCAACAAACCCCTGGCGGATAAGGTTAAGATCTTCGCTCCGGACAGAGAGCCGCACATCATACCCAATTACCCGGAGAGATCCTTCTCCCAGGTCGAGGACTCGGATAATGCCGGTCTGCCGGCGGGGCTATCCCTGGGAGACGGGTCTCCCGTCATATTCATCGGCAGGATCTGCACCCAGGAGGGGGTTGGCAAGCTTCTCTCTGTGGCGGCATCCCTGCCCGACCAGGAGTTCTGGATTGTGGGCGACGGTCCTTTTGCCCGGTGGCTTTTGCGCAATAAGACCGCCAACGTAAGAGAGCTGGGCTGGCAGGCCCATAAAGATGTGGCCCGTCTGGTAAAGGCTGCCAGGATATGCCTGATACCGAGAGAGGAGAGTGTGATCACCCCCTATTCCACGGATAGAAGCGTCTGGAAGCTCAACGAATATTTGAACATGGGAAAGCTGGTAATCGCCTCAGGAGTGGTCCGGGAGGAGCCGAGAAAGAACCTCATGATCGTCAAAAGCGAGATGCTGGAAGAGACGCTCAAAAGGCACATTGACGATCTGCCCCAGGCCATGCAGGAAAACGACTACAGGTACTGGGATAATAATAGAGACGCAATTAAAAAAGTATATGACGAAGCCATGTCGTGATAGGCTCATCTTTTATATCATTTCCTTAGCGGCCTTCCTTTAACTGTCTAAACTATCCCAAAATAGGATATATCATGATAAACATATATCCATATGGAAGGCAAGAGATCTATGCTAAAGAAATATATTTTTATAATATTATTACTCTTTTTAATGCAACCCGCTTTCGGAATAGAAGTTGGCTATTCATTGAACGATCTGACCGTAAACAGCGAGTATGATGTGGACGACTCGGTCTATGTTCACGAAGAGATCTCAGGAAACCCTCAGGATAGCACCCTGCAAAGCAGCCGGGAGGTCTCCGGCAACGGTAAGATGCAGGGCAGCCAGACGATCTCATCGGGGAGCCTGACGGCCTCTTCCTCCTTCCAGGCCGATTCCGGATCGGTGCAGGGCAGTGCCTCACTCTCGCCCAAGCGGCTGCAGGCCTGTCAGAGCGCCAGCATAGCAGGAAACGGGGCTATGGCCTCGCTTGCCGGCTGGCAGGAATATCTGGACGGATGGGCTTATACCGGCCAGATTGTCGGCACTTCATCAGGAACTGTCCGCGCCGATCAGAGATTGAGCCTTGGCCGCAGCATCTATTCCTCGCAGAGCTATCAAGCCGACGGCATATCCCCTCTGGCCACTGGATATTCCCTGGTAGATCTGCCGGGAAAAAGCAGCAGTGATAGGCAGGGAGCCATCATATCGTCCGCAGCCGGACGGGATGGCAACATCAGAGGATACATGGGCGCAGAGGTTGTGGTGGACCCAAGCCTCGACAACGTAGATCCTGTTGTCTACGGCCGGGATATGACATCGAAAGGAGACAGCCGGGCTCTGGTTGTCGCCGCGGCAGGCGACTGGAAAGATTCGTGGTCGGATAATCAATTCGCAAGCTTCAATTCTCTTTGCGGACAGGCGGCACTGGCCGAAGCCGGGGCAGCAGGCACCGACAGTCGCGTCTCTGTTGACCACCTTGAAGCTCGAACCGACGGAGAGCACAGCCAGGCCTTTCTTGAGAACGCCAGGGCGAAGGGCGGCAGCCTGGCCTTCGTCGGGGCAGCCGCAGGCAATTTGGAGCGCAGCATTGAGATCGGCACTCTGACCTACCTGCCGCTCGTCTTCGTCGGGCCGACCCAGGCAGCCCAGAGCTGGCCGGGCTCGGCTATAACATGGCCGAATACTACCTGGCCGACTCCCGCGAAGCCCACTATGGAATACAGCAGAGAGACAGCATCCTTGCAGGGAGCAGTTGTAGGGGCTGCTGCTGCCGGAAAAGAGAGCGCAGCCAGGGCAGGATATGCAAAGGTAGGGACAGACAGCCGGAGCACATCGGCCTGGGGAGACGACCTGTCGGCCAGGAGCGACGGTCTGGCCGCGGCAGGAGCAGCCAGCGGCAGCCTGGCCAGGGAGAGCATGAGTTCCTTCAACTCAGGCGGCGCTGATTACAGCTATTGGAATTACGATATTCGATCTTATGCCTTCGGCACGACGACGTTTGCGGCAGGATCGGGCACAGGCAGCCGGGCCTCATCAGATTTCATGGCCTCCGGGACGGACGGTGGGAGCTCATCGTCCCTTGCCGAAGGCCTCAAATCAAAGGGAGATGGCTTTGCCGCGGTTTTTGCGGGAGCCGGCAAGATCAGACACGAGGAAGGGAGGAGCGGCTACATACAGCAGGGAACCGGTGCCTCCTTGGCTTACGTCTTTTCGGACTACTACGCAATAGCCGTAGGGGCACTGGACGGCGGTCTAAATAGCAGGGCATCAGCCCAAACGGCCACATCCGAGATATCTGAGAATCATGCTTGCACTTTTGCCAGGAAGATGCAATCAGGACCTGGCGGATTCGGCTTCTTTGGCGTAGCTTTTCCCTCAGGGCGTATTCTATTGAAAATGGATTTGCCGCTGGACTCTGCGAAAATCGAGGTGTTCGAATGAAGGCGATCCTGGTCGGGCTGCTCGCCACGGCCCTCATATAAGCCGCCCAGGCCGCCTCCTGATCCGGATCGGTTAAAACCGAATCAGCAAATATTTCCTACTCCACCGTCACGCACTTGGCCAGGTTTCTGGGCTTGTCTATGGGATGGCCGAGCTTGTTTGCCGTATAATAGGAGAGAAGCTGCACCACCACCGTACAGAGCACAGCTGAATAGATGGGCCGGGTCTCAGGCAGCTCGATTACGTGGCTGGCCACCTTGGCTATGTCCGGGTCGCCCTCCGTGGCCAGGGCGATCACCTCTGCACCCCGCGCCCGCACCTCTTTGATGTTGGACTGAATCTTCTTGCCGCAGGTGGCTAAAGCCACCACGGGCGTCTTTTCGGTGATCAGGGCCAGCGGCCCGTGCTTTAGCTCTCCTCCGGCATAGCCCTCGGAGGGGATGTAGGCGATCTCCTTCATCTTCAGAGCGCCTTCTAAAGAGATGGGATAGAGGTAGTCTCTGCCTATGAAGAAGTAGCAGGTTGCTTCGGCAAAGGCCTCGGCTATCTCCCGCACCGCCTCCCTCTTCTCCAGCACCCTCTGCACCAGGCCGGGCAGCTTGGACAGCTCGATGAGCATCTTTCTGGCCTGATCCGGTCTGAGATGACCGCGCGCCCTTCCCAGGCGAATGGCCAGCAGAATGACAGCCACAAGCTGAGAGGTGAATGTCTTGGTGGCGGCCACCCCGATCTCCGGGCCGCAGCGGGTATAGACGGTACCGTCCACCAGCTCGGTGACCGTCGAGCCCACCACATTGGTGATGGCCAGGCTCCGGCCCCCACAGGTCTTGGCCTTCTTGAGGGCCATGAGGGTGTCCGCCGTCTCACCCGACTGGGTGATGCCCAGCAGCAGGGTCTTGGGCCTCACCGAGAGGTTGAGAAACTCGGAGGCCACCTCCACATCCACCGGCAGCCCGGCGGCGCGGATGAACAGGTTCTTGGCGAGCAGCCCGGCATGATAGGATGTGCCGCAGGCGATGATGGCCACCCGCTCCAGGGATTTTATCTCCTCGTCGCTTATGCCCAGCTTCAGCCGGACGTCTCCATCGATCTCGGATATCCGGCCGGCAACCGTCTCGCGAATGGCCCGGGGCTGCTCATGAATCTCTTTGAGCATGAAATGGGTGTAGCCACCCTTCTCCGCCGCGTCGGCATCCCAGTTTATTCTCTCGATATCCGCCTCCCGCTGGTTTCCCTGCCGATCGGATATCTCCACCCGGTCCGCATATATCCGGGCCATCTCCCCATCCCTCATGCGAATGACCTCTTTGGTGTAAGGCAGCAGAGCCGGTACATCGGAGGCCACGTAGACCGCTCCATCTCCCTTGCCCAACACCAGAGGGCTGTCCTTCCTGGCACAGACCAGGTAAGGGGAGCTGGAGGCCAGCACGGCCACGGCGTAGGAGCCCTCCACATGATCGAGAGCCTTGCAGACGGCGGCAAAGAGATCGCCTTTGAAGTAGAAGTGAATGAGATGAGCTAAGACCTCGCTGTCCGTCTCGGAGGAGAATTCATAGCCCATCTCCGTGAGCAGATCCCTCAGGTCCAGATAATTCTCGATGATGCCGTTATGAACAATGGCGATCTCACCGGAGGTATGGGGATGAGCGTTTCTGTCGCTGGGCCGGCCATGTGTGGCCCAGCGGGTATGGCCTATGCCCATGCTCTCGCCGGGACTGCCCAGGCCCAGGTAGACCTTCTCCAGATCGGCTATGCGGCCGGCCGATTTGAGGACCTCGATCGTGCCCTTCGATTTTAAAGCCACTCCAGCAGAATCGTAACCCCGGTACTCCAGCCGCTTCAAAGTATCAAAGAGTATCGGCCCTGCTTGCCGGTCGCCCACATATGCCACAATTCCGCACATCAACAGACCACCCTGCTCTCCCGCTCGATTTCACCGCGAATGCGCGAGCCTGAGCCTATGCGCGCTCCCGTGCCCACCACCGTCCCGGCACCGGCGAAAGCCCTGGCGCCAACGGTCACGTCATCGGCAAATATGGCTCCGAATTCGGCCCTCTCGAAGGCCTCCTCCACCTCGACCACACACGGCCCGCTCTCCACCGCCAGTTGATCGGAGAGAATGGTACTGGCGCCGACCACGCAGTCGGATACTATGGCAGCCGAGCCGATCCGGGCATCACTCATGATTATGCTGTTTCGAATCTCGGCATGAGGGCCGATCTTCGAGCTGTCGCCGATGGATGTCGTGGGCAGGATGACGGCACCAGGCCCTATATCGCAGTCCTCGCCTATGGAGATGGGACCCACCAGATAGGATCCGCTGCGAATGATGCTTCCCTCGCCCACCTCCACCGGGCCTCTGATGCTGACGCCCTCCTCCACCTCGCCGGAGATTTTCATATCCAGCATGTTCAGGGCCAGGCTGTTGGCATTGAGCAGGTCCCAGGCAAATATGGCATCAGCCCAGATTCCCTTGCAGATCTGGGGCACGATCTCCTTTCCATCCTTAATCATCTGGGAGATGGTCTCGGTCAGTTCATACGATCCGCGCTCGGAGATGGGAGTGCTGCGCAGGTCATCAAATATGGATGGGCTGAACTTGTAGGCACCGGTATTGAGAATTCCTGAGCACGGCCTGCCCGGCTTTTCGATTATGGACTTCACCCGCTCCTGCTCGACCAGCAGGACGCCATAGTCTCCCGTATGTCTCCTCAGGGCAGCGAGGATCACATTGTCTCCCCGCGCAGATATCAACTCCCCGACCGACCGGGCATCAATGAGATTGTCGCCGTTGACCACCAGGAAGGATTCATCAACGTAGGGCTCTGCTTTTCTCAGGGCATGTGCCGTGCCCAAAAGTTCGTTCTGTTCGAGGTAGGTGATCTTTACGCCGAAATCAAGGCCGTCCTCGAAGTAGTCCATGACCCTCTCCTTCTGATAGCCCACCACGATGTAAAGATCCCGAATGCCGTTTGCCGCCAGAGCTCTGATGACATGCTCCATGAAAGGGCGATTGCCCACGGGAAGCATGACCTTGGATCTGGTCTGGGTAAGTGGCCTGCATCTGCGGCCCTCTCCCGCCGCCAATATGACTCCCTTCAAATCTATCACAGCCAGGATTTCTCGAAGGGATACTTGGAGCACTACTAGCTTTATACCTTTTCGGTAGACAAATCATAAAAAATATGAATAGATCATAACGACCCCAGGCTTTTATAGGAGCAATTTTTATACCGAGCAATTAAAAGGCCAGGGCTGGACGGAGAGAAGCAATGCAAGGCAAAACAAAGAGGCAATGCAAGTCAAGATGGAGGGGGCAATGAAGATACTGGTGATCCCCACTACGGACTGGATCCGGCATCCTGTTCCCAATCGGCTCAATTTCATATTCGATATCCTGGCCAAAGAGCACGAGGTATACGTGCTGCACTTTTCCTTGAAGAGGTTTTCAGGCCTGCCTCCCAGGGAGACGAAATGCCGACTGGTGCCGGCAAGCTGGGTGGGGGCGAAGGACCCTTCTCTCTATTACATCCTGAATTTCCCCTATCAGCTCTATAAGATCCGCCGCATAGTCAGGGATTTGAAGATCGATGTCATCCTCTCCTCCAACATCCTGCCTTCATTTGCCGCCAACTTCGCAGGAGCGCCCATTGTCTTCGATTACCTGGATCACCTGGAGGAGTCGGCATCTGTTTACTATCCGGGGTCTGCTCTAGGAGAGATCGTCAAGTATGCCGTCAGCCTCATCACCAAATTCAATCTCAGACATGCCCGCTCCGCCATCACCATAACCCATGAGCTATCCGAGTTTTTAAACGGCGTGGGGCAGAAGGACGTCACAGTGATCGTCAATGGGGTAGACACCGGCCTGCTCCGGCCTATGCCGAAGGAGGAGGCCAAACGCTCTCTTGGCCTCAAGGGTACGGTTCTGGGATATGTGGGATCTCTGGAGCATTGGGTGGACCTGGAGACGGTTGTCTCGGCTCTGCCCAGAATCGATGCCACCCTTCTGGTTGTGGGGCCTGGGCTTTTTACAGACTATGGAGACGAGATCAAAAATATGGCGAAAGACCTGGGCGTCCTGGAGAGGATTGTCTTCACGGGAGCCGTGCCTTATGAAAAGCTCTCCCCTTACATCAGCGCTATGGATATCGGCCTCAACCCGCTGAAGATGATGAAGAAGAATGAGCTTACCATCGGCGGAAAGGTCTTCAATTATCTGGCCTGCGGCCGGCCCGTGCTCTCCAGCCGGATGGTTGCCCTGGAGAGGGTGCTGGGAGACGGGCTATACTATTATGATGATGAGGAGAGCTTTGTCCGCCAGGTGGAGAGCATACTTTCCAGGCAAAATAGCGGCGTCGAGAGCGCTGAGAAGAACAGGAGGCTGGCGGAGAGATACGACTGGCGCACCCTGGCGGCAAAGTATGAGGCAGCCTTAAAAGAGGCCATGAATTGACGTGTGCGGCTGGCTTGCGGAGCTTACTGATACGTCGCGCAAAGAGGTGAAACGGTATTAATCAAAGCGCCTGATGCACGGTCTCCGAGGTCCCTCAATCTGTCTTCCCGTTTCCATTCCATTCTGTTTTAACCGAACGACAACCGTTCGGGAGGAAACATTTAATAGTAAGAATTCACTGACAGTTATACGGGTTAGGAATGAGCAGAATGTCATTATGCCCGGCAATTTTTTTTCCAGGGAGATGCCTGGGCATTGCGCAGCACGACGATTTCGCGGCTGCATAGGGCATATCGCAAGGAGTGGTCATATGGATCTGTCCGAGGCAGAGATGATGTTAGCCTCGATCGGAAAAGAGTTGCAAAAGGACCCGAATAACTGGGAGGCTTGGGCAGCCAAAGCGGATATACTGTACGCTTTGGGAATGCATAATCTGGCTATAAGATGCTGCGATAAATCCCTGGAAATAAATAAGGACAATCCCTTCATCTGGTTTACCAGGAGCCTGGCGCTGCGCAAGATAGGTGAACAAGAACAGTCTGATGCTGCTTTATCCAGGGCCAGGGAACTGGGATATAAAGAATAATATATTATTAATTAAAACATTGTAATTTGTCAACTTTTAACTCCATGCATTGGACGATCTGTTATAATTTTTTAAAAAATAGAAGTTGCCATTATTGACGTTTGAGAGGGATGCAAAATCGAAAAATATAATTTCTTTAGTGAAATCATTAAATAGTTATCCAATAGAAAAGTATCTATGAGTTCCATCTTCGGAGAATACCTGGCTTTTCCTCAGGAGCGGGGAGACCAGGTTCAGCTTAAAGTCCATGGAGATGAGTTTTACGCCCGGTATGAAGATCAGGAAGGCTACACCGTGGTCTACGATTCCGATATGGGCCGGTACTGCTACGCCCATCTGATCGCCGGCGAATTTGTCTCCAGCGGAATTGACATCTCCAAGAGCCCGCCCCCCGAATTGCGCCGCCATCTGAGAGAGTCGGAAGCAGTGAGAAACCGCAAGTTCAATGCTCGCTATGCCAGGATGACTCCCCAGGCCTCGGCATTTCTGCCCAGTGCCAGCCTCAAGACCTTCGGTGCAGTCAAAGGCCTTTTGGAGGGGCGCAGGCTGGCCGAGGGAGAGGTCCTGGGGCTGACCGTCATGGTGGACTTCAAAGATGTGAAGAGCGAGGTCACGGCCAAAGAGGTGGAGGCTCTTCTCAACAGCGAGGACTATCACGAGAACGGCAACTTCTGCTCGGTGCGGGAGTACTTCCGCCTGATGTCGGCAGGAAAGCTCGACTACAGCAATCATGTGGCAGGACCTGTGACCCTCAGCAAAAGCCGCCAGTACTACACCGAAAAGCTGCTGGTCAAGGAGGCCATGGACCTGGCGGTCAAAGGTGGACTCGATCTGCACAGATTCGACTCCGAAAAAGAGGGGATCGTCGATGCCCTGAGCTTTCTCTACGCCGGCCAGACCCAGTACCAGGGAGAGCTCTGGCCCCATAACCATTTTCTGGAACTCTCCTACGGGGACATCTCCACATACTTTTATATGCTCTCCAGCCTGGGCAGGAGCGGCCAAGACCTGACCATTGGCACATTCTGCCACGAGAGCGGCCATATGCTCTGCCGCTGGCCGGACCTCTATGACTACGGCAATCGCGACGGAGACTTTGAGAAGAGCGCGGGCCTGGGCTGCTTCTGTCTGATGAGCGCCGGAAACCACAATGATGAGGGCAGGACGCCTTCTCCGGTATGCGCTTTTCTGCGGGACCTGGTGGGATGGTGCGACAGAAGGGTCCTCCTCAACCATCCGGGACGCTATGAGGCGGACCACGGGGATTACTCCGCAGTCTTGGTCTATGAGACGGATAAGATCAACGAGTACTTCCTTGTGGAGAACCGCTCCGCTCTCGACCTGGACGCCTGCCTCCCGGCGGCTGGGATGGCCGTCTATCACTGCGATACCCTGGGCTCCAATGAGTGGCAGGGAGGCAGCGCCACCAGCCATTATCAATGCGGCCTGCTCCAGGCAGACGGCAGCTTCGACCTGGAGACCAATCGCGACCTGGGCGGCAAGGGTGACCTCTTCGCGAAGGCGGTGGGAGTTGCCTTAAGCCATGCCACAAAGCCCTCGTCTCTGCTCTGGGACGGCTCAGACTCAGGGCTGATCATATCGGATATCAGCGAGCCGGGCCGGATCATCTCCTTCCTGGCCGGCGAGGGGCCGGGCGAGGCCAGGGTCAGAGGATCGTCGGCTTCGGGCGGCGTCATCCCGGACAATAGCCCCCAGGGGCTTTCCAGCGCCATCTCCATCGATCCGGAAGGCAGGGCAAAGCGCCTGCGGGTAGAGGTGGACATAAGCCACCGCAACGTATCCAATCTGAAAATTGAGCTATTCTCTCCCCAGGGCAAAAGGGCGACATTGCACAATCGCACCGGCATCGGCCAAAGGGACCTGCACAGGACATACGATTCTCTGCGCAAAGCCTCACTGGCTGCTTTCCTCGGCCAGCATCTCCGGGGAGAGTGGACGCTCAAGATCGTTGACATGGCCAGCCCCGATGAGGGCCGGCTGAACGGATGGAGCATTGAGATATGCTATTGAGATATCAAATTGAGACCTCCATTTAAGATTCAATTGGGGCTTCCAGGGGATTCAGATGAGTCTTATGAGAGCCTCAAGTCTAAATAATATCCCGAATATATGCCCGGCCAGAGGTATGAAAATTGAGATTTAACTGCTTATGCATATGTCTGCTCGCCCTGCTTTTGGGAGCAGGGGCGGCTGATGCGAATGGCTTTTCTCTGCAAAACTCCATCAACATGATGGGCGGCGGGGCAGCCTTCGAGGAGGAGTATGTAAACAGCCTCTTTGGCATCGGGACAGAGGCGAGCGAGCCCTGGTTTGGCCCGGCCTTCGAGAACACCAGCAGCGCGTCATCCTTCCTCTCCGAGTTTTTCATCAACACCACCCTGCCCATGACGGGAGGGTTCACTCCGGTCAAGATCGATGTCAGCCGTCAAATCCCGTCCAAGATCTATTTCGGCAGCGGCCAGGAGATAACCTACACCCAGTACCAGTCAACCATATCTTCATCCCCGGCGAAGGACAATGAACTGTGGATTCAGAAAGGCACAGACTGGTCCCAGTATGCCATCGTCCCGGAGAAATCGGGAGTGCAATTGGTGGTCTTCGCCCCGGCGGGCGGTCAGGCCGACTACTATGAGATCTATCAGTCCCAATCCATGGGCATCACCAGCAAGAGCATGAACTTCTATTCCGGATACAGCAGCATCACCTTTTCGGCGGATAAAGCCGGCCGGCATATTCTGCTCTTCGTGCTCAACAACCAGCCCAGCAACGCCGTCATCGTGGATGTGATCTCTGAGGCTCCCCCCGCCCAGCAGGCTGCCTCTGCAAATGATATGCCTCCCGCCACCAACCTGGCCGGTGCAGCCGGATACGGACAGGGCGGAGCAGCCAGCGGAACGGCGGTCATGAGCGGCACCAGCGGCACCACAATTACATCCAGCACCACTGGCCCCTCCGGCAGCACGACGGTTACACAGACCCAGCAGATCCAGGGCTACGGCTCCAGCTATTCCCAGCCAGCCACCCAAACGCCGGCCCCAACCAGCGGAGACACGCCGGTGACCATCCAGTCCCAGGGAATGAGAGGCTATCAGGTCTTCCTGGATGAGGTCTTCATCGGAGGGGATGGCATCAACGGCGATCCCGTGGACGGCAAGTTCAGCTTCCGAGTGGTGGGCGGACAGAGCCATAGCGTCAGGGTATTCGACGGGGAGCACAACTACCCCAATGTGATAAACTTCCCCAGAGGCGTACAGAAGATAATCCGGGTTGAACCGGGCACTACGGTCTATGTCTAGGGCTAAAATAAGTTCACTCTTCTTTTTTTAAGTAATCGAAAATGATAAATCATATCAAATGGATATTGGTGAAGATAACGCGAGGCGGTCGTTTTGAGGCGAGATGAATTCCTGGAGCTGTTCGAGGGCGTCCTGCTTCCCGAAGCATTCGATCAGCAACAACTAGACCGGGCGGCGGAGATGTTCGAGAAGTGGGGGCGGACCCGCCACCTGGACGAAAAGGAGCATCTCTTTGAGGCCTTCGGTCTGGCGGCGAAGTCCGATGACAGAGAGGACCTGGGTTTGCAGAAGGCCGCGTTGCGCTTTGTCTGCAAGAGGATGATGGATGCTGGCATTGGCCGCAAGGACGCCGCAGACCTCATCAGAAATTTTAACCGGATCAAAGATCCCGGATACAGATGGCTGGAGTAGGTGGTGATAAGACTCATGGACGAGAATAAGATGGACCCCTTCAACATCGGGCTCTACATCATTGAAGCGGGATTGGTCGGTATGGTAATTTACGCCATGGCCGTATTGCCTGCCCTGTTTAAACCTATGATTTGAGGACCTGGCTCGCTGAAAAGGAACCTTTCGTTCTTTGCGCGTCCTTTGTGAGCTTTGTGATCTTTGTGGTGAAGCCTCCAGGGTTTAAGTGGCAATTATCCGCATCACTTAGCCCTGGCTTTTTGGGGAATCAGACTGTACTTATGCCCGCCGGAAGAGACAGACGTCTGGCGGTGAGCGGGCTTGTTTCCCTGGGAAAAGACGTTCTGCGTAGATGTTACATTGTAGAAGGTTCTCATCCGCCCTTCCGGATATACCACTGAAAACCTGGCGACTGCATCCGGCCGGGGATTGTCGCGGCTTCCGAAAGGCGTGGAATCGAAGAGAAAATAGCCGCTATTATATTTGCCTGCCCCTATAACCTGAAGGGCAGCGCCTTGTGTATCGGCCTTTACCAGCTTTACCCGGCTGTAGCCGCCCAGAAAGCCGAGAAGCTCCGGCTCCAGATATCTGCAGCCCAGGGCCATGACATATAATTTGGTGAACGGATCCAGGGTGTAGTTGAGCTCAAATGTGGCATTTCCGCCGTCCAGGAGCATGGTTACCTCCCTGATATCCAGGTAGTCGCTGCCCGCTTCCGCTCCAGATCCCACCGCGAACAGAGCGAACAAAGCGAATGTCGCTATGGCAGACACAGCAAATCGGCCTTGCATCTTTCACCCACTCATCTTCAGAATTGACGGCAGGAACAAGACCAATCCCATTATCACCAAAAATGCCAGAAAGAGGAGTTGCTGCTTTCTTTGAGCTGATTTGAACTTGGATTCGCAAAGCTCGTCGCAGAAGTTCTCATCGGGGCGCACAGCATTGCCGCAGACCAGACAGTGCCTATGCGGCATCATCTCCGCCATCACATCACCATGGACGTTTTTGGAGGATAGAGTAAATAAGGTTTTCCTTGTCATCTTTTCCAGCCCCTATATTTCCTGCCCCCATCTTTCTGACGCTACCTTTCCTTGCCCCCCCTGCAAGTCCGAATGGTTAATACGTACGGCAAATACTTATATCACTTCTTAAATAAGATTAGTCAATTTATCATTCACTATGATATTATCTTTGCGGACGCACCATTCATCCTGAAAAAAATGAAGCTTTAATTTTCCACTGGAAATAAAGGGGTCGGCGATTTGCATTAACTATAAAAGCTGCCCTGCAAAGTAACTCCTATGCGAAGGGTATTAATGATCATCCTCCTGGCCGGGCTCATCTGGCTTTCGACCGGCCAGGGAGCCAGAACTTATGTGGTTGATGACAGCGGATTTGCCAATTACGAGTCCATCCAGCAGGCAATTGTCGCCGCAAGCGACGGAGACACGATCTACATCAAACCGGGAGAGTATAACGAAGAGATCATCCTGAACCGGAGCCTGACTCTCATGCCCCTTACCGGCGAGACCGGCCCCATAGTCCTCAGGGGAGACGGCCTGGAGGGCGGCATGACCATCACCTCAGACGGCTGCTCTCTGGAGGGTCTGACCTTCCAGAATTTTGCCGGCCCGGCCATCTATGTCCAGTCCGACGGAAATTCCATTCGCAAGAACTCCTTTGACAATGCCAATCCCGCAGTGCTGGTCAGAGGCTGCCAGGACAACCTGATCGCTGCCAACGACATCAAGAATTGCCAGGGCGCAGTTGCCATTTGGGAGAACGCCAGCAATAACCGGGTAGAGGAGAATGATGTCTCCGACTGCAATGTATCATTCATCATCAGGAATGCCGAAAATAATGAAATCAATGGCAACAGCATTTTCAATGCCTACTGGGGCGTCTGGCTGGACGGAGCCGGTGACTGCCGCATAGAGCGAAACGAAATCTACAGCAAGAGCTACGGCATATGGCTGCTCAACAGCAGCGCAATATCCGTCCTGCAAAACAATGTGAATATCAATAGCGATCCCTCTGCGACCTCATCTACATCCCAGGGGATCTTTTTCTCCAACGCCAGCGACGTCCAATTGCAGGGCAATGCAGTGCACGATGCGACTTTGGGGCTGGGCATCTCTCTTAGCAAGAACAACCGGTTGATGAACAATACCATTGAGGGAGGGGTAAATGGCGTATTCCTCAAAGACTCCGTGGGGCAGAGCCTCGCAGACAGCCGGATCAGCGGAATGGAGTATGGCATCAGAATGGAGAACAGCAGCTCCAATTCTCTGGAGGGAAATTCGGTGGAGAGCTGCACCATCGGCCTGGACACAAGCGGCGGCGAGAGAAACAATATCACCAAGAACCTGATCAAAAGCATGGCGGATACTGCCATCCAGGTGGTATACTCCCGCAATAACAGCCTCCTCGGCAATCAAATTGATGGAAGCTTCCGGGGGATCATCCTGCTCGACTCTCCTGCCAATCGTCTCTCAGAGAACATCCTGAGCAATGTGGAATGGGGCTTTTATGCCGAAGCCGAGTCCAGGGAAGGCTTTGACAACTCCATCGACGAGACCAACACCGTGGACGGGCAGCCCATAGTCTATCTCTTTGACGGCTCCGGGCTGAAGATAAAGGACCGAAAGATTGCCCATCTCACAATGGCGTACTGCAAAAACGTCACCATCGAGGACACAGAAGTGACCAATGATGCCGTATTCCTCTTCGACTCCGAAGGCAACAAGATCGTCGGGAACAACATCACAGGATGCTTCGGCATGCGTGTGCTGGAGTCGAATGGAAATGAGATATCCGATAACCGCCTGGAGGACAATAAATATAGCGGCATGTTCATTTACGGCTCGGATTTGAATCTGATATCCGGAAATAACGCCTCGCACAACAATCAGTTCGGCATCTCCCTCTTATCCTGCAATAACAATACCATCAGAGACAATTTCGTTTTGGCCAATACCCAGGCAGGAATCTGGATGAATCTCTCCGATGACAACCTCATCTATGGAAATGCCATTCGCGACAGCCCCACGGGCATACTGGTTGTGTCCGGGTCGGCAAATACCTTCTATAACAACGACTTCGTCAACAACCAGGAGCATGCTGAGGATTCGGGAAGCAACAACTGGGATGCCGGCAATGTCACCGGCGGCAATTACTGGAGCGGCCACGTGGCCAAGGGCAATCCCAGCCAGGATTGGCCGAGGATGATAAAAGGCGGTGGCATGCTGGATCACTATCCGTTCCAGGATGAGGGCGGATGGAGAAATGCCGCGGCAGCCGAAGTGTCGCCAGCGGCTGATTTGACTGTTCCTTGAGAATTAGCTTCCGGACGGCATAAAACCCACCCCGTCGAAGAGGGCGGGGGGCAGTTCTTTTTTTTATAAAAAATGAGTGAATTATTGGACTTGAAGATCAAGCGATCTGCTTTCCCGCCGCCGGACCCCACATGGCATTGTAGATCTCGGTGATCTTGACCACGACGCAGCTTTTCGCCGGCAGCTTGTTATTGATGCCGTGCACCCAGGCCCGCATATCCTCGAAGTCCTTGCCTTCCCGGCTGACGGTGACTTCGCCCTTGATCTGGAAGGACTTCTTGGTCTCGCCATTGTAGCAGAGTATGGATATCCTGGGATTTTCGGCCAGGTTGCTGGCGGTCTTGTAAAAGAAGTTGTCCGCGAACATAAGAGTCTCATCGTCTATGATCTTAATCAATCCCACGAAGACCACATTGGGCACACCCGACTTGCTGGCAGTGGCGATGGGTATGGGCTTTTGCTTCTCCAATGTCTCTTTCACTTCTGCTGGCATCTTCACCATTTCAAATCACCAGTTCAATTGAGGGGATGCAATTTATTTAGCTCTATCGTTCTTTGCATTAGAATCTCTATTGAGAAAAAAGATGAAATCCAAAGAGCTTCCTTAATCTTGAACTATGGTAAAAAAAGCAAAGGATTCTTCAGATGGATCCACACCCGAGGAAGTCTACCAGCTAAAAGTAATCCTTGATGGGATACGGCCGCTCATCTGGCGGCGAATTCAGGTTCGTGGAGACATATCGCTCTTCAAACTTCACAATATTATGCAAATTGTTATGGGTTGGCAAGACTATCACCTGCACAGGTTCGAGATAGAGGGAGAGAGCTACAGCGTCATCTCCAAAGAGGCGGATATGCTGGCCGACGATTTCATTGATGAGAAGAAGGTCAGACTTAACCGGGTCATCCCTAGAGAGAAGTTCATGTTCGCATATGAATATGACTTTGGAGATTCCTGGTATCACACCATCCTGGTGGAGAAAATCTTCCAACCTAAAGAGGAACTAAAGCATCCAATATGCTTGAAAGGCAAGCGCTCTGCGCCTCAAGAGGACTGCGGCGGAACCAGCGGATACGTCGACGTACTGAAGGCTTTCAGAAATCCAAAGCACCCTGACCACGAGGATATCATGAACTGGCTGGAGGAGGGATACGACCCTGAGCACTTTAATGTGGATGAGGTCAACGAGCGGCTGATGAAGATCAGATGACGGTGGAAAGTCCTCACGCGAAGATGAACTGAGGTTCGGTCAACGGATCAATTTCAATTTCGGCTAGGTTACCTCAGTCGGCACGCCCTGATGAAATCCGCAGGAAATCCCCGGTAGGATGCACTGTGGATATGGGTGTAGCTGGCCACCAGATTGCCCTCGCACATCCCATCCCACCCGCCTTTTATGCCCGTGCCCCTCTCCAGCCTGATGGCATAGTTCACATTTTCATCCATCACCATCTCCGAGTGGTGAAATTCATGCCCCATGATAGCCGCTCCCGCGGGTCCGATGGCGCAGTCTTTTTCCAGCCGGCCATGCACATAGCTGACGATCCGCCTGCTGCCCCTGCGGGATAGGCCGGGCACGAGGCCCACCATCTCCTGCCTCTCTTTATCCCACTCGATCTCCCGGGCCAGGTACATCAGGCCGCCGCACTCGGCGAATATGGGCTTATCCGTCTCGTGCGCCCTGCGAAGAGCCTTTATCATCCCGGTGTTTTCGGACAGCTCCCGGGCGTAAAGCTCCGGATAGCCTCCCCCTATGTAGATGCCGTCCACTTCGGGAAGGCTTGGGTCATGCACCGGCGAAAAGGGTACGACCTCCGCTCCGCATAGCTCTATCATCTCCAGATTGTCTCTGTAGTAGAAGTTGAATGCCTCATCCTGGGCGACGCCGATCTTGATGCCCCGACCGGACGAACTTTCTTTGTACAGGTCCGCCGGCACCTCCCCCAGGGGCTCTGCCTGGCCGGCCAGCTCCAGGATGCGGTCCAGGTTCAGACCCTCCTCCACGATCTGCCGGATCCTGTCCACCCTCTCTTTGAAGCCCTCGTGCCGGGTCTTTCCCTCCAGCACCGGAACCAGCCCCAAGTGGCGCATGGCCAGGTGCATGTCTTCGTTTCTCCTGATGACCCCCACAACTTCCACGCCCGCGTAGCGCTCAATCTCCCGGATGGCCTTCTCCGCATGCCTATCCGATCCCACTTTATTGAGAATGACCCCCTTAAATTGCACCTGCGGATCGAAGTCCATGTAGCCCTTGACCAGGGCCGCGGCGCTCCTGGTGATGCTCCTGGCATCGACCACGAATATGACCGGCGTTTTGAGCTGCTTGGCAATCTGCGCCGTGCTGCCCAGGTCTCCGTCGTATCCCTCGTAAAGGCCGCGCACGCCCTCGATCACACAAATATCGGCGCCCTGGGCGGCATGGGCGTAGACCTCCCGCACTGCCGCAGCCGTCATGAGGTAGCCGTCCAGGTTGCGGCAGCTCCTGCCCGTGATCCAGGTGTGGTAGCTGGGATCGATGTAGTCCATGGCCACCTTGTAGGGCTGCACCGCCAGGCTTCTCCCGCGCAGGGCGGAGAGCAGGCCGGCTACGATGGTGGTCTTGCCGCTGGAGCTTCGGTCTCCGGCAATCAGTATTCTCGGGCAGTCTGCCGGCATGATCATTCCACGGACAGCTCCCTCAGCCTCTCATCGCTGAGCGGCTCCGGGACCCTCGGATCGGCTCCTGCCATAATATCCTCGCCCAAAGCCCGATAGACGTTCGCGATCGCGGAGGCGGGCGCCCCCTGAATGACTGTGACCGCCCTCCTCTCGCACTGCTGCACAATGGGGTCCTTGGGTATGAATGCCACCAGGCGGCTGTTGAGCTCAATAGCGAATTTCTCGGCGATCTCCTTCTCCCGCCCGGCTGCCGCCTCGCGAGAGTTGCATATCACTCCGGCAAGAGGCGTTCTGAGGCGAACCAGGCCCTTGCTGATATTGTTTGCGGCATAAAGCGGCATGTACTCCCCCGAAGTGATGATGTAGGCATCGCTCACCAGCCCCTTTCTGATCGGCGCGGAAAATCCGCCGCAGACGATATCTCCCGGCACATCGTAAAGCACCAGGTCGACCTCATCCATGGCATGGGAGACCTTGCGCAAAAAGTCGATGGCAACGATTATGCCCCGCCCGGCGCAGCCCACGCCCGGCTCCGGCCCGCCCACCTCAATGCAGCGCACGCCCTTGTACCCTTCAAAGACGACATCCTCCTCCCGGATCTCTCCCCCGGCCAAAATCAGGTCCATCATGGTGGGAATCCGTCTACCGACCAGCGTTATGCTCGAATCGCTCTTGGGATCGCATCCCACTACCAGGACTCTATGGCCCTTCTCGGCGCAGGCGGCGGCAATGTTCGAGGCAGTGCACGACTTGCCGATACCGCCTTTGCCGTATATCGCAACGTGTTTAATAGATGACATCTAACTCCGCTCCTCAAGTTGATCCGGCCTAGGATATACAGCTTATCCAGGAAAGATCTATCCGGGGGCAGCGCCTGGCGGAATGACTCACAAGAGGTTGATGGAGATAAGGACGATCTGGATGGCGGCAGCGGCGGCATTGCTGATCTCAGTGCTCTGCCTCGCTACAGGAGCCTGGGGGCAGGAGGCAATGGATGCGGCCTATGTGCGGGGCCATTTCAGCAACGGCGACGGAATCTGGCGGGCGGATGACTTCGGCTGGTTCTATTACGACCTGGATGAAGACCAGGGCAGCGAAGAGCTGACGGTGCATCTCACGGGAAGGGCGGCGGAGGAGGGGGACATAGTCTACACCTCAAAGGCCTGGACATCTCCCTTTGAGTACAAGCCCTGGGGCACATTTCAGGAAGTGGCCTTCCTGGGCAGCCCCTACCTGGCCGGATATCCGGAGAGCAATTTTACGGAAGAGGTAAGCTCGCTCGGAAAGGGAGCTTTGCGAAAGGTACTCATAGACAGCGACGAGGAGTATACTTTGAACCGCAATGCCTCATTGCCACTGCTGGATAGCTATGTCCTGTCGGTAGCTGAGGTTTCCAGTAATAGCGATGTTGCCACCCTCCTCCTCTATAAGAACGGAAAACTGGTCCACGGAAGTGTGGTCAGCGTCGGCGGGACATATGTTTACAAGATCGACGACGTCCCCATCATCCTGGCACACCTTTCCGATGCCATGACCGACCAGAATAATACCGCATTTGCAGAAATAGACGGCATCTTTCAGGTCAGCGACCAGCCCGTCGTCAAGCTCTTTGAAGGGGGCCGGCTCGGCAATCTCAAGATGACCAGCCTGGATGACGACGGCATGGAGTTTAGAAACGAGAGGACATTATCGCTGCTGAAAAACAGCCAGGTGCCGCTGTGTGTCGGACTTGCCCTCACCGTGGCAGACAGCGAGGAGCTGATTTATTATCCGGTCGGCGGCATCTATGATTACGGCATACATGAAATCAGAGGCCCGACATTCAACGGTACACAGTACATTCCAGGATCATTTGGAGGCTATCCAACGCTTCTGGCTGCGAGATGGAACTCTGGAAATTACACAAACTTTTACATGGATCCGGAGAGACAGCTTGGAGAATGGAACAGAATTGGCTCCGAGGATCAATTCGGTTCTGAGACGCTTGTGCTTTATAAGCTAGACGGGAGGACAGCATATATGCCCACCAGTGCGATGCTGGTAAATGGCACGGCTGTCGTTGATGGCTTTATGTATTCCTCAACCATGAGGGCCAAAAATTACGATTACGAGCCTTGGGGATCCTATTATGTTATTCCTTTTCTCGGCAATTTATGGTTTGCCGGATATGACAAGAAAGAGAACGGCAAGACATCCTCTCAAAACCTCTTTGACCATGAGAAGATCGGACAGATACTCATTGATCGCGAAATCGTTCAAAAGAGCCTGTTTGCCGGCAATTATTCGCTGGAAGAAGGCTATGAAGTCCGGATCAGGGATGTGGATGAGGATAAGATCCTTATCCAGCTTGCCAAGAACGGAGTATTGCAGGATACCTCCGTGGTGGCATCCAACACCACTTATATTTTCAAGAAGGACCTGGGCGACGTCGAAGATATGCCGATAATCAAGCTGCATGTCAGCAATATATTCAGCAACGGAAGCACTGCATTTGCCACAATCGATGCCATCTTCCAGATCTCTGATCAGTTTTTATTCCCTGTGGAATCTGGGATAAGCATTGATAAAATGCAGACGGTGTCAACCAGCCAGCCCTATACTGTGATCATGCTTAATGACGAGAACATCAATTTGAACAGAGACTCCACGATTTCTCTGGCACCCAATATGAATATCCGGGTTGCAGACAACGATACGCTTCGATACTACCTTTATTCTCAGCAGTATGTCGTCCCAAGGCCGTCACCGCCCCAAATAAAGCTTCCCGATAATGCCGTTTCCGGATCGATAGCTGATTTTGCCATGATGGTGAGGGCCGCAGAGATTCGCAGTGTTACCGCCGACGTCCTGGATGATAGGAATCGAACCATCAATTCCCGGAATATTGCCGGGAACGGCAGGGGCTCCGGCGAGTATTGGAGCTTTTCCTGGGGATGGAATGCCACAACTCTGAGGCTGAGCGATGATAATAGCCTTATCATGGATGCAGGAAGCGATCCCATTCCAGCGCTTCTCTATTTGAATTCCACAGCACCTGCCCGGCAGGTAGGCGTGAGATTCGATGCGCAGGGGAGGATCAGCGCAATAATGGATGACTCATATATCTATTATCTCTCCCGAGAGGAGTATACCCGTCTGAATAGATCGCTGGACTATGATGCCATGCAGGCCAATGAAACAGAACGCAGGCGCATACTGAAGATCGAGCCGGAGGGCTCCCTCCTGCAATTCATAGATGTGGTAGACGGCAGAATGGTCCCAGGTGGAGCCAATCACACCCTACAGGGAAGCATGGAAAGATTGGAGCCGCATGCTTCTGCCTTCCCGGCTGAACCCGGCAGATATGAGCTGCGGGTAAGGGTGGAAAACGCCATAGACGCCGTTTTGTCATTCGAAAATTACTTCAACGTCACCGCCGCCCCCGTGCGCGGAGTCGCCCTGGGCTCTGCCAGCGCCGCCGCAGGCGAGAGCGCCACAGTTGCCCTGCTCGCCGGCAACTCCGACCAGGATCGCAGGATCAATATCACCTACAACGCCACCCTCCTTTCGGCTCTGGGCATCTCCGGCGGCAACACCACCTGGAATGCTGACGGCAAATCCGGGAAGGCGAGCATCTTCATGCCTGCCGGAGTGGAGCAGGCCAATCTCACCTTCTCCGTTCAGTTGGCCGCAGCCAATCAGACGGCTCTGCTGGAGGTGACGGGCACATCCGG
>Ga0116171_10001700_pt1 | contig 21659 bp, 21 predicted proteins | sample AD_JPNHW2_MetaG_FD_89798 | JGI IMG/M metagenome (GOLD analysis project Ga0116171, IMG submission 89798) | Active sludge microbial communities of municipal wastewater-treating anaerobic digesters from Japan - AD_JPNHW2_MetaG | ecosystem: Engineered > Bioreactor > Anaerobic > Digestate | place...
CCCCCGCCGAAAGAGGAATTGTAAGGAAAATTTTGGTTTTGGGATCGCGACCGAAGGGAGCGTGCGAGGCGCAAGTATCATTCGTCAAAATCCTGCGGATTTTGTCCGAAATACATTCGAACTTCGTCCAATACACACCGCAAAATTATTGTGGATAACTATATTTTATCGTCTGTTTTATGTTATTATTTATATAATGGAACAAGGGTTAAATAATCCTAAAAAGATCTTAGTGGCTGAAGATGAGAAGCCATTAGCTCAAGCACTGGCTCTCAAGTTGGGTCATGCTGGTTTTTTTGTAAAAAATGTTGCCGATGGAAAAGCGGTATTAGAAGAACTCAAAAAAGAATATTATGACGTTTTATTATTGGATTTAATTATGCCGAAAGCAGGCGGATTCACTGTGCTTGAAGAAATGAAGAAACAAGGAATAAATACAAAAGTGATTGTACTTTCAAATTTGGTTCAAGATGAAGACAAAAAGAAAGCACGAGATTTTGGGGTAGAATTTTTTTTAGAGAAAGCTAACACGCCAATAGCTGATGTAGTCCAAAAAGTGAATAGTGTATTAGGGGTCTGATTTTTTTAAAAATGGAAAATTTTATAAAAAAGAATAATGGTTTACGAAAAATAATCTTTGCTGTTATTGTTTTTTGTGTTTTATTTGTTTTAGCTTATTATGCATTTTTGTTTTTCACAAAAAATACAGAAAATAAATTAAAAAATGAGTTGTTGGATTTTGCTAGAGTTATCGGTGCTACGATAGATCCGCAAGATATTAATAGTTTAACTGGTACTGCTGCTGATTTAGAAAATCCACAATATTTAGATTTAAAAAACAGAATGATAAAAGTTGGAAATATTAATCAAGCGGTGAGATATATTTATATCATAAGTCAAGATGAAAGTGGCAATTTATTTTTTCATTTAGATTCGCAACCTTCTAGATTTGAAAACTTAGAAGGAGCAGAGCCAACTGCTACACCGGGAGAAATTTATATTGATGAATCTGGAGATTTTTCTGCAACGTTAAATGAGAGAAAGGAAATAGTTTCTGAGCCGTATACTGACAAATGGGGGACTTTTATTTCTGTTTCCGTGCCTATAATTGATGTAAATCAGAATAAAGTGATAGCTTTGTTGGGAGTTGATACTAATTTGAATGATTTTAATTCTAAAATAGAAAATACGCAGATATTAGTTTTTGTTATATCCGCATTTGTTTTGTTGTTAGTATTCTTTTTGTTCTTTTATTTGTTTAGCCAACAGATTTATAAGAATAAAATAAAAACAGAAAAAGAAAAAGTTCAAAAATTTCTAGACTTAACGCCATCTTTGATTATTGGGCTTGATTCATCTGGTAAAGTAATAATGGTCAATCAGTTTGGCTGCAATTTTTTGAGTGGTGATAGAAGTGAAATTATTGGAAAAAACTGGATTAATGATTTTATCCCAGAGAATTTGAGAGAAAATATAAAACTTTTATTAAAAGATATTTTTGATGAGAATGTCCCTTTGGGAGAACCGAAGCCAATAGAAAATGATATTGTAACATTAAAAGGGGATAGAAGGACTGTTCTTTGGAATTATAATGTTGTTTATGAAAATGGAAGAATAAATCAAATTATTGCTTCTGGGCAAGATGTTACAAGTAAAAGAGCTATAGAAGAAAAATTAATAAAAAATAATCAAGAACTAGAAAAGTTAAATAAATTGATGGTAGGAAGAGAGATAGAAATGATAAATTTGAAAAAAGAAATCTCTAAATTAAAAGATAATAATGTAGAAATATGAAGAAATTTTCCGTAAAAAAGAGAATAACTTTAGCTTTAATAATTTTTGGTGTTTCTATCTTTAGTGTTTCAGCTATTGTTGTTTTTTATTATCTTGAAAATAAATGGGTTGATAGATCTGTTCAGGAAATTACATGGTTGACGGTAGAACAAACCCATGAAAGTACAAAAATTTTTGAGAAAGATAAAATTTTTGCAAAAATGCTCGGAACGAGAACCAGAGTGAAAGAATTTTTAAATGATCGAACGGAAGCTAGGAGAACCGAACTTTTGGGTATTTTTTCTGATTATGTGAAAGAGGATAGTCATATTTTAGCTATATATTTGCTAGATACTGATGGTACCGGGCTTATTTCTACTGATAGTCGTCTTGTCGGGCAGAATTATAGTTATCGTAGTTATTTTAAAGAAGCAATGGAAGGCAGGCCAAAAGTTGATGCTTTGATGGGTGTGACAACTGGTACTTTTGGTTATTATTTCTCATATCCAGTTATAGACGATAAAGATGGAAAAATAATAGGGGTTTTGGTTGTTAAAGTTGATAATCAAGAAATTGAAAATGCGATCACCGAGAGTGAAGTCGCAAAAGAAAGTTCTTTAATGATGGTGGATGAATATGGAGTTGTTATTGCTTCAAATAAACCAGAAAGATTTTTAAAGAGCTTGGGTACTTTATCTTTTGAAAAAAAAGAATTAATAAATCAGACTGACAAATTTTTAAAAAGAGAAATATCTCCGCTTCAATATAATGAAATTCAAAAAATTGTTGAGAACTATAAGCAGACAGAATCATTTAAGTTGTATGATTCAGTTGATAAGTCCCAGGAAGTTCTTATTGTTACAAGAATAGACGATCTGCCTTTTTATTTAGTGACGGAAATTGGATTAGAAAGTATAGAAAATATAATTTATTCAACTTTAATTATTATAATTTTGATTGCCGCTTTGGGAAATCTTTTATTTTTCTTTTTGATATATCGTTTAATTGTTTTTTCTTTGAGACCAATTAAAAAATTTAAAGACGTTTCAGAGTCTATTAGTAGAGGAGATTTTACAAAAAGAATGAATCTAAAGAACAAAGATGAATTTGGAGAGTTAGCGCTTGTTTTTGATAAAATGGCTGATTCTTTAGAAGATTTATATAAAAATTTGGATGAGAAAGTAAAGGAAAGAACTCTCGAAATAGAAAATAAATCACAAGAAGTAGAAAAACAGAAGATGGCTATTGTTAATATCTTAGAAGATGTACAAAAAGAAAAAATTAAGTCTGAAGAATTATCTAACATTGTAAGAGATGCTGATGAACCAATAATTGGGCAAAGCTTAGATGGATTGATTTTGAGTTGGAACCAAGGAGCAGAGGATTTGTATCAATATAAAGCAGAAGAAATGATAGGAAAACCAATTAGAATGATTATTCCAGAGGACGTACAAGAAGATTATGAAAAAATAAAAGAAAAAATTATTGCTGGAGAAAAAGTAGACCATTATCAGACAAAAAGAAGGAAAAAAGATGGAACTTTAGTTGATATTTCGGCTTCTGTTTCACCGATTAAAGATCCGACAAGTGGAAAAATTACTGGTATTTCTGTGATTGCGCTTGATATTACAAAAGAAAAAGAAATCGATAAAGCAAAAACAGAATTCGTTTCTTTGGCCTCTCACCAACTTCGTACACCTCTTTCTGCAATAAATTGGTATAGTGAAATGCTGCTTGGTGGTGATGCTGGAAAATTAAATGAGGACCAAGAAAGATATATGAAAGAAGTTTATCAAGGTAATCAGCGTATGGTTGCTTTGGTCAATGCTTTGTTGAATGTTTCTAGATTAGATCTTGGAACTTTTGCCATTGAACCCACTCCAATCAATCTTGTAGAAATGGCAAAAGATGTTCTATTAGAACTTAAACCTAAAATATTAGAAAAGAAATTAATAATAAAAGAAAATTATTCAGAAAATTTACCCGCGTTTCAAGCAGACAAAAATTTGTTGAGAATAATTTTTCAGAATTTGTTGTCTAACTCGGTAAAATATACCCCAGAAAATGGAAATGTTAATTTAAATGTTTCAGTAACATTGAAAGATCAAGATTTCGGCGGTAAAAAAATGGCAAAAGATAATATTACAATTTCTGTTACTGATTCTGGTATGGGTGTTCCAGAGGATCAAAAAGAAAAGATTTTTGAAAAGTTATTCAGAGCTGATAACGCCAGAGCTACTGAATCAGAAGGAACAGGTCTCGGTTTATATATAGTTAAATCAATAATAGATAAATCCGGAGGTGATATTTGGTTCGACTCAGTAGAAGGGAAGGGGTCTGCTTTTTACGTTACTTTTCCAATTAGTGGGATGACAAAAAAAGAAGGGACAAGAAAATTAGATTAGTTTTGACGATTAGTAATTTATAAAATATAATTTAGAAATATATGAATACTAAACCAGTTATTTTGGTGGTAGAAGATGAAATGCCGTTATTGCAGGCAATCAAAATTAAATTAGAAAAAAATAATTTTGATGTTGTGACAGCAAGAACGATAGAGCAAGCTATAAATTATGTGCAAGATTTGGACAGAATAGATGGAGTTTGGCTTGACCATTATTTACTTGGCAAAAAAATGGTTTGGACTTCATTATTTGGTGTAAACAAGAAGATAATAATAAATGTAGAAATATCCCGGTTTTTGTCGTTTCTAACACAGTTACCTCAGACAAAGTTGATACTTATATGAGTTTGGGTATAAAAGAATATTTTGTTAAATCAAACTGTCGCATTGATGACATAGTTTGTGAAATTGTGAAAAGTTTAACAGCAAAAGAATGTAAATTATAAAATTATGGATAACAAAAAATCTATTTTAATAGCAGAAGACCAAGCTCCTCTTGTAAGAGTTCTTTCAGATAAATTAAACAGCGAAGGTTTTTCTGTTTTAAGTGCCTATGACGGAGAAGAAAGTTTGAGCCTTGCCTTACAAAAGCATCCTGACTTAATAATTTTGGATTTATTGTTGCCTAAAATAAGTGGTCTGGAAATGCTTAAAAAACTAAGAGAAGATGATTGGGGAAAAACAGCAAAAGTTATTATTTTAACAAATCTTTCAGATGTGCAAACTTTATCTGAAGTAATAGAAAATGAAGTTTTTGATTATTTTGTTAAAACAGATATAAGACTTGATGATCTTGTAAAAAAAATTAAAGCGAAACTCGGTATTGCTTTTGAATAATATTCTGAAAATATTTTGTGAAAAAGTTTCTTGTTTTAAATAAAAAAGAAGGAAAAACTCCATTGGAAACATTGGAGAATTTTCGCTTGAGACACAAAAAGTATAAAAATTCTAGCATGACTTATGCCGGCAGACTTGATCCGATGGCTAGTGGAGTTTTGGTTATTTTAGTAGATGAAGAAATAAAAAAGAAAGAAGAATATTTGAATTTAAATAAAGAATATAAATTTGAGATTCTTTTTGGTTTCAGAACAGACGCTTATGATATTTTAGGAAAAGTTTTAGAAAATAAAAATTTTTTAAAAAATAAAAAAGATTTAGAAAAAATAATTCAGAATAGTCTAAAATTTTTTACAGGAAATTTTACGCAAGAATATCCTGTTTACTCTTCTAAGACTGTGAACGGCCGGCAGCTTTTTACTTATGCCAGAATGAATGAAGAAGTAGAAGTGCCCAAAAGGGAAGTATCAGTGCAAGAATTAAAATTATTAAAAATTAAAAAAAAATCTGGCAGTAAACTTTTAGTTGAAATTCAAAAAAGAGTGAAAAAAGTTTCTGGCGACTTTAGACAAGAAGAAATATTAAAAATTTGGCAGAAAGAGGTTAATAAAAAAGAGAGATATTTTATTGCTAGTTTTAAGATAAAATGTAGTAGTGGCACTTATGTCAGAAGTATTGCAAATAGTCTTGGAAATAAAGCGCAAATTCCAGCTTTGGCTTATAAAATCAAAAGAACAAAAGTTGGAAATTTTATGCTATAATCTATTAGCATATTTATGAAAAAAGTAGAAGAAATCAGGAAAGATTTTAGTGTTTTGAATCAAGCAGACGCCAAGCAGTCTGTTGTGTATTTTGATAGCGCTTGTATGAGCTTGAAGCCGGATTGCGTGATAGACGCGATAGATGAATATTATAGAAAGTATCCAGCTTGTGCAGGGCGAAGTGCACACAAAAATTCAAGTATTGTTACTAAAAAAGTTAAAGAAGCGAGAAAAAATGTTGCTGACTTTATAAATGCAAAAAGTGAAAATGAAATTCTTTTTACAAGAAATACTACTGAAGGCATAAATTTGTTAGCAAATAGTTTTGATTTCAAAAAAGGCGATGTGGTTTTGCTTTCAGACAAAGAGCACAATTCTAATTTGATCCCGTGGCTTTATTTGAGAGACAAGATTGGCATAGAAGTAAGAATTTGTGAATCAAAAGAAGATAATACTTTTGATTTAGATAAATTTTCTGAATTAGTGAAAGGAGTGAAACTAGTATCTATTGTGCATACTTCAAATCTAGATGGCGTCACAAATCCGGTGAAAGAAATTATAAAAATAGCACACAAGGCTGGCGCACTGGTTTGCCTAGATGCTTCACAGAGTGCTGCACATGAAGAAATAGATGTGCGAGATTTAGATGTAGATTTTTTGTCTTTTTCTGGGCACAAAGTTTTCGGCCCGACTGGTACTGGAATTTTTTATGGCAAATTAAATTTGTTAGAAAAGTTAAATGCTTTTATTGTTGGTGGTGATACCGTAGAGTTTTCAACTTATGATAGTTACAAATTTTTACCAGTGCCAGATAGATTCGAAGCTGGATTGCAAGATTATGCTGGAATAATTGGACTTATAGAAGCTTTAAAATATGCAAAAAAAGAAATCGGTTTCAAATATATAAAACAACACGAATTAGAGCTAAATACTTATATTTCAGAAGAACTTGCTAAATATCCAGAAATTAAAATAATCGGCCCGAAAGATTCGGCACTGCGTGGCAGTATTGTGAATTTTTATATAGAAAATACAGATATGCACAAGTTTGCCAATATGCTAGATGGCATGGCGAATATTGCGATTAGAGCAGGGCAGCATTGCGTACATTCTTGGTTTAACGCGAAAAAAATAAGAAATTCTGCTAGAATATCTTTTAGTATTTTTAATACAAAAGAAGAAGCAGAATTATTAGTTGAGAATATTAAAAAAATAATGCAGATTATATAAAATAAATTTATGCCTTGTCTTATAGCTTTAATAGTATTTGGAATAATGGGAATATTTAGTGCATCTCACAGAGCGCTTGCAAAAGAGGCGCTTAGTTGCGTTTTCAGAAGAGTAACTTTCAGGCCGTGCAATTCTAATTTCAAAGATAAAATAAAAGATAAAATTTTGTCTAAATTAATAAATAGATCTGTTTTGTTAACAAAAATAGTCAACAAGCATTATGAATTATTGTCTTGGATATTTTTTATTTTGATGGCGGGAAGTATGGTTTGGGTTTTGCGTGGTGGATATAATTTTTATGTTTATGGATCTTGCAATGGTCTGAATTCTAGTGGTTTCTGCGCTTTTGATCCAAGTGGGGAAAATAATAAAATTACAGCGCCGGATGCTTCTAGTGCTACTTGTGGTGTAGTGCAGAATACTGAAAGTAATTTAACTTTAGAACACACAGATCTTTCTATTTTTCCAAGTATAAAAACTGATTCAGAAAATACTGTTGTCTTCATAGGTTGTTACGCTTGTGATTATTCAAGAAAAGCATATCCAGAAATAAAAAAATTGGTGAAAAATAAAAATGCAAATTATATATTTGCGCATTTTCCAGTAAAAGGCAAAACAGAATTTCTTTCTGAAATTGGCTACGTAGTGAGGAAAGATTATGGTGATCAGAAATTCTGGGAATTGAATGATTATTTATTTACAGCTGATGTTAGTTATGTTACAGATCAAAATAATATAAATTCTATTCTGACAAATCTTAATATAGATGCACAGAAAGTACAAAAAGATTTAATTAAATTAAAAGCAAAAGAAGCCGTGCAGAAAGAAATATCAGAATTAACTAAAACTGGAATTTTTGGAACACCAACTGTATTTATAAATAGCAAAGCGTATGTCGGGCCAAAGCCGTTTAGAGTTTACAGAAGTGCTATTAATAAATTTATTTTCTTTTAATTTTAAAATATTATGTTGTCAGCAATTTTTATCGTTATAGGACTTTCACTTTTTGAGACTATCTCATCAGTAGATAATGCGATTATTAATGCAGAGGTTTTGTCTGGAATGAGTAAAAAAGCGCGTCGTTGGTTTTTGACATGGGGAATGATTATTGCAGTTTTTGTTGTTCGTGGTGTTTTGCCGTTTATTATAATCTGGGCATTCAATCCTTCTCTTTCTATAGGACAAGTTCTTTCCGCTGCTTGGTCTAGCGATCCAATGGTGCAAGGTTCTATTGAACAATCTGCGCCAATTCTATTGACCGCGGGCGGAGTCTTTTTGTTGTTTTTGTTTTTGCATTGGTTGTTTTTGGAGGAAAAAAATGTTGGGCTTCCTAGAACTGAAAAATTCTTTATGTCTAAAGGTGTTTGGTTTTATGCAGCGGTTTCTATTTTACTTGCTGTAATTACTTGGTTTGCTCTGAAACAGAGTAATTTGATGGGCTTTGGCGCAGTTGTTGGTTCTTCTTTATTTTTCATAACGCACGGATTTAAACAGAATGCAGAACAACAAGAAAAGAAATTATTGGGCGGAGTGCAGTCAGATATAAGTAAATTACTATTTCTTGAAATTATAGATATGACTTTCTCTATTGATGGCGTACTCGGGGCTTTTGCGTTTACACTTTCTGTGCCGCTAATTTTAATAGGAAACGGGCTGGGTGCGCTTCTTGTTCGAGAGTTAACTTTGCGCAATATAGAGAGAATAAAAAGATATATTTATCTCAAAAACGGTGCCATGTATTCGATTTTGGTGCTTGGAGTAATTATGATTCTGCATGGTTTCGGCTTTAGTATTCCTGAATGGCTTTCACCAGTTGCTACTTTTGTAATTATTGGCTATTTCTTTTGGAAATCTAAAGTGCACATCAAATTAAATAATATTTGATTTTTTGCAACTTGTGGTATAGTATCTTTTATTAGATAAATTAAATTATTGTAAATTAAAATTATATAACGTTATGGAACATACGATGGAAGAACACAAAAATCATGAACACAAAAAAGCTGAATTGTTCTTGGAACAACAGCCTGTAATGGAAAAAATCTACGAAAAAGGTTTTGCTGGTTTTGCCAATGAAATTGGTAATATAAATAAAGCATTTGAGCAGCATGATTGCTGCGTTCGTTGCATGGATGAGGGAACCCCGGGTGGTTTTCACTATGCAGGAAGCGGAATTTTAAGGGAAAAAGATGAAATTATCGCTGAATTAAAAGCAGCCGGAGTTAAAAAAATTACGAGTCATGATGGTTGTGGCGCAGCGGCTCTTTATGCCAAAGCCAATGGAATTGACGTTTCTGAGGCTGATGCGTGTGGTAAAAAATTTGCCCAGGAAATTGCAACAAGACTTGGTCTTCCTCATGAACACATTAGTGCTGAACAAATGAATCGCCCGAAGGAATTTCATGTTGCCCGTATTGCGTATTATGATGGCACAGGTCGGTTCAATTATCAGAATGTAAAAGAATTACCCGCTGGTTTTATTATCAGCCGTGGAATTCAAAAAGATTCTGCCTCGATTGAGGAAGCAAAGATCGCTTTCAGTATTGCAACTGGCGACCATGGATTTGGTAATAAGATCGACGCTGATAACCCTTTTGTTTTTGTTGTTATTGGCAAGACAACAGAAGAAGCAGATCAGCTTGCTTCAGAACTTTCTGGACTTGTTAATGAAAGAGCAAAGATCGAAAAATTTGTGGCCCCGACAGTTTAGTAATTGGAATTTAAAGTTTAATTAAAGTTTTTAAAAACCTTCTTTTTAAGAAGGTTTTTTTATTTGGTTTATAAATAGAGTATAATAGAAGCATGCCAACTTTATTTGAAGAAGAATACAAAAAGCTTAATAAAGCTCAAAAAGATGCGGTAGATTCAATAGAAGGTCCCGTGATGGTGGTTGCTGGTCCAGGGACGGGGAAAACGCAAGTTTTGGCTCTTAGAATAGGGAATATTTTAAAAGAGATCGATACGCAGGCAGATGGCGTTTTATGTTTAACTTTCACAAATTCTGGAGTTTCTGCCATGAGGCAGAGGCTTTTTAAATATATTGGCAGCGCAAGTTCAAAGGTTAATATTTTCACTTTTCACAGTTTTGGAATGAAAATAATCGAAGAGTTTTACGAAATGCTTAATTTGGAAACGGTACCAAAAATAATTGAAGATACTGAAATAATTTCTCTGTGTGATGAAATTTTAAATAATTACGATTGGGACTATTTGCGCCCACGTTCTGACTCGGCTAGATATTTTAGAGATTTAAAATCAGTTATTTCTTTATTAAAGAGAGAAAGAATTACAGCTCTATATTTTTTGACTGAAATAGAAAATAATATTTCTGATTTGAAAGAAAGCGAAGATAGTATTTCTACAAGAGGAGAAAGTAAAGGGCAACTCAAGAAAGAAGTTTTGAAAAAAATTGAGAGCTTAGAAAGGACAAAAGAAGTTGTTAAATTTTTTGAGATTTATGAAAATTTAAAAAAAGAACGAAATGTTTTTGACTATGATGATGTTTTAGAAAAATTAATCGAGCTTGTTGAAAATTCAGAAGATGTGAAATCAGAAATCAAAGAAAGATATTTATATGTGTTAATAGACGAGCATCAAGATTCTAGTGGTTTGCAAAATGAATTTTTGCAAAAAGTTTGGGGCGAGGAAGAAAAGCCAAATATTTTTGTGGTGGGAGATGACAGACAGTTGATTTATGGTTTTGGCGGTGCTTCTTTTTCTTATTTTGAAGGATTTAAAAATAATTTTGGAAAAGCGAAACTTATAACTCTAATAGACAATTACAGGTCTACTCAAAAAATTCTTGATTCGGCGCATACTTTGCTGGAAAGCAAAATTACAAAAGAAAAATTGGTGAGTCATCACAAAGAGTCGCATCCGTTAAAATTAATTGAATGTGATTATCCAATAGACGAAATAATTTCGTGTGCTCTGGATATAAAAAATAAAGCAGCAGAAGGTTTGGATATTAATGATTGTGCTATTTTGGTGCCTAAAAACAAGCAAATTCGAAGCACAGTAGCTATTTTACGTGATATGGGGTTGCCAGTCGCTTCTTATGATACTTTGCAATTTTTTGAGTCAGAAGATGCTTTATCTTTGATTCGCGTGCTAAAAATAATCTCAAATCCATATGATGAAGTTGCTTTGGCTGAATCATTTTTTGATAAAAATTCTGGGATCGAGCCACTTGATGCGCATAAATTTATAAAAGAAAGTGAAATGAAAAATTTCTCGCTTGTTTCACTTTTGGAAAACAAAAAAGCCACTTTGTTTCCTGAAAATAAAAAAACTGAAATTTGGATAGAAAAAATAAAAAATTGGATTCAACAAGCGCAGAAACTTGATGTGCATACTTTAGTGCAGTTGGTGGGGGAAGAGCTTCTATTAGATCAAGCAAAAAATCACGAAGAACTTCTTGCGAGAATAGAAATAATTAGAACCGCTGTGCATTTGATTCTTTCGCAACTTGAAAAAAATCCAAAATTAAAACTCTCTGAATTTTTGGAATTTCTAGAAAGAATAGAATCTTACGGTGAAGATTTGCCGTTAGCTTTATTTAATTCAGAAGAGGGAATTAAAGTTCTGACTTTGCATTCTTCTAAAGGTTTAGAGTTCGATTATGTTTGGATTGCGCATATGGATGAAAGTTCTTTGATGTCTGGAAAAAAGAACGGTTTTGCCTTGCCGGAAACTATTGCAGAGAAAGTTGAAAAAAAAGACGAAGAAGTAGCCAAACGCCAGCTGTATGTTGCGATTACAAGGGCGAAGAGGTTTTGTGCAATTTCTTATGCAAAACATTCTTATACAGGTAGAGATCAAGATTTGGCTAATATAATTAGAGAATTGCCGGAAGATTTATTTGAAAAGCAAAATTCAGGAGAGACAGAAGCTATTATTTTGAAACATAATCCCAAAGCATATTTGGGTGAAAGGCAGGGAACAGAAAGTAAATTTAAGATATCAGATTTGACGAAACTTGTCGCAAAAGAATACGAAGAAGTGAAGGTTTCTGTCTCTTTGCTTAATAATTTTTTTGAGTGTCCTTGGAAATGGTATTTTAGAAATTTGTTAAAATTACCAGAACCTAAAAGTGAAAGTCTGGAATTCGGGAATTTAATTCATGCGGCTATTGATCAAATTTTGAAAAATCAAAAAACTCCAACGAAGAAGCAAATTGAAGAAATAGTAAAAGGCCATAAAGATGAAAAAGAGGCATTTAAGATAATTTCAAAATGGGTAGAAGAAAGATTGCCGGAAATAATTAAAAATCATCAAAACGAACAAAGTGTGTCAGTGAGAGACGATCGTTTCCCGCATTTAAATATTTATGGAAAAATAGATTTGATAGAAAATATAGATCCAGAAAATGTTCGCGTGACTGATTTTAAAACAGGAAGTGTAAAGAAAAAAACTGATATTGAGAAAAAAGACGAAGAGGGAAGGATGAGTAATTATTTAAGACAGCTTGCGATGTACTCTTATCTTTTGCAGGAAAGTCCAAAATGGAGGAAAAAAGTTTCTGAATCAAGACTTGAATTTTTGGAAGCAAAAAATGAAAAAGAAGCGATTTATCCGAGATTTGTTACTCCGGAAGAAATTGTTGCTTTGGTGCAAGATATTAAAGATTATGACGAATTAGTAAAAAATGGAGGATGGATAAATAGGCCTTGTAACTATAATCCATATGGAAAAAATACTGAATGTGAATATTGTAAAAGAGCTAAAATTTATAAATAATTAGTAGATAATGTATACTTAGCTATATGGTAGAAGGACCAAACACAACAAATAGATGGTGGGAAAAAGGAGAAGAAGAAAAGAAAAAAATTTTAATTGAAAGATTGAGATTGTTTTTAGAAGATTATTCTGAAGACGAGTCAGATGCTGTTAGGCATAGTACAGATAAAGATAAAAAATTTAAAGTTAGAACTGGCTGGTTTACTTCTCTTCATATTCTTTTTGGCACGTGTAAAACTCTTGGAAAATATTTGCCAGATAGTCTTATAAAAGAAATAGATGAATTTTTAAAAGAATTTCAAGAAAGACAGAAAGAGAGGGATTGGACGACACATGAAGAAATGCAAAAAGCTAATCGTTTGTTTAAAGAAGTAAAAGAACATCTAGAAAAGAAATAAATAAAATTTAGAAATAAAAAAAGAGCCTGTCACTTAGGACACAGGCTCCTTGCACCATCTGGCGCTGATGATTAAGCTTTTCTGATTAATATTTTTATGTTGTTTTTTCAAGTAGTATAATCGATTCCTAAGAATGATTTTTTCTTAAAACCATAAAAAATACAACTTCAGACTAAAAGTTTCAAAGAACTTATCAGATTAAACTGGTATTAAGATACTAACACTTTTGTTGTTTGTTGCAAAATTTTAAAATTTAGGCCCATTGTCTAGCCAGCCTAAATATATACCCAAAAATAGAAATATAGCAGTCAGAATTATTAAAATAATGATTGTTTTTCGCATCTGTTAATTATACACTTTTTGTGATATATTTTAAGTATTATGTCAGAAGAAAATAAAGTAGAAAAATTAGAAATCATTAATGAATGCGAAGTGCATTTTAATGAATCAGACGATGAGGCAAAAAGTTATGTTAGTCATATGAAAGAAAGGATTTCTAAGACTGAAATCATGGCTATTATTAAAGCTGCTAAAAACAGTTCTTCTACGAGAATTGATTTGGAAGACAGATACGGGCACAGAGTTACTCTTGAATTTAGAAGCGAAAAAAGTTGTTTAATTAGAAAAAGAGGATAAAAAGATGGACAAAAATTTAGAAAAAGGACGAGAGCATCCGCTTTCGGTGATAATAAATAATGCAGTAAAAGTTTTCACAGAACTTGGGTTTTCAGTTGCAGTTGGACCAGAGCTTGAAGATATTTTTCATAACTTTGACGCGCTAAACGTCCCGAAAGATCATCCTGCGCGTGAAATGCAAGACACTTTTTATATAAAAGGGGAAGATGGCAAAGTTTTGAGAACGCACACTTCTTCTGTGCAGATAAGATTTATGGAAGAATTTGCAAAGTCAGGAAAGAAGCCACCATTTGCGATTATTGCACCTGGAAAATGTTTTAGAAACGAAGCAACTGACGCTACTCATGAAATGCAATTTTATCAAATAGAAGGATTGCTAATCGGCGAAGATATAAATTTGGCTAATCTGAAAGGTGTTTTGTCACATTTTTATAAAAAAATGCTCGGCGAAGATACAAGCTTGAGATTTCGTCCAAGTTTCTTTCCGTTTACTGAACCATCGATTGAATTTGATTTAAAATATAAAGGCAGATGGCTAGAAATGGGCGGTGCAGGTATGGTGCACCCGAATGTTCTAGAAGCTTGTGGAATTGATTCTAAAAAATATCAAGGTTTTGCTTTCGGCCCAGGATTAGAAAGATTGATGGTTATCAAATACGGCATGCCAGATATTCGTCCAGCTTATCACGGAGATTTAAGATTTAATCAGATTTAGTCTAGTTTAATTTTTAATTTTATTTATGAAAGTATCTTATAATTGGTTACAAAATTATTTTGAAGAGAAATTACCAGAACCTGAAAAAATCGCTGACGGGATTATTTTTCATTCTTTTGAGGTTGAAGAAACAGACAAAGTTGGGAACGATACTATTTTTGATATAAAAGTTTTACCAGATAGAGCGCATGACTGCCTTTCTCATTGGGGAATCGCAAAAGAAATTTCAGCGATTTTTGATTTAAAAATAAAAGAAGAAGAGTATAAAACTTTTGAGCCAAAACAGACTGAATTGAAAATAGAAGTGCAAGATGAAAAATGTTTGCGATACATGGGAAGAATTATTAAGAATATAAAAATATCTGAAAGCCCAGCTTGGCTGAAAGAGAAATTAGAAGCTATCGGGCAAAAGTCTATAAACAACATAGTAGACGCGGCTAATTATGTCATGTTTGATCTCGGCCAGCCGATACATTCTTTCGATTTAGACAAACTAACTAGTTCAAAACTTATAATCAGAAACGCAAAAGCTGGTGAGCAAATTACTACTTTAGATAAAAAAGAAGTTAATTTAGACGAGTCTGTTTTGTTGATTGCAGATGAGAAAGATCCGTTAGTTATTGCTGGAATAAAAGGTGGCGTAAAAGCTGAAGTTGATAATAGCACTAAAAATATTGTGATAGAAGTGGCTGATTTTAATCCGGTTTCTACGCGTAAAACTGCTAGAAAAATAAATATCTTAACTGATGCAGTAAAAAGATACGAGAATGAAATTTCACCAGAGTTGTGCGAGAAAACTATGCATGCTATTACTGATTTGATTGTAAAAGTCGCGGGCGGTGAAGTAGAAGATATTGTTGATGTATATAATGAAAAACAAGAAGAAAGAACTGTTGAGGTTTCTGTTGAATATTTAAACAAAAGGCTTGGATCTAATTTTACTAAACAAGAGATAGAAAATGTTTGGCAGAAGTTAAAATTTGAATATACTGAAAAGCAGGATAATGTTTTTGAAATAAAAGTGCCAGTGCTGAGATTAGATATAATTGGCCCGCATGATTTAGCAGAAGAAGTAATTAGAATTTTGGGTTATGACAGGCTAGAAGAAAAATTACCTGAAGTAAAGTGTGAACAAAAAGCCAATGATTTGTTTACAAAAATTTTGTATGCAAGAAATAAATTATTAACTGACGGTTATTCAGAAGTGATGACTTATGTTTTCAGAGATAAAGGAGAAGTGGAAGTTTTGGCAAGTGCTTCTGATAAAAAATTCTTAAGAACAAATATTGCTGATGGGTTGAAAGAGAGTTTAAAATTAAATCAGCTTAATATGCCAATTCTTGATTTGAAAGAAATTAAAATTTTTGAAATTGGTACTGTCTTTAAAAAAGGAAAAGAAGAAATGCATGTTGCTTTTAATGTAAAGAAAGAAATTAAAGAAATGTTGTTGGATGAATTCTGTAAAGATATGGGAGATGTTGAAGTTGCTTTTAAAGAATTAATAAATTCTGTTCCAAAATTAAATAGTGAAGATAAATTCAATATATGGTCTGTGTATCCGTTCATTTCTCGTGATATCGCAGTTTGGATGCCAGAGAGTGAAGATCCAGAAAATTTAAAAAAAATATTAAAAGAATATGGTACAGACCTGATGATAAAAGAGCCGTATTTGTTTGATAAGTTTACAAAAGAGGGTAGAACTTCTTATGCTTTTAGATTAGTTTTTCAGTCTTATGACAGGACTTTGACTGATGATGAAATTAGTGAAATTATGGCAAAAATAAGCCATAAAATAAGCGAAAATTCAAGCTGGGAAATTCGCTAAAACGCTGGTTTTTGAACTATATTTTTGATATAATAGGTGAAGCAAAAAGCTTATTTTTTGCTTTTATTTTTAATTTAAAATGGCAAAAGAAAAAAACACAAAAGAAGAAACAAGTCATCATTATGGTGCGTCAGATATTTCAGTGCTTGAAGGTTTGGACCCGGTTAGAAAGCGACCCGGAATGTACATTGGTACAACTGGTCCAGAAGGTTTGCATCATTTGATTTGGGAGATTTTTGACAACTCTCGTGACGAAGCGATGGGAGGTTTTTGTGATGAGATAGAAGTTGTTTTGTTGCCAGGAAATAGAATCAGAATAGCAGACAATGGTAGAGGAATTCCGGTTGACATACACAAGAAAACAAAAGTTTCAGCACTTGAAACTGTTATGACAACACTTCACGCTGGAGGAAAATTCGGAGGTGAAGGTTACAAAGTTTCTGGAGGTTTGCATGGAGTGGGAGCTTCGGTTGTAAACGCGCTTTCTATTTATTGTAAAGCAGAAGTACACAAAGATGGCGGTTTGTACGCTCAAGAATATTCTCAAGGAAGAAAGAAGGGAGCAGTTAAAAAAATCAAAGCTTCAAAACTTCACGGAACTATTGTTACATTTGAGCCAGATATAGAAATTTTTAAAGAAGTAAAATTTGATTGGAACGTGATTGTGAACCACATCAGACAGCAGGCATATTTGGTAAAAGGTCTGAAGATTAATATTGTTGATGCGCGCAGTTATGAAGGAAAGATAGATATGTCTGATGTTTTCTATTTTAAAGAATTAGGATTAGAACTTCCTTCAACTGCATTTTATTTCGAAGGAGGTTTAATGTCACTTATCAAATATTACAACAAGTTTCAAAAACCGGTGCATAGTAATATTTTTTATGTTGAAAAAGAAATTGATGGCGTGGGAGTTGAAGTTGCTTTGCAATATGTAGACGACATAGTAGATAGAATTATTCCTTTTGCTAACAATATTTACACGGGAGAAGGCGGAACGCATGTCACTGGATTCAAAACGGCTTTGACTAGAACTTTGAATACTTACTGTAGAAAGAATGAATTAATGAAGGAGTCAGAAGGGGCTTTTACTGGAGACGATGTGCTTGAAGGTTTAACTGCTGTCGTTTCAGTAAAATTGCGAGAAATTCAGTTTGAAGGTCAGACAAAAGCTAAATTAGGTTCTGTGGAAGCGCAAAGCGCAGTGGGAACTGTATTTGGAGAAGCTTTTGCTATGTTTCTTGAAGAAAATCCAGATGACGCAAAAGCTATGGTTAACAAAGCCGTTTTGGCTTTACGAGCAAGAAAAGCAGCTAAAGCTGCAAAAGATTCTGTTTTGAGAAAAGGAGCATTAGAAGGTATGACTTTGCCAGGAAAGCTCGCGGATTGTCAGAGTAGAAGTGCAGAAGAATCTGAATTATTTATCGTAGAGGGAGACTCTGCAGGAGGTTCAGCAAAGCAGGGTAGAGACAGAAGAACACAAGCGATCTTGCCACTTCGCGGAAAAATTTTGAACGTCGAAAGAGCAAGAATCGATAAAATGCTTGCTTCGAGAGAAGTTAAATCTTTGGTTATCGCCATGGGAACTTCTATCGGTGATACTTTTGATCTTACAAAAATGCGTTATCATAAAATAATTATTGCAACAGATGCGGACGTTGACGGAGCGCACATTAGAACTTTGCTTTTAACTCTTTTCTATCGATACTTTAAACAAATAGTTGAAGCGGGCTATATTTATATTGCACAACCACCACTTTATAAAATTAAAAAAGGAAAAGAAGTTCACTATGCTTATTCTGACGAAGAGAAGATAAAAATTATTGGTAAAAATGCTGATGCAAGTGAAATTCACGAATCCGAAGAAGCTGAAGCAGAAGAGCCTGAGTCAGGAGCAGCAGAAGGAGAGGAGAAAGAAGAAAAAACAAGAGCAACAAAAATTCATATTCAGAGATATAAAGGTCTCGGAGAAATGAACCCGGAAGAACTTTGGGAAACTACAATGGATCCTAAGAATAGAATTTTGAAGAGAGTAGATATTGCTGACGCAGAAGAAGCGAACAAAGTTTTTGATATTTTGATGGGTTCTGAAGTGCCACCAAGAAAATCTTTCATTCAATCAAATGCTAAATTAGCTGAGATTGATATATAGCTTATTAATTAATTTTATTAAAGTAATATGAAAAAAAGACTTTTTATTTTGATCACTTCCTTAATTATAGTGATAATTATTGTGTTTTTTATTGGCCGTTTTTCTGTATTTAAAAAATATAAAAATAATTTAGAAAGTACAGGAATTAACAATTTTGTTTCAAATTTTGATAATTCTCAGAATGAGACTGAAAAATTACAAAAAGGAGTGGAAGTTTTAAAAACTAAAATTAGCAATGAAAGTATTATTAATGATAATTCTGATAGCCAAACGGAACAAAGTAATACAAAAATTATATTATCTCCTAATTGGGTTTGGACCCATTGTGGGTGGGTTGACACTAATAATAGAATTTTTCAAACTTCTCCAGACAAACAACAGCTGGGCGAAGAGACATTTACCAATATGTTTAATAATTGTAAATATAAATAATATGGTTGATTTTAGGATTTTAAATAATGGAGAGGAAACAATATTAAAATTTAAAGAGGAAATTAGTGGCGCCCCTGATTTGAGGGTGGTTTTTTCTCTAACTTATGAATTTAAAATTTTTAACAAATTGACTGATGATTTTTTAATCAGAAAATGGTTTGCCAAAGATGGCATCGCTTTTTTTAATAGCGTTTTTCTTTCTATTTCCAAAGAAGATTTATTGAAAGCGTCAAAAGACTTTAAAATATTAAGATTTAATATTTTTTATGGTAGGCCATTAATATGGTATTGGGATAATTAATGTTTATTTTTTTATGAAAATATGAAACTAGATGATCTTATTAAAGATAGTATTGAACTTAAAAAAGATGATGTTGTAAAAATTCTTGATGATTATTCTAGTTTCAATGATATTCAAAATGAACTTGGGAAATTAAAAATAAATAGAAAAAGAGTATTGGAAATAATTAATTTATTTGTTGGAGAAAAAAATCCAAAATTATTAGGATTTGTATCAACTTTATATTCTGAAATAAAAAATTATACCTCAGCATCAGAATATGCCTTCGCTTGTTTCCATGGTAGCGATAAACTTAATAAAAGTCCTGCCTTTGTTCTTTATTTCAATTCGGTAAAAGCGTTGTTTGATGAAAAATTAATGAAAGATGATTACGAAAATGCTAAAAAAGAATTAGAAAAATTAGAAAAATTTGTTGAAGAAAATAAAATTTTTGATGATCTTGCTATCTTTAATAACACGATCGTTGCATTAGAAGCAAGGCTAAAAGATAGTGAAGTTTTTAATAAAAAGGTGAAAAGAGCAGAAGAAAACATGGAAAAACAACAATGGAAATTTATTGAAATAATAGGTTTATTTTCTGCTGTAATAGCTTTTATTATTACTAATATTCAGATTGTTTCAAGCGTCAACTTGAGTGAAATTTCTATAATTAGAATTATGTTTTGTATGGCTTGTGTTTTAATTATTTTTTCTATTTCCTTATCATACCTTTTTAGTACCAAAAGAAGCAAAGATTTTTGGTCATTTTTAAATAATGCAAAATTTTTGGCATTGGTTGTTTTGATTTTATTATTACTAGCTATTATTAATACATTATGATCCACAAAGAAAAGCCAGAAAATTTTGTTCCGGATATTGAAGTAGTTGGCTGCCTAGTTGAGAATAATGGAAAAATTTTATTGCTTCATAGACACGATCACAAATCCCAAGGAGGTAAATGGGGGATCCCTGCCGGGAAAATAGATCATAGAGATAATAATGATAGAAAACTTGCGATGATTAGAGAGTTGGAAGAAGAAACCGGACTGATTGTTAATGAAGAAGATTTAGTTTTTCATAAAACATTTTTTGTTGAATATCCAGATAAAAAATATTTTTATCATTATCATGTAATAAATATTAAAAATGATTTTGATGTTTGTATTGAAGAAAATGAACATCAAAATTATTGTTGGGCCACACCAGAAGAAGCTCTTGATATGTCGCTTGTTTTGGATGAAGATTATTGTTTAAAAGATTTTTATGGAATTAAGTGAAATAACAAAAAAATATTGGGAAGAAAAAGATTGGGAAGATTTGGAAAAAGTAGAACAAGTCTGCGATCTTTTTGTTATAGCAGAGAGAATTATTTCTAGAATGGAAAAACCGTTAATTCAAGTTTGTGGACCAATTGGAACTGGCGGTTTGGGTTCAGTAGAAGAAAATTTGAAAGTTCTAAATGCTAAAATAAAAGAATTACAAAAAGAAGGTTTAAATATTTTTGATCAAATGCCTTTTGAAGCACCAATGCAAAAATTGAAGAAAAAATTGGCGCCCAATGGTGAATATCTTGAAAGTATTTTAACTGATTTTTATCACCCAATCTTTAGATCTGGAGCTATTACGAAATTTTGTTTTTTGCCTAGTTGGAAAACTTCAAAAGGCGCTCAGTGGGAACATCAACAAGCAGAAGAATATGGTATAGAAATAATTTATCTAGACTAATTTTTTTCTCGCTTTTCTATTTCTTTCAGGATCTTAGGAATTTTCTTAAAATCTTCTTTCAGTGTGTCACGCATTCCGCCGTTGTAGAGTGCAGCAGCTGGATGATAAAGCGCTAAAAAATTTTTTGTTTGGATATGCGCGAATTTTTTTATCAGCATTTTTCCATGTACAGAAGAAATTTTTTCAGTAGGGAAGAAGTTATTCATAGAGTGCCTACCAAGAAATACTATTAGTTTTGGATTGATGAAATTAATTTCTTCTGCAAGCCAGGATCGGCACGCATCTTTTTCTTCTGGTAATGGATCACGATTATTGGGTGGTCTGTATTTAACAATATTTGTGATATAAATTTCTTCGCGTTTTAAATTAATTTCTTCAAGCATTTCGGCCAGAAATTTTCCCGCTGCGCCTACAAAAGGAATGCCTTGTTGATCTTCATTTTTTCCTGGTGCTTCGCCGATAAAAATTATTTGTGATTCAGGGTTACCATCGCCGGGTACTGGCTGTGTTGCAGTCTTTTTTAAATCACATTTGCATTCTATGAACCATTTTTCGTGAATTTTTTTTAACTGTTCTCTTTTACTCATGTTGTTTGTGTTTAGTAATTATATACTAAATTTTTATACTAAAAATGTTTTAACTAACCACATTTGTCACTTTTAATTCTAACATTTCATTTGGCGTTTTTCCATTTAAACCACAATGCTCAAGATTGTTGTAATAATCATTCCAGATTCTAATTTTCTTTTGTA
>Ga0116171_10001703_pt1 | contig 21635 bp, 20 predicted proteins | sample AD_JPNHW2_MetaG_FD_89798 | JGI IMG/M metagenome (GOLD analysis project Ga0116171, IMG submission 89798) | Active sludge microbial communities of municipal wastewater-treating anaerobic digesters from Japan - AD_JPNHW2_MetaG | ecosystem: Engineered > Bioreactor > Anaerobic > Digestate | place...
ATAATTCAGGTAGAGATGTTATGATTAACTCACCTGCACCAATTTCACTCGAACAACTAAAAGAACTAAGTATTCAAATTAAAAAATAATTAAAAGATAAAACTCGTAGCCCCAATTTCCATTGGGGCTTTTTTATTTGATAAATCTTGTCTTTTATTTTGAAATATTTTATTTGGTTTATATCCTAACATTTATGAGGTTTTCAATATTATCTGAAGCAATTTTCTAATTTAAGGTATTCACTTTGTTTACCTATTTTATTGCTTGTAATAATTGTTTTTTTATATTTGATTAATAATTAACAATCAGATTATCTGATTTGTACAAAATTGTCAACAAATAGTAATTAAACACATAATTTGATATGAAGAAAATTTCGTTATCCGAAGTTGAAGTTAATGAACTTCTTGACCTTTATCAATCAGAGATTGATCGGGCTCAGCGCAGGATTACAAATTTAAAAACCATTATTAAAAAACTCTCCGAAGGGAAATCTATTGAATTAAACGAAGAAAAATTAGAAGAAGAACCTAAAAAAAATAAAGGTAAAAGAGGTAGAAAACCTAAAGCAATAACACCCGCTGCCAATTTAAAAAAAGCAGAACCAGTAAAGGAATTAGTAAAAGAACCTAAAAAAAGAGGTAGAAAGAAAAAAGTAATCGAAGTCAAAGCTTCAGTAACACCAGAGAAAAAGAAAGAAGTAATAAAATCAAAGCCAGCATCAAAGAAGAGAGTTGAAAAGAAAAAGGTAACTATAGCCGCGCCTAAGAAAAGAGGGCGTAAACCAAAATCTTTACGAAAACCTATAAAAGGTGGTAAGGGAAAGGAAAAGGTTAAGTGGAATGATTTTATTCTTGAAACTATAACTTCAAAAAACTCTTTAATGCTAGCGAGTTCGCTAACCAGAGCTGCTCTTGAGAAATTCCAAATTCCAAATAGCGATAGAGACAGGGTGAGGATGGCAATATCAACAACCCTTACTAAGATGGCAAATAAGGATAAGGTGCTTAGAACCCATTCTCAAAAAGGGTTAAGAGGTGCTTTCTTTGGGCTTAAAGATTGGTTTAACGAGAAGGGCGAATTGAGTAATGAATACAAGAAAAAATTAATGTAAGTACTACTGATAATAGTTAAAGCCGGGTGTTCCCGGCTTTTCTGTTTAGAAAAAATTATCATATGGCTCTATAGAAATAGTAATTATTTTTTTCTATCTCTGTAAGACTAGGGAAAAGGTAAAATAACATCTCATTCTTATCTCCAACATAAAAGCCGCTATTTATGTTTCGGTATAGCAAAGAATCAGAGTAAAACCTCTGAACTGTTTTCATGTGCTTTTTATCCTCAGTCATAAGAATCTCTAAGCAATCTCTTAAATGCTCAACGTTTTGGTACGGAAGATGTTCTGCTGATCCTCCCAGCGGGTTGCTTGCAAGTTCCCCTAGGTTTAATTCTACAAAAAACAGCTTTGGAACAACAATATGAATCGATCCATCGGTTATCAGTTTAAGAAATTCGGAAGGAGGAAGTGTGCTTGCAACCAGAGGATTTACAGGACACATTTCTTGATAAAGATGAAGCTGCTTCTTAGACTCATCCCCTTTGTAACTGGTTCTCTTCAGTTCTAGAACAACACCATTATCAGCAGTAAGGTAAAGCGATTTTAATGCTTTTAAGGGTAACGATTCGAGAACCCGATAAACTGATAGATAGACAGAACTTTTGGGAGCTCCATCTGGCTTTTCGACACAACGTGCATTCACGTATTCAAGATCAATTAAGGGTTTTATTTGTTCCGGGTCAATTTCAAAGAATATAGCTTGACCAACATTCCGTTTTTTTGTGCCAGTAGCCATGTACGCACCAAACTCCATAGGCGGAAGCATAGATGCAATCAACGCTTCTGGGGTTATTGATAAGTAAAAGTATTTGCTCATAGCAATATTTTTTAAGTTTTATTTAAGCAATGCTGAGTGTCTAAAAACCGAATTATAACAAACTTTTACTTAAAAAGTATTTTTAAAAAAAAGTGATTATTCCTTGTTCAAAATTAGGGCTTTCAAAGGGTGATTGTCAAATCAATTTAACAAAATAAAAAACGGTTTTAAGCAATGCTTAAAACCGTTTAATTATCTATTTAGTAACGAATTATGCCAATTTTACCATTATCGTTTTAATTGCATCTGATATATCTTCTGCTTTATCTACTGATTTCTCTAATGTCTCAAGGATTTCTTTTTTCTTAATCAGCTCAAAAGGATCCTTTTCATTTTCAAATAGGGTAGAAATTCCAATATGATAAAGATCGTCTCCCTTGTTTTCCAGTGTATTAATAGTAATACATGATTGGGCAATTTTATCCTTATTCTTGCTTGGATCAGTTAAATTTTTTACTGATGTTTCAATCTCCTGCGCCGCTTGATATAATATTTCCGCAAACTCAGCATATACGGGGATATACTGTTTTGGTCGGTATAATCTAATTCTTTGGCCTACACCATTAATAGTATCAACTACATCATCAATGTTTGATGCAAATTGCTGGATGTCTTCCCTGTCAAATGGGGTAATAAACGACTTGTTAAGCTGATCAAAGATATGGTGGGTAATATCATCTCCAATCTTTTCAAGCTCTTTAATTTTATTGATATAAGTCTCTTGCTGCAAAGAATCCTCGGTTGCCATGAGGAGTTTGAGCACCTCAGTTGTTTTTATCAGGTTTTGAGCATCCTGCTCAAACAACGGGAAGAAAGCGTGATCTTTAGGTGTGAAAAATTTCAAAAACTTATCGAAATTCATAATATGTTATTTTAATGATTACAGATTATTTACTAAAATATCGCTTTAAATAGGAAACACATTATTGCTCCAATTGCTGCAGAGATTGGAATTGTGAGAACCCAAGCCCAAAAGATTTTTTTGGTAACACCCCATTTTACAGCAGAAACACCTTTGCGTGACCCAACGCCAATGATAGCACCGGTTATTGTGTGGGTTGTGCTAACAGGTATTCCCCAATGTGTTGCTCCAAAAAGAGTCATTGCCCCAGAAATATCAGAGCTAAACCCTTCGAAGGGTTTTAGTTTTGTAATCTTCTGTCCCATTGTTTTTACAATCCTCCATCCTCCAAATAGGGTTCCAAGTGCAATGGCTGTTTGACAGGATAATATTATCCATAATGCAATAGGATCGTTTTTGGTTGTATAACCCGTTACTATTAATGCAGCCCAAATAATACCCATTGATTTTTGAGCATCATTTCCACCATGCCCTAAACTAAGGGTTGCTGACGAAAGAATCTGAAGACGACGGAAATGCTTGTCTACTGTGAAAGGAGTAAGCCGTCTACAAATCCAAACTACAATGGATGATACAATAAATGAGATGACCATACCCAGCAATGGTGCTACAACAATAAATGCAACTATTTTAACAACGCCAGATACAACAACCGATCCAACACCAGCATAAACAATTGCTGCACCAACAAGCCCTCCTACTAAGGTGTGTGAAGAACTTGATGGAAGACCCCACCACCAGGTAAGCAAATTCCATATAATTGCAGCAATTAGCGCAGCGGCAATTACGGTTAGGTTAATTACATCGGGGTTTATTACTCCTTTGCCGATAGTTGTAGCAACTTTTAAAGGGAAAACGGTAAATGCAATGAAGTTGAAAAATGAGGCTAATGCAACAGCAGTTATTGGGGATAAAACTTTAGTTGATACTACAGTTGCAATAGAATTAGCTGAATCGTGAAATCCATTTAAAAAATCGAAGATCAGAACCAAAGCAACTACTACGTATAATAAAATCATATGAAAGTTATTGAAAATTCAACGAAGTGTTTTCAAGGTAAAAACAATACTTTTTAAAGTGGTATAACTTGCTCTCATATAACTATTTAATAATTATACTAAGGACAAATTTAGGTTTCGAAAAGTACCACTAATGAAACTATTAACCAAATAAATGATTAAAAATGTTAAAAAGAGTGTTGCGGAACATTTATCTTACTGTATTTCAAATTAAAACAAGTATCATAAGCATACTTTAAACGAATTATATAAGTATCAATTTATTCTTTTGAATTCTATCCGTTTGAAAAGGATATATTTGCTGAATATTACAAGGTTGATGAAAGACAAATCATTTACAAGCACAATTGAAATCATTGCCAACGGATTTAGGGAGGTAATGGAAGAAGATAGGTCTCTTGATCAGGTTACAGCATACTGGATTAAGCAAAATCCGCAATGGACTGATTTTTCCCGTGGCTTTTTTGCTGAAACGTTGATGGAGGTTGTGCGTTGGTGGAGTCTTCTTGATAATTGTGTTAGCAATACTCTTGGATCGAAGAGTAAAGATTCATATAGACTTATGGTACTTACCTACCTTTTAATTAAATGCAACGATAAACGGGTTGATGAATTTTTTTCTCCTTCGATACAAAAGCAGCTTTTTCAAAGCTATAATGAGGTTCAATGTGTTAGAGCCATAGCACAATCAATTCCCGACTGGTTAGATAAGCTTGGATTTGATGAACTGGGAGATTCTTGGACTTCTGAATTAAATGCATTGAATACCCTACCTCCAATCATTCTAAGGTCAAACACCCTTAAAATTTCTAAAAACGAACTTATTAGAAAACTGCTTGCTGAAGGCTACAGAACAGAGAATGTTCAGCTCCCTGACGCTTTAATCCTATCTAAACGAACAAGTATTTTTAAATCGAAATCATTCCATGAGGGACTATTTGAGGTTCAGGATGCATCATCGCAGCAGGTTGCTCCATTTCTTCAAGTGCAACCGGGAATGAGAGTTTTTGATGCCTGTGCGGGGAATGGCGGAAAAACGTTGCACCTAGCAAGTTTGATGAACAATAAAGGTAAAATTCTTGCCCTTGATTATGCCGACTGGAAACTCGATGAATTGATGAACCGCTCCACAAGAGCGGGTGTAACAATCATTGAACCACGAACGATTACCACAACAAAAGTTGTAAAACGTTTAAAAGAATCTGCAGATAGGCTTTTACTCGATGTTCCATGCTCGGGACTCGGAGTCCTTCGTCGAAACCCCGATTCAAAATGGAGATTGACTCCCGAAAGGATTCAAGAAATAAAGGTAACTCAGGCAAATATTCTTGAAAAGTACACTCAGATGCTGAAAATAGGAGGAAAATGTGTTTACTCGACATGTAGTATTCTTCCGTCTGAAAATCAAAAGCAAGTTGAATTATTTCTTGCTAAAGCAAACGGAGCATTTGTTTTAGAAGATGAAAAATCAATTTCTCCGGCTCAAAGCGGTTTCGATGGATTCTATATGGCACGGATAAGGAGAATTACCTAATTAAAAATTCCCGCTTTCGCGGGAATTTTTATATATCTTGGAAGTGTGGATTCCTGCGTTTGCAGGAATGTTATTTAAAAAACTTTTAATTAATTATTCTTCAACTATTTTCCCAATCATTGTAGCTGGGGTACAGTCCGAAATCTTCACTAAAACGTAGTCTCCAATATTATAATTCTCCCTTGGGAAAACCACTACTTTATTTTGAGATGTTCGCCCGTAAAAATCGTTTGACGATTTTTTTGATTCGCCCTCAATTAATACCTCAAAGCTCTTACCGATTTCGCTCTGCTTACTTTTTTCGGATAATTTCCCCTGTAATTCAATAATTTCAGTAAGTCTTCTGCTCTTTATATCTTCAGTTACATCATCCTTTAACTTACGGGCGGCTTTGGTGTTCGGACGTTCGGAATATTTGAACATAAACGCAAAATCAAACTTAGCCCATTCCATTAATGTTAGCGTTAAATCGTGATCGAGCTCCGTTTCGGTACAGAAGCCAGCAATAACATCGGTTGAAATGGCACAATCAGGGATGATATCGCGGATAGCCTTTACCCTTCCCATGTAATATTCACGTGTATAACCCCGATTCATTAGCTCAAGAATTCTGCTTGATCCGGATTGAACCGGCAGGTGAATATGATTGCAAATGTTCTCGTACATTGCCATGGTATAAAGCACATCGTTATTGAGATCCTTTGGGTGTGAAGTGGAGAATCTAATCCTTAATTTTGGGCTCAACTTTGCAACCATCTCTAAAAGATCTGAAAAATTGGTATACAATTTATGGTGAAGAAAACCTTCGTGTTTCCAGTGGTAAGAATCAACATTCTGTCCAAGTAGTGTAACCTCGCGATATCCAGCATCAATTAGCTCCTGAACCTCTCGAATAATGGTTCTTGGGTCGCGACTGCGCTCTGCTCCACGAACGTATGGAACAACGCAGTAGGCGCACATATTATTGCAACCACGCATAATGGATACAAACGCTGAAACGCCATTCTTATCGAGGCGGACAGGGCTAATGTCACCATAGGTCTCCTCGCGCGAAAGCAACACATTGATTCCCTTTTGCCCTTCCTCCGCTGATCTAAGCAGAACGGGTAATTCTCGATACGCATCGGGGCCAACAACCAAATCAACCACCTTCTGATCTTCGAGCAGCTGATCCTTTAACCTTTCGGCCATACAACCTAGGACCCCAATCAATACGGCTGGTTTACGTTTTTTTATCTGCTTAAACACGTCCAATCGTCCCCAAACCCTTGTTTCGGCATTCTCGCGAATTGAACAGGTATTCACAAGAATTACATCCGCATTTTCAATGTCATTAGTAATAGCGTAGCCGTTAGCACGAAGTATAGATGCTATAACCTCGCTATCGTTAACATTCATCTGACAACCGTAAGTTTCGATAAAGACCTTTGGCCGATTATCATTGGGTTGGTTGTCGATATTATCGAATAAAGTACCCTGTTCGTCATTAAAATCCATTGGAAGTAAAATTTGTACAAATTTAGTTAACTCTTACAAATAACTTTTCGAAGAACGGTTTTTATCGTCACAAATATTTTATCCTTGAAAAATCAATTAAATTTGGGTCGTAATTTTTTATAATAGAATCTATATTATTCTTATATTTCGAATACTGTAACTTAATATTAATCAACGCATGTCAGGACATAATAAATGGTCGACCATTAAGAGAAAAAAAGGAGCAATCGACTCGAAACGCTCAAAAATCTTCTCAAGGATAACAAAGGAAATAACCATTGCTGTAAAAGAAGGTGGCCCCGATGCCGAAGGAAATGCACGACTTCGCTTAGCGGTTAACAATGCCAAGGGTGTAAATATGCCCAAAGATAACATCATGAGAGCCATCAATAAGGCCGAAAAGGATCCAGATAACTTTCACGATCTTACCTTTGAAGGGTATGGCCCTGGCGGAATTGCATTGTTTATTGAGTGCTTAACCGATAATAATAACCGTACTGTTAGCGCAATACGTTCTCTTTTTACAAAAAAGGGCGGCACATTAGGCACAAATGGATCTTTAACTTTCCTTTTCGACCGTAAAGGAATTTTCACCATCCAAAAAGATAAAATTAAAATGGATGATTTGGAACTCGACCTTATTGATGCTGGTGCCGAAAATATTGAGCTTAACGATGATACCTATACTATAACAACACCAATGGAAGACTTCGGGAAGATGAACAAAAAACTCGAAGAGCTAAAAATTGAAGTTGAGAATGCTTCTTTGCAGAGAATACCAAACGATTGCAAAACCGTTGATACCTCTACTGCAGTTAAGATTCTGAAATTAGTAGATGAGTTTGAAGAAAATGAAGATGTTCAGAACGTTTACCATAACCTCGAAATAACCGATGAGGTAATGGCTGCAATGGAAAAGGTTGAGTAAAATATACCTTATTTTTATAATGTAGATTGTCATTCCTATATAAACAGGAAACTTTAATAATCAATACTGGATTCCGGGACTTCCTTCGGTCGCCAAAGGCTTGACGAAGGCGTAGCACCCGGAATAACAGTTTTATAGGGTGTCATTTTATAAATAATTTTCTTATGGCAAAAGACTACATTCTTGCGCTTGACCAAGGTACATCAAGTTCTCGTGCGGTAATCTTTGACAGGTTTCAACAACCCTTAGGTATTGAACAGGTAGAGTTTGCTCAGCACTACCCATCACCTGGTTGGGTGGAACATGATCCAAAAGAAATATGGGAAACCCAAATTGGAGTAGCAAAACAACTTCTTAAAAAGTTGAAGATTAAACCCGATCAGATTGCTGCAATTGGTATAGCCAACCAACGTGAAACGACTGTGGTTTGGGATCGTGAAACGGGTCACCCAATATACAATGCCATTGTTTGGCAAGATAGACGTACAGCAGATACTTGCGAATGGTTAAGAAAACAAGGGCTTGAGTCATATATTAAGCAAACAACTGGGCTTGTTATCGATTCATACTTTTCAGCAACAAAATTACATTGGATTCTTAAAAATGTTCCCGGAGCTGAAAAACTTGCACAGCAAGGAAGATTAGCTTTTGGAACAATTGACTCGTGGCTTTTATGGAAACTAACTGGAGGCAAGGTTCATGCAACGGATGTAACCAATGCCTCACGTACAATGCTTCTAGATATTTCTAAGCTTGCATGGGATGAAAAACTACTAAAAGTCTTGAATATCCCCAGAAGTATTCTCCCAAATGTGTTACCCTCCTCAGGGATATTCTGTTATACTTCGGAAGATCTTTTTGATGGATGCAAAATTCCTATTTCAGGTATTGCTGGGGATCAGCAATCAGCGCTATTTGGGCAAAAATGCCTTGAGGCAGGTGATGCAAAGAATACCTATGGTACTGGCTGTTTCATGCTAATGAATACCGGTTTCAAACCTGTGAATTCAAAATCAGGGTTACTCACAACGATTGCATGGCAAATAGGAAACGAAACAACCTATGCTCTCGAAGGTAGCGTATTTATTGCTGGAGCAGCAATTAAATGGCTACGTGATGGGTTAAAGATTATCAAAACTGCTGCTGAAACGGATAGTATTGCAACCTCCGTTCCAGACAGTCAAGGAGTATACGTTGTTCCTGCCTTCACGGGGCTTGGAGCACCCTACTGGGATATGTATGCACGAGGTGCAATTCTTGGCTTAACCCAAGGTGTAACCGAAAAACATATTGTTCGTGCAACGCTTGAATCGCTGGCCTACCAAACCCGTGATATAATTGGATTAATGGAGTCAGACTCAGGTATTAAGTTAAAAAGCCTAAAGGCTGATGGAGGAGCCTCTGCAAACAATTTCTTGATACAATTCCAATCCGATATACTTAACACTGATGTTATTTGTCCTCCATTCCCCGAAGCAACAGCACTTGGAGCCGCCTTATTAGCGGGTATTGCAGTTGATTTCTACCAACCAAATGAGCTAAAATCAGATCTCCCCGGCAGTAAAATTTATAGCCCCAAAATGGGAACTACCCAAAGCGATAAACTTTACCGAGGTTGGTTAAAAGCCGTTGAACGAGCAAAAGGTTGGGAGTCAGAGAAAGAAAATGAATAATGTAAAAGAAAAACATTTTATACTCCAAAACTCCATTATTCCATAACCTCCTTGAAAAGTTAATATTAAATTAGGTTTCTTTAACCTTACTTTTATCTTCATAAGTATTTGTATTTGCTATATTTGTCCCCTCATAATTTAGTTTAACACTGATGAAAAATTACACGATTTGGATTTTTGCCATAATTTCAATGTTTATCCTTGGTAGCTGTGGAAAATCTGATGATATTGCCATTCATGGTCTAAAAGGTTTTAAGATTCGTGGCGTTCAAAATGGTCACATCCTTATAAACCTTAACTTAAAGATTGAGAATCCAAATAAACGAACAATAACTATCTCAAAAATTCATTTTAAAACATGGCTTAAAGAACGAGAACTTGGCACCCTTAACAACTCAAAAAAGGTTGTTCTTAAGCCCAACTCTAACGAGGTATATGAGATACCAATTGAGATTACCCTTAGAACCCAAGCAGATATTTTTAAACTAATGAATTTGAAAAGCGATATTTTTGAACAGCTTACCATTGAAGGTTTTATAAAGGGTCGTTCGTTCTGTTTCTCAAAAAAGGTTAGAATCGAAAAGCAACCCTTTACTGAATTGGTTAAATCGTATAAAGGGAAACTTGTAAACACCGATACTTCTAAAATAAATGAAGCTATTCAGCTCAAGGATAGCCTAATGGTTAATGATACTTTGCAGAAAGAAGATATAATTGAAAAACAAGATACCTTAAAAGTGGAATAGTAGTTGCTCGGGTTATTTTGTAACCATTGATTTTTCGTTTCTAACTTCTTTTTCTACCTTTGCGGTGCAATTCAAAAAAATGTGTGCTGAATGAGAAAACTCCTGATTTTATTGATGTTGCTTGGTACTGCCTTTTGTACCTTTAGTCAGGACATATCCACATCCCGTGGTGATGATATTCTTGTTCAAATCCGAAAAAGTAATCCAAACCAAGGAAAGGTTACAATTAAACAAGATCCTCAAATCGAAAGGGTTTTTAACCAAGACATTCTAAATAATGCTAGACAACCCGGTATGAATGGGTACCGGATTAGGATTTACTTCGATTTAGGTCAAAAATCGCGTAAGCAATCAGAGGAAGTTTCCTATGAATTTATGCAGAACTACTCCGGTATTGCTGTCTATCGTTCTTACGTAAGCCCATACTACAAGGTATCTGTTGGTGATTTTCGAACTCGCGATAATGCCCTTAAGCTTTACTATCAGCTACTCAAGGACTACCCCAAAGCATTTATAGTTCCTGAGTGGGTAAATTTTCCACCACTAGAATAGATAAAATGCAAAGAATAGTAAATATTCGGACGCTGAAAGCCAACTCAAAAAAAATCCGCAAGGATAGAAACGAGAACCTTTCTCCGACCGAATCGGTTGAACTTTTCTTGCAGTTGAACATATATCAAATTAATTGCGTTTCCAATTCATCAGTCACTGTCAAACTTAAACGAAAATGAGCGAGCAGATTAAACACGAATGTGGTATTGCTTTGATCAGACTTTTAAAACCTTTAGAGTACTATCAGGTTAAGTACGGATCGTGGCGATACGGCCTGCATAAACTCTACCTGCTAATGGAAAAACAGCACAACCGCGGTCAGGATGGTGCTGGATTAGCAAGTATAAAGTTTGGCATTCAACCCGGGAAAAAATACATTGACAGGGAACGCTCGAACACACAAGCATCCATCCGCGATATTTTTGATTCGGTTAACAAACCTTTCAAAAAATACGAAACGAAGCCCGAATTAATTGATGACCCAGCATGGGCAAGAGAGAACTTACCCTTTGCGGCTGAACTTTACCTTGGTCATCTGAGGTATGGTACTTTTGGTAACCATAGCATCGATTATGTTCATCCTGTAATGAGGGAAAATAACTGGAAGTCGAGAACACTTGTACTTGCAGGTAACTTTAACATGACCAACGTTGATGAACTTTTTAAGAAGCTGGTCGATCTGGGGCAGCACCCGAAGGATTATTCAGATACGGTAACAGTACTCGAAAAAATTGGTCATTTCCTCGATGAGGAGAACCAGCAACTATTCAGACAGTACAAAAACGATGGGTACACTAATAGGGAAATCAGCGATTTAATCGCCAATAGTATTAGCATTAAAAAAATTCTACAGGAATCTACTAGGGATTACGATGGAGGATATGCTATTGCCGGTATGCTTGGGCACGGCGACTCGTTCGTGTTCCGTGATCCATGGGGTATTCGACCTGCTTACTACTTTGCTAATGATGAAATTGTTGTAGTCGCTTCGGAACGTCCAGTTATTCAAACCGTTATGAATGCCCCGATTGTAGATGTACACGAAGTTAAACCTGGGTATGCGCTAATCATCAAAAAAGATGGTACAATTAGCCACGATGAGATTAGAATTCCTCAAACCCGAAAATCGTGCTCGTTTGAACGAATCTACTTTTCACGAGGCACTGATAGGGATATATATTTAGAAAGAAAAAAACTTGGGGAACTGCTTACCCCCGCAATCCTTCAATCGGTTGATTACGACTATACAAACACCGTTTTTTCCTTTATACCAAATACCGCTGAAACTGCTTTTTACGGGATGATCAAAGGTGTTGAGGATTACATGAAACAGCAGAAAAAGAAAATGATCCTTGAAAAAGGAGCATCTTTAAACGAAAAGGATATTGATGAGATTATTGCTATAAGGGCTAGGGTTGAGAAGATTGCTGTTAAGGATATCAAGCTAAGAACATTTATTACACAGGATCAAGGACGAAACGATTTGGTTGGTCACGTTTACGATGTTACATATGGCATTGTGAAGGATGATGTAGACAACCTTGTTGTTATTGATGATTCGATAGTACGTGGAACAACCCTTAGGGAAAGTATTCTTAAAATCCTCGATAGGTTGAAACCCAAAATGATTGTTGTTGTTTCGTCATCCCCACAAATACGCTACCCCGATTGCTATGGGATTGATATGGCTAAACTTGGTGATTTTGTTGCTTTTAGAGCAGCAATTGAACTACTTAAAGAAACAGGACAGGAAGGAGTAATAAACTCGGTTTATAAGAACTGTAAAGCGCAGCAAAATCTACCAAAAGAAGAAATGATCAACTATGTAAAGGATATTTACCGTCCTTTTACCGATGATCAGATCTCCGATAAAATTGCACAAATTCTTACTCCAACAGGGATGATAGCCAAGGTAAAAATTGTTTTCCAAACAATCGAAAACCTTCATCAAGCTTGCCCAAACGATTTGGGGGATTGGTACTTTACAGGAAACTACCCAACCCCAGGCGGTAACCGGGTTGTAAATACATCATTTATCAATTACATTGAAGGAAGAAACCAGAGAGCGTACTAGGCTTCTTTGTCCTTTTTTGTGAATTGATATTTCTCCTTGATGCGCTTAAAGAAACTGGTGATGTGTCGTTCAACCTTATGAGCATATATATCGGAAATGGTAATCAAAATACCCGTTTCCTCAACATCACCAAAGAAAGGATTAATCACCGTTCCAAACACTTTCATTGATGGACTAAGGTTCATGTAGGAGTTGATAAGCGGTGGAATTTTCTCCCCAAGATCCCTTATCTCTTTCGAAAGTATTTTATAATCCTCTTTATAAGATCCACCGTGGAAAATTTTTGCAAACTTTTCACGATCCATATCAACCTCCATTGGGTAAATCGGAGTAATTAACCCTTCATTATCTTTAAAGTACTTTTCGAAAAAGTAAAGCAATAAGTTACGAGCATCGACGTTATAGCTGTTGTACATAGTAACCTTGCCAAAAAAATATTTGATTTGAGGATTAAGTACAATTAAAACACCAAGCCCATCCCAAAGGTTATCAAGAGCGTATATCCCCTTCCCTAGCCTAAATATTGATTGATACTTAGGCTGAACAAATGAGCGCCCCAGCTCAATCATGTAAGGCATGTACTCAACCTTGAACTTATCAGAAAAGTTAAAAAGATGCTTAGTGGAAAGGTTGATTTCCTCCCCTTTTGTTGGATCAACGCTATGATACCTATACCCCCCAACTATCTCCTTATCCTTCGGATCCCAAACGATTAGTTGCTTGTAGCAGTTTGAACAGGTATCATACTCATCAATATCGACGCTCAACCCAGTTCCACCCCCGGCTGATCGGAAAGTAAACTCGCGTAACCGACCCACCTCACGCATAAGGTTAGGGCAATCCTGCGCTGAAAAAATATACAATTCGTTACCGGCATTATTGGTATGACGTACAAAACGCTCGGGGGTTAACTCAGCTTCAAGAAGCTTTTTATCTACATGTTCGATGATCTGTTCCATGGACAAAAATTTTTCAAAAGTAATACTTATTCACACTTGTTGTTCATGAAATTTTACCTATTGGCTAGGAGCCATCTCATAGACTCGCTCTTTCACCCACGAAGCCCACTCTTTAGGGGTTTTTAAACCATTAAAATTATTGTATGGTATTGGTTTTCCGAACTTTATAGTAATCCTTTTGCCCTTCTGCTTAAACATTTCATCGACAAGGTAAAGCATTTCAATGTTTGCTTTAATTCCTAAAAAGCCTCTGATTCTTGAAAGGTTATAAAAGAAATTTGAATTTCTCCCGCTAAAATAAACAGGTACTATATCGCGCTTATGTTTTACGGCTTTAGTGATAAAACTTTTCTTCCACTCTAAATCCTTAATTTCTCCCTTCTGTTTGCGAGAACACAATCCTGCTGGAAAATAGAGAATCTGAGTACTAGAGGCATAGGCATCTTCAATCATTCGAGCATTCTGCGACGACTGTGTGCCATGTTTATTCACAGGAATAAAAACGCTATGGAGCTGTTTTACATACATCAACAAATCGTTTACAGGGAATTTTACATCAGGGTATTTCTGCCCTAGAAGATGTATTAGAATCATTCCATCCAACCCACCCAACGGATGGTTTGATGCAAAGAGGTAGCGTCCGTTGGGATCAATATTTTCGATACCCTCAACAGTATAGGTTACCTCCATAAACCGGAGTGCCTCATCAATAAGTTCAACCCCTTGCTTATGACCTTTGAGTGCAAGGAATTCATTCATTTCATCCTGATGGATAATCCGTTTAAGGTACCGAATGATAAAACGTGGAAGGGATTTAAGCAAGCGGGGGCTTTTACCTGCAATTACTTTCTCTAGATCAATAAACTTCTCGGTTGGTTGCACTGATTTAGGTTATTTGTCGATAGCAAATATATAAAAAGCTGGTGCATCAGCGCATTATTTTTGCAACCATGCACATATCGAAAAACCTATTACGAGCAAAATAGTAATTGTGCATTGTTCCTTCATTTAAGTATCCATTCTTCTCAAGAACCCTAAGTGATGCTTTATTCTCAGGGTCAACTAAACCATATATTCGATGTAAGTTGAGTTCCTCGAACCCATATTTAGTAATGATTTCAACAATTGAACTTGCAAACCCTCTGCCCCAGTACTCTTTTAATAATCCGTAACCAATTTCAGCCCGTTTATTGTCTAAGTCAATCTCGAACAGACCACCATATCCGAACGGTTTCCCTGATTTTGCGCTGCAAAAAGTCCACCAAATTGCGGTTTTATCCTCCATTGATTTTAAAAACTTCGATAGCAATGCTTCTGCTTCATCTATTGTTTTTATAGGAGACCGAGGCACAAAGGTTAAATTATCAATACTGGAGTTGAAATTGAACATCAGCAAAGTATCACCTTCGTTTAGTAACCGATACTCAAATTTTGTATACATACAACGGCGTTGTTTGTATAATATTTCGCTATTGAGGCGTTTGCTGCTTTACACGATCGACCCCCGTTGCAAAATACTTAGTATTCCCTCTCCAAAAAAAGGACATAAAGCGTTTCTTGTAATGAAGATTTACCCTTTCGCCAGTTAATGCAACCTCTTCAAGCTCCTTTATCAACTCCTTATTTCCACTTTCAACCGAAAAGTCAAACGATTCAGCAATAGGACTTGTACCCCTAAGTGCACCAAAGGTTTCGAGGTTAAGTTTTCCCTCGTAAGTTTTAAATATAATCCCCTTTTGGCTAATACGAACAATTTTACCAGCCATGACCCCCTTCTCGTAAGTTCCCCAGTATAGGATTGCTAATATTCCAATAAAAATTAGAAGGATAATGATGATAATACGCTTAATTATTCTCATATAAATTCTTTTTTGTAGTAGCAAATTTACCAATTTAATTGGTTTGGTTATAATATTAAAAGTTATCTTCATACCTACAATCTTCTAAAATTTCATTGCATTAGATATTTGGAATTTCTATCTTACAAAAAATTTATTGCTATGAAATACTTTTTATTCTTTACCCCTCGATTACTCGCCATTTCAATAGCTATCTTTTTGGAAGTCTTCGCTTTTAATATTTTTGGCGTAATAATACCCTTCGAAAAAAAGTTTGGGATTTTTATGATACATTCTATCCCATCTTTGTATCTACTCACGGCAACAATTATTTCTTGGAAAAAATCATTGTACGGGATAATCTCTTTTACTATAATTCTTATAGGCTTTTCTTTATATTTTGATACGCTTAATGATTCTGCTCTTTTTCTGGTAATTTCGGTTCCGCTCCTAATAATTGTAATACTTTATACAATTGATTTCTTTTTTAGAAAGCTAGTGTAGATTGAAAATTATCGATTAAAAAATATTATGAAGAAAATAGCTAAAAGAATCCTTCTTGGGGTATTAGCACTAATTGTTTTGATAGCAATTCTATTTGGTTGGTATGGCATTAAAGCTAAATCTGAAACCAAAAAAATGACCCCCTCTGAAACAGGTCAGGTAACAGACAGTATCTATACAATTAAAGATGTTTTTGTAAACCTTTACTTAATAAAAAGCGGTACTAACTACATAGCTATTGATGCAGGGAATAGTACTGAAGGGGTTGTAAAAGGTTTAAATGAACTTAAAATCTGCCCCGATAATGTTGTTGCAGTTCTCCTTACCCACACCGACGATGATCATATTTCTGCATTAAAGCTCTTTCCTAAAGCCAAAGTATATATTTCTAAACAAGAGGAGAAAATGATTAACGGAGAAGTATCTCGATTCCTTTTCTTCGGGAATACTATTTTTGGGAGAGAATATACAACACTTGAGGATAACCAAAAACTTAATATCATAAATTTAAAGATTAAAGGGATTCTAGTACCTGGGCACACAGTTGGTTCAATGTGTTATGTAATAAACGATAAATACCTTTTTACCGGCGATGCGTTGAGCCTTAAAAATGGGAAGGGAGATCGGTTCAATCAGTTTTTTAATATGGATTCCGAAATGGCTGCCAAATCAATGGAGAAATTAACAAATCTGCCAAATGTTCAATATATTTTCACGGCTCATCATGGCTACACAAGCGATTATACATTTGCTTTTGCAAACAACAAATAGCTAATTTTAATTAACTTCATAAAACTTACTTACAAATAACTTTTGCTATGAATACCCTTGAACAAGAAACCACCCAGGCTAACAACGATACCAAAATTGAGCTAACCACTGACTCCTTATATAGCTTAGATACTATATGGCGCTGGACGAGCTTCTTCTCAATACTTGGATTTGTTTTAATAGCGTTTCTAATTCTTGCTGGCCTACTAATGGGAGTTATATTTTCAGCAATTGATAATGGAGTATTGGGGTCATCCTTCAAATATATAATAATGTGCGTTTATATCGCTTTAGGTGGTTTATACTTTTACCCTGTATTGCTACTATTCCGATTCTCAAACTGGACTAAAAAAGCCTTACGAAATAAAAGTAGCCTTGATTTAAGCGTAGCACTTAAAAACCTCAAAGCCCATTTCCAATTTGTTGGGATAATGACAATTGTTGTATTCGCATTATATATTATTATCATAATTGGCGTTGTAGTTGTTAAAGCCTTTGTTTAGGTAAATCAAAATATATTTCCTTATCATAAACTACTAAGGTATTTTTAGAATATGAGCAAGGATGAGAAATATTATGATGCAGATGCATTCTACAACTCAATAAGTAAAAACTATACTGAATCAATAAAACGATGTGTCCCTCAGTATAGTGAAATGCTACACTCCATTTTCACCTATCAAAAACCCGATTTCAACCCAAAAGAAATACTTGAGTTGGGATGTGGAACTGGAAATTTAACCCAGCTAATTATATTGAGATACCCTAATGCAAAGATTACTGCCATTGATATTTCTGAGGAGATTATAAATGAAAGTAAATCGAGGATTGCTTCTCAAAATATAGAATTTATAAAATCCGATTTTAAAGAACTTGAACTTCCTCAAAATAAATTTGATCTTATTGTTTCGAGTATTTCGATTCATCATATAAACGATGAAGCCAAAGAGGTGCTGTTTGGAAAACTTTATAAGGCCCAAACTTCAGAGGGAGTTTTTTCCTTCTGCGATCAGCTTAGGGGGGAAACGGAATATATCTACAACAAACACATTGAAAAGTGGAAAGAATATGCACAGGAACAGGGTGCAACTCCCGATGAATGGGAAATGTGGATGAAGCATCAACACGATCATGATTACCATACAACTTTATCAAATCATACAAAATGGTTAAAAGATGCTGGTTACAATATTGTTGATTGTACTAGACGATTTCTACTATGGACAACAATTTATGCAGAGAAGTAAACCTCAAAGTTATCTAACGATAAATTTTAATTAAAATGGCTACAAATAGAATACTCGTTTTTACTCTAACAATCATCTTTTTAGGTGGTTACGGCAATCCAACGCAATCCTCTACACAAATTAATAAAGAGGAACAGGCAAAAAAGATAGTAATTGCAGCCCAACATGCTTGGCAAGGTTATATTAAATACGCCAAGGGTTACGATGCATTAAAGCCAATAAGCAAGCAGGGAGAAAACTGGTATAGCACATCGTTACAGATGACCCCTATTGATGCTTTCGATACTTTTACGCTGATGGGTTTAAAGACTGAAGCTGGTGAAGCCAAAGAATTAATCTTTACCAACCTCAACTTCAATATCGATATGGAGGTGCAACTCTTTGAAATTAACATCCGGTTGCTTGGCGGTTTGCTCTCAGCATATGAACTTGATGGGGACAAACGGTTTTTAAACCTTGCCGAAGATCTTTGTAAAAGACTTCTACCTGCTTTTAAAACTAAAACAGGAATGCCATATCGCTACATTAATCTGAAGACAGGTGCTTTACGCGATTCGTTGAATAATCCTGCAGAAATAGGTACTTGTCTACTAGAATTCTGCAAACTTACACAGCTAACCGGGGATTCTATCTACTATAAGACTGCAAAGAAAGCAGTGCTTGCGGTTTACAAAAGACGTAGCAATATCGATTTGATTGGTACAATCATCGATGTTAACACTGGAGAATGGAAAAATAAAGAATGTCAAATTGGAGCAAGGTTAGATTCCTACTTCGAATATTTATATAAGAACTGGCTGCTTACAGGCGATAAAGCCTGTTTTGAGGCTTGGGAAACCCATTGTAAGGCTATTAAAAAGTACATGATTACCGATACTCAGAATGGATCCTTTTTGACCCGTGTTGATATGAATACCGGAAAGGAAACCCGCTCGTACTACGGAGCATTGGATGCATTTTACGCAGGACTACTTGCACTGTCAGGTGATGTTGCTACCGCTCAAAGGATACAAAAAGGTAATTACTATATGTGGACAAGGTTTAATATTGAACCTGAAGTATTTGATTTTAAAAAGGATTCTATTTTATATCCAAGCTACCCATTGCGTCCTGAGAATATTGAGAGCTGCTTCTACCTTTACCGAAAAACACATGATCATCAGTACCTTGCTATGGGGAAACGTATGATAGATGATATCATCGACAAATGTAATACCGATGCTGGTTTTGCAGCAGTTAAGGATGTAACAACTATGGAGTTGGATGACTCAATGGAAAGCTTCTTTTTTGCCGAGACCTTAAAGTACGCTTACCTCCTTTTTGCACCTGAAAGCACTCTCGATTTAAGCAAATTTGTGTTTAACACCGAATCACATCCGTTGAAAATAAGCAGATGAACCCTCTTGATTCAATTGAAACATTCCCGCGAAAGCGGGAATCCAAGAATTAAATAGATTCCTGCCTTCGCAGGAATGATAACTTAGAATATATTTTAAAAACTTTATTTATACCTACCACTCTACAATATTGTTTCGAAGCGCAAACTTTATCATTTCAACAGTGCTTTTAAAGTTGTACTTCTGCATTATGTTGTTTTTATGAGTTTTTACAGTAAATATGCTGAGACTCAGCTTTTCGGCAATCTCGTTATTGGTATAACCCTCAACGTACAATTTCAGGATTTCTTTTTCGCGAGAAGTTAACTGGTGCTTTTTAGCAACATCGCTTACATTCGAACACTTAATATTGTTTACAAAACTTTTCATAACAATCTTTGAAATGGAAGGGCTGTAAAACTCATCACCATTGGCAATTGTCCTGATTGCCTCCAAAAGAATTTCTGTGGTAGAATCTTGCTTTGGAAGATAGCCTTTGGCTCCGGCTTGAATTGCGCTTACAATGTACTCTTCGTTATTGAACATGGATAAAATAAGCACTTTAACATTTGGATAGAGTTTTGTAATCCGTTCGGTAAGCTCAATCCCCGACATGTTGGGCATCGATAGATCGGCAATCACAATATCGGGAGGTGTGCATTTTATGAAGTCTAAGGCCTCTTTCCCGCTACTTACCGATCCAATAAGTTCAATATCTTCCTCATCAGTTAGTATCCGCATTATTCCGTCTCTCACAATCTGATGATCATCAACAATAAGTATTTTAGTTTTTTCCATAATTCAAACTATCCTCTAAGCGTAAAGTTTTGGAATCTTTAGTCTGATTGTAGTTCCCATCAAAGGCTCGGTTTCAATATCGATAGTTCCATTAAGTAGATGCGCTCTTTCCTTCATGTTATATATTCCATTGCATGAACCACATGAATTGTCATCGTAAATAAAGCCCTTTCCGTCATCCTCAACAACAAGAATAATATTATCCTTTGTTCCAATCAGCTGGATTTGAATTCTTGAAGCACTTGAGTGCTTAACGGCGTTGTTTAGCGCCTCCTGCGCTATCCTGTAAATGTAAAACTTTACTTTATGATCAATTACTATATATTCACCATCTGCCGAGAATTCAATCTCAATTTTCGATGACTTTTGAATCGAATTACATAGATTTTTTAGCGCAACATCTAATCCTGATTCGTTCAGTATATTCGGAGCAAGGTTATTTGATATCTGTCTAACCTCATCTATTGTTTTTAGAAAACTGTATTTTACCTCGTCAATTGTGGCTTTTGTCTCCTCTGCATTCTGCTTGCTTGTACTTTCAAGCTGCAGTTTAATTGCAATGAGTTTTTGACCAAGCCCATCGTGTAACTCCCTCGAAAAACGCTGGCGTTCTAGTTCTTGACCATCGTAAAGAGCTGTCATTCTTTTTGAACGCTCGTCTTTTAGCTGTTCAGTCATAGTGTTGAAAGCATTGTAAAGCAGACCAATCTCATCGCTTGACTTGGGTTTGAGGTTTACCTCAAGATCGCCTTCCCCAATCTTTAAAGCAACATTTTTTAGCTTAACAATTGGCTTTGTAATCGTTTTCGAGATAATATGCGCAATGGAAAATAGAAAAACGCAAATAACAATAGATATAAAAACAATATCATTTCTGAGTGAAACTATCGGGATCATCGCCTCTCTATAATCAATCTCGGCAAGAATTGCCCAATTTAAACCTACAATATTCAATCTATCGAATGAACTTAGGCATGCAACTGTTCTATAATCGTCTATTAACGACGAACCAATTTTATTTTTAAATGCATTTTGTGCACTTATAGTTTTAACGGTTGTTCTTAAAACTGAGTTCTCAATAAACCTGGAGTTGCTTCGCATTAGAAAATCATCACCAACCAGATAAACCTCACCCGATTCTCCTAGGCCATTCTCAGGACTATCCTCTAACATTATACTATTAATATCCTTAACGGAAATTTGTAAGGCCAGCACGCAAACCGTCTGGTTTTTAGATTGATTGATTTGCTTTCCGATAAAGCATTGAGGTTCAGTATCGTTAATCGATCGTTTTTTGAAATCAACAATAGTAGGCTCTTTGGA
>Ga0116171_10001704_pt1 | contig 21616 bp, 15 predicted proteins | sample AD_JPNHW2_MetaG_FD_89798 | JGI IMG/M metagenome (GOLD analysis project Ga0116171, IMG submission 89798) | Active sludge microbial communities of municipal wastewater-treating anaerobic digesters from Japan - AD_JPNHW2_MetaG | ecosystem: Engineered > Bioreactor > Anaerobic > Digestate | place...
CCGACCGCCTGCGCGACCGGATCGCCGTCGTATCGCGCCAGGCGGAGGAGAGTGAGGCCATTCTATCCTCCATGAGCGAAGGTGTATTGGCCGTGGGACCGGACGAAAGTGTGATCAATCTGAATCCGGCGGCTGCCCGGCTGCTGGGAGCGCATGTCGAACATGTGCAGGGACGGAATCTGGAGGAAATATCGCGCAATCCGGACTTTCTGGCGTTTGTCCGGGGGGCGTTGGAAACACGCAAGGCTTCCGAAGATGAACTGATCCTTCATGACACGGGCAAGCATTACCTGCGCATCCAGGCTTTGCCTCTCTCCGATCTGGAGGGAAGCCGGATGGGGGTTCTGTTTGTACTCAACGACCTGACGGCCCTGCGGCAGCTCGAGCTGGTGCGTCGCGACTTTGTGGCCAATGTTTCGCACGAATTGATGACTCCGATCACGTTGATCAAGGGGTTTGTCGAAACCCTTCAGGAGGGAGCGGCGGACGACCGAGAGGAGCGGGCGCGTTTCCTCACCATCATCGCCCGGCACACCAACCGACTCGAGGCGATCATCAGCGACCTCTTGATGCTGGCGCGACTCGAACAGGAGACCGAAGAACACGAGTTTGTGTTCTCGAAGGCTCCACTCCGGCCCATCCTCGAAGCCGCTGTCGAGAATTGCCGTTACGAGATCGAGCAGAAGGGCATCCGCATGGAACTCACGTGTCCGATAAATCTGCAGGCACGCATGCAACCGGCTCTGATCGAACACGCGGTGGTGAATCTCCTGACCAATTCAATTAAATATTCGGAGGCGAACACGCAGGTGCAGCTCTCGGCGGTGGAGGAAGAGAACGAAGTGGTCATCCGGGTCCACGACGAGGGATGCGGTATTCCCCAGGCGCACTTGCCCCGGGTCTTCGAGCGTTTTTACCGAGTGGACAAGGCGCGCAGCCGGCAGGTCGGAGGAACGGGTTTGGGACTGGCGATTGTCAAACATATCACCCTGATCCACAAAGGCCGGGTGTCGGTGGACAGTACTGTCGGTGTGGGCAGCGTGTTCCGGATTCATCTGCCTTTCAGTTGAGAAACCTGCGTCGAAATACTGATTTCAGTCCCTGAGGGGGAATGCCAATCTAAAGCATCCCCCTCCATTCATTTTCGGACTCAAGTCAGACTTCCCCCTTTTTCATTTCTTATCGCATCCTCATTGGGCCCTCATTTTGAGCTAACAAATCTCCTGTATGTTTCGGCTTGCGGTACCGGAAAGTCGGGAGGCGCGAGCAGGAAACGGGCGTCTGACTCACAGAAATCGAATCCGGCTCTAACGCAATCCTAACATTCACCTCACGCGGGCTGAATATCTCAGTGAGAAGGTGAGTCTGGATGAAAGATGGGAAGGTACCCGGGACTTTATGAAAAGTCTCCAGACAATCGAAATGAGAGTGTTGAGGGAAGGGGAAAAACCATGTTGAGTCTGAGTCATGTCACAAAAACCAGTCGCGTCATTCTTCTGGCGGCGTCCATTTGCGCGTCCACGTTAGTCGCGCAGGCCCAGGAAACGGCCAAACCGGCGGCGCCGGAAGCGCCGAAGGAAAAGGCCGACAACAAGGTCGTCGTGGATGGTTCCACAACCGTTGAGCCGATCATGACGGCCTTTGCCGAGTACTACATGTCCCAGCATCCCGGGGTCAATATCACGGTCAGCGGAACGGGGAGCAGCAACGGCGCCAAGAGCCTGTTGGGCGGAACCTGCGATGTGGCCTCTATGTCGCGTTTCATGAAGGACGGCGAGTTCAAGGACGCATTGGGCAAGGGGGTCATGCCGGTGGCGCATCTGGTGGCGCTGGATGGTCTGGCCGTGGTGGTGAACGCCGCCAATCCGGTGGCGGAACTGACGGTTCAACAGGTACGCGACATTTATGCCGGTCGCATCACCAACTGGAACCAGGTGGGTGGGCCGGACCTGAAGATTGTCTGTATCGGACGCGATACCAGCAGTGGCACCTACGAATGCTTTGAGAAACTGGTGATGGGCGAAGAAAAAATTGTCCCGTCGGCTGAAGTGACCTCGAGTAACGGCCAGGTGCGCCAGCGGGTCCAGAGCACCCCCGCTGCCATCGGGTATGTTGGATTGGGTTTCACGAAAGAATTGAAAGCCGTCAAGATCAACGGCGTCGAGCCGAAACCCGAGACCATTCTGGATGGTCAGTACCCGGTTTCGCGGCCCTTGTTCGTCTTCACCAATGGCTATCCGAAGCTCGGTTCGCCCGTTTTCGATTTCGTCACGATGCCGTTGACGGAGCAGGGCCAGGAAATCATCACCAGCAAGGGGTTCATTCCGGTGACAAAGTACTGATAACGAGGTGAGTGGGGACGATTCGGTTCAAATGTTTGGATAACGATTAAACAGGATGTGGGAGCAGGACAAAATTGAAAGACGCGAATCGAAAGAATCCCGAATCGGCCCTGATGATGGGCGAGGGCGCCAGCCACATGAAACGGCTGGGCGCCCTCGCCGGTCACGGGGTTCTGCTTTCCGTCACCTCCCTTTCGGCGGTGGCGGTTTTGTTTATCTTCTACTTCGTTTTCCGGGACGCCCTTCCCTTCTTCAAGGAGGCGGGACGGCTCTCCGAATTCTTCACGGGAGTCAACTGGTATCCGTCGGCTCGCGAACCGCATTTCGGATCCCTGCCGATCATTCTGGGGAGTGTACTCGTGACGGTGGGGGCGATTCTTTTCTCGGCCCCTCTGGGGCTGGCCGCCGCCCTCTGTCTGAGCGATGTTTTATCCTTCTCCACACGGCAGATCGTCAAACCGATCATCGAAATGCTGGCCGCGATCCCCTCGGTGGCCTACGGTTTCTTTGCGCTTGTGGTGATGGCGCCTCTCTTTCAGAACGAAGGCGGCAAGATTCTTGCCGGGTTCTGTTCCCTCATCTGTTTCCCCCTGCTTTTTCTCCTGGTTATGGTCCTGGGAGATCTCCTGAGCACGTGGATTCAGCGCGACAGGATTCGGCTCCTGACGCGAATCATCCTTTCATCTGGTATCGGAATCCCGGGGCTTGTGGCGCTTGGAGTGCTTGTTCATCGAATCAGCCAGATTCAGATCTCCAGCGGGACCAATGCGCTGAACGCGTCCATCATTCTCGGAATCATGGCCTTGCCCACCATCGTCAGTGTTTCCGAAGACGCTCTATCCGCTGTGGGACGCGACCTGCGCGAGGGCAGCTATGCAATGGGGGCCACGCGTGTCGAAACGCTCTTCAAGGTAATTGTTCCGGCGGCGGGCAGTGGAATCCTGGCGGCGGTTCTGCTGGGTCTGATGCGGGCCGTGGGCGAAACCATGGTCGTATGGATGGCAGCGGGTAACGCGGCGCATATCCCCCAGCCTTGGTACAACCTCCTGGAGCCCGTCCGAACTTTGACCGCCACCATCGCGGGGGACATGGGCGAGACGGAAATCGGCTCAGCCCACTACCATCTCCTGTTCGCCATGGGATTGTTACTGCTCTCTTTCTCCTTTCTCAGCAATCTGGTGAGCGAATGGGCGGTCCGCCGTTCCAAGGCGAAGTCGGCCTAGAAAGCAGGATAAGTCACACATGCGTTTATCTACGCGAAAACTTCTCGATCGTTCCTTTACCGGCGTAGGCCTGTTTTCGATTCTTTTGATGGGCCTGGCCTTGTTGTTCATTCTGGGGCCGATCTTTTCCAAGGGTGTCGGCGCGCTGGTTTTCCGCCAGACGGTCGAGCATCGCCGATTCCTGTTGGATAAACTCCAACGCGGATCGCCGAAAAATCTGGCGGACGAAGTGCGACAGGTCCAGGAGGCTCGTCAACCGGTTTATGCGGACATCGCCGCTTTGGACGACAAAATCACCAGCGGTCCCCGGGCCGAACGGCGTCAGTACCGTCAGTATCAGGAACCGCTCAATGAATTGAAAAAACTGGTGCGGGAACTGCTCGGTCCTCTTCCGGGAGAAAGTGTCCCCTTAATTACGACTGAGCAGTATGGCCAGACACGCTGGGATCGGGCGGAAAAGAAGGCCCAGCAGATTCTGTTCATTGAAGAATACGACTATTCCGATCCCACGAAAATGGGGGTCAGAATTCTGAAACCGCGGGTCGAGCAATTCCGGGGAACTCCCGTTGAACCCCTGTTCGACTATCTGAACCAGCATCTGGAAGAAATGCTTCGCCCCCGGTGGACCTTCTACGCCGGGTTTCTGTTCGATATGCCGTTCGATTCCTACATGCTGGGAGGAATCTGGCCTTCCATCCTTGGGACCTTCTATCTGACCCTGGGAGCAATGCTCCTGGCCGCGCCCCTGGGGATTGTGGCGGCAGTCTATTTTGTCGAGTATGGCGATGAGAACTTCCTCTCGTCGCAACTCTTCAGTCTGATTCCGAGGGGCAAGTCCACCCCGGAATCTTCGGACTCTCTTCGGGACCGGGCGTTCAAGATTGCCGTTCAGGCCGAACGCAACATGGTTTCCATGCTGCGCATTTGCGTCAGTACCCTGGCCGGAGTCCCCAGTATTGTGTTCGGTCTCTTCGGTCTGGCCTTTCTCATCCAGACGATTCATCTTTCGGAAACCAAGAGTGTCCTGGCCGGTTCTGCCACCCTGGCGCTGCTGATCCTGCCCACGATCATCCGCGCCTCGGAGGAAGCCATCCGGTCGGTCCCGCATTCGTACCGCGAAGCGGCGGTGGGGTTGGGGGCGGGCAAGTGGCGAACCATCTGGACGGTGATCCTCCCCGCCGCGCTGCCGGGGATTCTTACGGGAACGATCATCAGCATGGGACGCGCGGCCGGGGAGACGGCGCCGATCATTTTCACCGCGGCTGTCAGCCTGGGGACGCCTTTGTCGCCGCTTCAGGCTTTGTCACAGCCGACTCCCGCCCTGCCCTGGAGCATTTACGTTCTCAGCACCGAACATGCGGCGCTGGACCAGATCCGCCATGTGCAGTACGGCATGGTGTTCGTTCTGATCCTGCTGGTTCTGGGATTGAATTTTACGGCGATCCTCCTGCGGGCTCGAATCGCCAGAAAGTTGAGGGGATAATCATGCAAGCCACATTGGAACAACCCATTGCCATGCAGGCGCCTGTTTCCTACCGGGTTGATGCGTCAAGCGCCGCGTCGGTCCGAAGTGAATCCACCGGAAAAGCCGTTATTGCGGCGGAGAACTTCTTCATCTACTATGGAACACATGCCGCCGTTCGGGAGGTGACGATCCAGATTCCGCCGGGGAAGGTCACCGCCATCATCGGGCCGAGCGGGTGTGGAAAGAGTACTTTCCTGCGCGCGATCAACCGGATGAACGACCTGATTCCCTCGTGCCACACGGCGGGGCTCTTGAGTCTGGACGGAGTGGACATCTACGCACCCCGTCTCGATGTTGTGTCGCTGCGCCAGCGGGTGGGGATGGTGTTTCAGAAACCGAATCCTTTCCCGAAGTCCATTTTCGACAACATCGCTTACGGCCCACGGCTCTTTGGGGTTCGCAATCGTCGTGTCCTGCAGGAAATCGTGGAAAAGAGCCTGCGCCGGGCGGCCTTGTGGGACGAAGTCAAAGATCGGCTGGATGCAAACGCCCTGGGGTTTTCCGGTGGACAGCAGCAGCGTCTCTGCATTGCGCGCGCTCTGGCCGTGAACCCGGAAGTTCTCCTGATGGACGAACCGGCCTCGGCCCTGGACCCGCGTTCCACGGCGCGTATCGAGGACCTGATCGGCGAGTTGCGCGGAGCCTACACGATCGTGATCGTGACGCACAACATGCAGCAGGCGGCCCGAGTCTCCGACCATACGGCGTTTTTCTACGAAGGGGAACTGGTGGAATTCGGCGCCACCCGCAAGTTGTTTACGAAACCGGAAAAGAAGGCAACGGAAGATTACATCACGGGAAGGTTTGGTTGATTATGAGCGCCCATCTGCAACACGCCCTGAACGATCTGAAGAAACGGATTCTGAACCTCAGCGCCCGCGTCGAAGAAGCCGTTCAGAAGGCCACCGAAGCCTTTGAGACCTGCAATGCCCCCATGGCTCAGGAAATCATCAACTGCGACGTCCTGATAGACATGGCCGAAGTCGAGATCGAGGAAGAGTGTCTGAAAATTCTGGCGTTACACCAACCGGTGGCCGTGGACCTGCGTTTCATCGTCGCGGTCCTGAAGATCAACAACGACCTTGAACGCGTGGGCGATCTGGCCGTCAATATCGCCGAACGCGCCTGTTTTCTCGCAACCCGGACCATGCCCGACGTACCCTTTGACTTCGGATACATGGCCACCAAGGTTCAGAAAATGCTGAAGGACAGCATGGATGCCGTTGTGGAAATGGATATCCAGAAAGCGCTGGAGGTGTGCCTGGCGGACGACGAGGTGGACAAGATGAATGCCCTGATGTACGACCTCTCGCGCCAGAAATTGACGGAACCGGACGTGGACGCCGGGTGTCTGCTGCACATGCTCTCCGTCAGCCGACATCTCGAACGCATCGCCGACCAGGCGACCAATATTGCGGAAGACGCCATCTACATGGTCAAGGGCGAGATCGTTCGTCACAAGACGGAAGAATACACCCGGTAAGGGGAGATCCCTGTGGCATGCTGTAGGAACGAAGCGGCTATCCGTTTCTTCTCATGGATTCCAGGTAGTGCTTGAACGACTGCGCCTTCGTGTCGCGTTCCGAAATGTGTGGCTCGGCGACCGGCCAGGCGACTCCGATATCCGGATCATTCCAACGAATCTCGTCCTCACTCTGTGCATCGTACACCCGGCTGCATTTGTACACGACTTCGGCCTTTTCGCTCAGAACCACGTAACCGTGGGCGAACCCTTCCTGAATCAGAAGCATTTTCTTGTTTTCCGCCGAGAGTTCGACCCCGTACCACTGACCCAATGTGGGAGAACTGGGCCGGATATCCACGGCCACATCCCAGATGGTCCCCGCCACACACCGGACCAGCTTGGCCTGCCCCACACCCCGCTGAAAATGCAATCCTCGGAGGACATGCTGAACGGACATGGCATGGTTGTCCTGCGCCCAATGGGTAAAGATCCCGATTTTCGCGGCCAGGATCTCGTTGTAACTCTCGAAAAAGAAACCCCGGTCGTCACCAAAAACACGCGGCGCCAGGAGAAAAAGTCCATTTAAGGCGGTCTCGAGAATCTGCATGGTGGATTCCTTTCACTTGAAGGGCTGTAAGACTTCCACGAGTGCCAGTCAAACGCACCCGGAGTTTCTCACAGAACGCCATTCGATTCAACAACCATTTCCCAGGGGCGCTGTCCCTGAAACCTGTTTAGAAACCTGTTTTACGACTCCCAGTTCGGAATGAGAGGCAGAAAACGCGTCGGGTCCAGCATCGTGAAAAGATGCTCGTAATACCTGGCTCGCACATCGCCCGACAGATCCCGATAGCAATTCCGAGTTTCCAAGGGGTCTTCGTCCAGGTTGTAGAACTCTCCCCAGGGGTGACCGGGGTAACAGGTCATCTTGGCGTTCCGGGTGATGACGCTGTGGGGCGAAAGACTGGGGTTGCGACGCGAGACGGATTGAACCAGTACGGCTTCCCGGGGGGGGAGACTCTTCCCAAGGAGGGACTCCTTCAGGGAAACCCCTTCGTATTCGGCGGGAACCCGGTTTCGCAGAAAGGCGCAGACGGTCGGCGCCAGATCCAGAAGACTGACGGGCGCGTCCAGGCGTAAGCCCGCTGGAATTTGTCCCGGCAGACGCATCAGAAGGGGAACCCGGAGCAATCCCTCAAGGTGGAAGGGACCGGCTCCCCAGAAACCGAACTCCCCCAGAAGACTCCCACAGTCGGAGGTGAAGACGACAAGGGTGTTTTCACTCAACCCCAGATCGTCGAGTTTGTTCAGGATTTTGCCCACCGCCTCGTCCACCTCGGAAACGGACGCAAGGTAACCATTCCGCAACAGCCGTTCCCGCTCGCCCGAACAGGGTTCAAAATGGGCATTGTCGAACCGTTCCCCCGTCTTGGCAATCTCGGAATAATGCGGAGGAAACTCGTCCGGATCGCGTCGAGCGGAACCGGAGGCGGGCCAGCGGGGAGACTGCGAAGAAGGAACCCGGCCATAAGGAGCGGCAGGCCCGGAAAAGCCACAGGCCAGACAGAACGGATTCTGGCCGTGTTGTTTCAAATACTGGGTGACATGACCGGCTATCCAGTTGCCGGGTTGCAGAACCTGGGGCCATTCCTGAGAATCCGGACCCAGCGGAAAGTTCCGTTGCGCCTTCTGGAAAACGGGACGGAATTTATCGAGTGTCGGGCGATACCGCAGGGCAATCTGGTCGGCGAAATGTCCCTGATCGAACATTTCAATTCCCTGGCCCAGCAGCAATTGCAGGAATTGGAATCCCCAGGCCGGTCCTGTCCACTCGCGCATCAGCCCCGCCTTCCAGGACGCCCATGCTTCGACGGAGTGGACGTCCTCGGGCGCCTGATAGGGAGACAGGTGCAGTTTGCCGATCCAGCCGGTGTCATATCCGGCCGGAGTCAGTTGGGACGCCAGAGTGTGCGAGGCCTCGGGCAGGGCCTGCCCATTCATCCAGAGGCCGGAGGTTGCGGGCAGGCGGGAGGTGAGCAGCGCCGCGCGTGCCGCAGTTTCCGAAGTCGTCACCGTGTAGGCACGTTCCAGCAGGGCGCCCTCCGCCGCCAGCCGGTCCAGATTGGGGGTGTTTGCCGCAGTATTCCCATAACATCCCAAGGCATCCGCCCGCATCTGAGAGGCCAGAAGGAGTAATAGATTTAAGGGCTGCTCAGCTTTCGAGGGGGGACAAACGGATGGAACGGAACGTCTGGGTCGGGGAGACGGGGGCGCCGCCTGGAGGACGGGAACAAAATCGCCCGCGCCCAGTTCATCGGGCCGGACCACGCTGGGGATTTTCTCTTCTTCCTCCTCGAATTTGTGGTTCCGAGTTTTTCGAACCGAGGGGAGAGAAATCGCGGTGGATTTTCGGGAAAGAGGCGGTCGCGATGGAGACGGCAGGGAAGAGGGAAAGGGAGATGTTTCACGGTCGGGGGTTTTTTCGAGTAATGAAAAGGCCGGCTCGTCCAGCGGTTTGATCACTCGGTTTTCCCAGTCGGAAAATTCCCTGGCTTCCGGGAAAAGGGAAAGCTGAAAGGGTTGTGTTTTCCGTGAAGATTGCGCCTCGCCTTCGCGCAGTCGGAAAATACAACGGATCTGTTCGATTGCCGCAGGGCCGATTCCCCGGATCTTGCGAAGGTCCTGAAGCGATTCCAGAACCAGAGCCTGGCGTCCCTCGATGATCCGGCGCAGAATATGTCCCGTCAGGCCACTGGCTTCGTGGATTTCCGAGGCCGATCCATTCCGGAACAGGTTCAGGAGGGCTTCTTCCGTCCAGGTTTTCTCCGGCCCGCGCAGATCGCGCAGATGGTGAATCGGAATACCATGTTTACGCGCCAGAATGCCGATTTCTTCCGTTGAAAACCCACAGAATCTGATGAGGTCCTCAAAGCCCCGAAGCGCCGTCTTCCCCCGCACCTGACAAATCCGTCCCGCTTTCTCCGTCGGAATTCCACACCGTTTTACAATCTTGGAGATCGAATATTCTCGAAAGGCCTTGATGAGCCAGGCTTCCGTCCAGGCCGCGTCATAGCGGGTCTGCGCCAGTTCCACCAGCGCCACACAGACCGTGTCCTGAGTCCAGTCGTGTTTCGGTGACGGCCACTCGACCAGCCGCGCGCCGAAACCGGCCAGAGCCGTATGGCCCAGATTGGGGTCCGGGTCGTTTCGTACCCAGACGGGGCGTCCCTGATTCAGCGCCATGCGCGTGGCTTCCCACGCCCCCCCTTTGAGTCCGGCCTGAGACACAATCACATCGTGCGAAAGCGCGCCGATGATCGCATTGCGGGCCATCGCCTGGGCGGTTTCCCAGTTGGCTTCCGGGTGGAAGGCGCTGACAATCAGAATCTGTCCCCGTTCGATACCGGCTCGGAGCGCCTTGATTTGGGACGAGAATGTCAGTATCCCCTGCGCGATCACCAGAACCGTTGTTCCCCCGGCGGCCAGGGCTGCCGCTGACGCGCAACGGTCCACCCCTTCGGCAAAACCGCTGACGATCGGAATACCGCGCGCCGCAAAATGCTGAGCGGCATCCCGAGTGAAGTCCAGCGCCTCGGATTTCGGTTGCCGCGACCCGATTATCGCGACGGACGCCCGATTGAACAGGTTCACGTCTCCCACACAGAACAAAAGGGGGGGACGGGCATCTTCCTGAGTGGAGGCAAGCAGGAAGGGGTATGCCGGTTGATCGGCGGCGACCGGGAGTATCGCATTCTGGCGCAGGCGTTCGATCATTTGTCCGGCGGAAGTCAGGAAACCTTTGGCCCGCGCCAGCGCCGCACACTGCGCCGTATCCAGATGACAGGCATCCCAATCGGAAGGTCCCAGACGCAGCAACCCCTCCAGCGGTTGACCGGCCGTGTCGCGCCAGGCGCGTACCAGTTCATGGACCTTCCGATGCGTCAGACCGGCATGGAAGGTCAAGGCCAACCACTGGGCCACGATTTTTTCCTCTGGACTGAGCCGCATTCCCCGCTTTCCTCCCACAAGAGGTTGGACACATCATACCGGGAAAGGAACCGTCCCCGCGACTTTTTTTGCCGGAAAAACAGATCGCATCCGGAGACATCTCACTGCTCCGCTTCACTGAGTTCAAGCAACAGATCCAGTCCGGCGGGCGAAGCGGTGGCGTACACCTTCTCCATGGCTTCCAGAAAACGTTCTTCCCCGCGCCAGAGCGAGATTTTCCCGAGGCGTCGAGGCAATGCCGCATCCACCGGCGGCGCCGTAACTCCGCCGAAGGCAAGAGACTGGGCCGGGTCCAGACGCCCTCCCCAGAAAAGAGCCGGATCGGAAGGCAACGGTTCCGACTCGGGGACAGATTCGAGGACGACCTCCTCTGCTGGTTTCTTCGGAGTTTTCTTTCGTTTGACCGCTATCGGGGCGGGCGGCGGCAGGGGAGACGTCCCGGGAACCGCAAGAGCCGGGACAGAATCCCCCTCTTCGGGTGTCTCGGTCTGGGATGTCGTTTCCGATGCGGAATGTTTCAGAAGATCGAGAAATTCCTCACGCTCCATCCCACGCAGCCGGAACAGGAGAAAGGGATCGCGGTCCAGTTCCTCGGCCAGCAGATACAGGATCGCGGCGATATGCTTGCAGGGATTGGACCAGTCCGGACAGGAGCAGGAATGATCGAGACTGATACCCGGTTCCGGAAACAGAGAGAGACCGGCCTCGAGGAAAAGGCTCTCGGTCTCTTCCGGCAGTTCTCCGGCCAGCAGGCGGGCCGAGAAAATAGCCTGACTTCCGAGCGCCCGGGCCACCTTTTGCCATTCGGACTCGGTGAAGACCTGGACGGTGACCGTGATCTTGTAGGCGTTGGCCCGGGACCCCTGAACCCGGGCTTCGATACGCCCCTTCAGGATTTCCAGCGAGAGAATCTGTCCCTGCCGCGCATAGGTTCGTCCCCGACTGAGCCGTGCTCCCACATCGGAGGCCTCGGTTACCTTCACCCAACGTTTTCCCCACCAGGTGACACCGAACCCCCCCCGTGCGGACTGAGCTTTGATGCCCCCCTTGGCCGGAAGGGGATGAGACGGCTCGAAAAATCGGGAGGCATAATTGTGGGAACTCTTGTACCGGCGGGCCATCGGATCAATCTCCCCCCACATCTTTGCTCAAAGCCAGAACACGCTTGAGATCCCGGTTCGAGAGCTTCGTCAACCACCCTTCTCCCGTCCCCACGACATCCTCGGCAATTGCCTTCTTGCTCTCGATAAGCGCATCAATATTTTCCTCAAGTGTGCCGGCACAGATGAATTTGTGGACTTGGACATTGCGTTTCTGGCCGATCCGGTAAGCCCGGTCGGTTGCCTGATTCTCCACAGCCGGATTCCACCACCGGTCGTAATGGAAGACATGGTTGGCGCGGGTGAGGTTCAAGCCCGTTCCACCGGCGCGAATCGAAAGCACAAAGAAGGAAGGCCCGGAGTCGGACTGGAATCGCTCGACCATCTGGTCGCGTTTCGCTTTCGGCGTACCGCCGTGGAGAAAGAAACACTCGCGCCCGAAGGTGTTTTGAAGGTGACGTTGCAGCAGGGCGCCCATTTCGGCAAACTGGGTGAAGATCAGGACGCGATCCTTCACTTCCAGAATTTCCTCGAGCATCTCGCAAAGCCGGGCGAGTTTACCCGAGCGATCCTGGATTGTCGAGTTGTCACCCAGAAATTGAGCCGGGTGATTGCAGACCTGTTTGAGTTTGGCCAGGGTGGCCAGTACGATTCCCTTGCGTTGTATCTCGGCGTCGGCCTTCTCCAGCCCAGCGTCCAGATCCTGCAGGACAGCCGCGTAGAGAGAGGTCTGTTCTTTTGTCAGGTTGCAGAAGACCTTCATTTCCTGTTTGTCGGGCAGGTCCTGGATGATGGATTTGTCACTCTTCAGCCGGCGGAGGATGAAGGGCGCGGTGAGGCGCTTCAACCGTTCGGCGGTTTCGGTGTCACGCGAGGCCTGAATGGGCAACAGAAAGTGCCGTCGAAAATCCGCCTGTGTCCCCAGAAGGCCGGGATTCAGAAACTCCATGATGGACCACAAGTCCCCAACGTGGTTCTCGACCGGCGTACCGGTGAGCGCGATCCGGTAAGCGGCACGCAGGGAGCGCGCCGCGCGCGCCTGTTTGGTCTCGGGATTCTTGATATTCTGTGCCTCGTCGAGAATCACCCCACCCCACTCGATCTGTTGCAGCGCCTCGCTGTCGCGCTGCAAGAGGCCATAGCTGGTCAGGACCAGTTGATGTTGCCGTACCTGCTTTTGAAAGGCCGCGCCTTTTTTCCGTTCGGTTCCATGATGGACCATGACGGAAAGCCCGGGAGCAAAAGTTTGCGCTTCCCGGCGCCAGTTTTGAACCACCGACGTGGGACAGATCACCAGGGTCGGGGCAACCGTCTTCCCGGATTCCATCTGGTCGTGGAGCAACAAAGTCAGGGTCTGGATTGTTTTTCCCAACCCCATGTCGTCCGCCAGGCAGGCGCCCAGTCCCCATTTCCGCAGAAAGGCCAGCCACGAAAATCCCCGTTCCTGATAGGGGCGCAATTCGCCGTTCAAACCCTCTGGAATCGGGACGGGTGTGTGGGGTGTTGCGCTGTCGAGCTGACGCAGGAGATCGTCCAGCCACCCTTCGGCCTGAACGCCCTCGAACTCGATCCCCTTGTCTTCGAGGGGCGCAGCCGCGCCCAGGGCCACATGGAGCGCCTCGCGCAAAGTCAGGGCGTCCCGCCTTTTTTTCCAGAAGGAGAGGGCCTGGCGGATTTCGTCCGCGTTGAGTTCCACCCACTGTCCCCGAATTTTCACAAGCGGGGCCTTCAGGTCTGCCAGCAGACGAAGTTCTTTCTCCGTCAGGGTTTTATCTCCCAGGGCGATGTCCCACTGGAACCGAACCAGCGCGTCGAGCGACAGTTTTCCCAGACCGGTACCGTCCAGGGTGACTGGGCTTTGGATGCGCCCGCGCGCTTTCAGGCGCATTTTGGTGCCCCGGCGGCTCCACCAGGCGGGCAACAACACCCCAAACCCGGCCTGTTCGAGCACCGGAGCCCGTTGGGTTAAAAATTCATGCGCCCCTTTTGCATCCAGAGTATAACCCTCCGGCTCGGCGGTGTTCAGACTGGCCGCAATGTTGGGACAAACAGCCGCCGCCTGACCCAGGGCCGAAAGCAGATACTCACGGGCATTGAATTCTCCCCGCACCAGCAGAGCGGAGTGTTTCCGTTTGGGATGCCAGACCTCTCGAACCGGCAGCAGCAGACTCCGATCTTCCTGTCCCTGTAGAAAAAAATAGACCTTCCAGAGTTCCTCGGGGTCTCCCTCGGGCTTTTCGGCTCGAGCGGAGGCCACCGCCTCGGAAATCGTGTCCACGGCGATGGTCTCGCGAGAATCTCGCACGGGCTCGTCGAGTCGCAAACAGAGCCGAAAGGGCGCAGAAACTGTCAGCCGGACCGGACGACTCCAGGCGCGGACTTCTTCCGAAAACCGGGCCAGTTCCTCGGCGTCTCCCAGCAAAAGACTGTCATTCGACCGGAGGCCCCGCAACCACTCATCGTGGACGGAGGCATAGCCCCATTTTTTGCCTCGCGTCCGGCCAGAAACCTGCGCGGTCAACCCCGCAATGTCAGCCGAAGTACGAACCAGATAATCCACCACGACCTGTAGAAACGTCTGGAGAATGGAAAGAGAGGAAACATCCGGCGCGGGTACGGAAGTCACCGTCTTGTTTCCCTTCTTCGGCAGGGGACCCGCCAGCGCACGGGCAACGGCGGGCATCTGCCGGGCCAGGCCCCGCATCTGTTCCGCATCGTTTCCCACACAGACCGGCTCCCAGCAGGCATGGTACCCTGTTTCATCCTTGCGCAAGGAGGGGAGATACTGCTGACGCTGAACCAACGCACCCGCAAGATGCAAGGCGTACGTCCAAAAGGTCAGGTCCGCGCCAGCCACGATACCGGGGGCCAGCAATTCCCGTCCCGCACACGCGCACAACAGATGAACAATGGCTTCGCCATCCAGTTCCTGAACCGTTATGAGAAATGGGGTGAGTTCTGGTTCCTGCGCGCTGTCGAAAGGCACGGCAATAAGAGGGGAGGAAGGGATGGGAGAACCGTTTCGGGCCGGCAGCCAGATCGGCATTTCCCGCGTTTCTTTCAGAGTCCCCCCCAAGCCCGGAGCCACCTGGCGAACCGTCTGAATCAGAAACTCACTACCGGCGTTATAGGGAAACGGCTGAAGCTTCGGGACTTTTGCGGGGCGTCCCCGTTTTCCGGAAGAAGCGGTTGGGGCTTCCGGAGCGCATTCCCCCCACAAAAATAATGAACGATCCCGTAATGTGGCATGCAGGAGTAGCATGAAAGAACAAAACCTCTACAATCCCCGAATTATCCTCTCCCATGTTTTCAAACGTCTGGTGCGAGCGGCGGGACTTGAACCCGCACGCCATATGGCACAAGATCCTAAATCTTGCGTGTCTGCCAATTCCACCACGCTCGCAGGGAATACGTCCGGAAGACAAATATCCTTGGGGATCGCGTCTGAACCTTGGCGTGGTTCCTTGTTTCCCCGCCCTTATCTACGGCTTTCCCGGAATCTTTTGCAAGGGTTTTCAGGACAAAGATGAATTGCCGTTGCGGCGTTTTTTTGATATAAGCCTCGTGGTTCCGAATCCGAACCATTTCGGACGGACTGGAGGTCGCTCCCTGGAATTGAAAGGCAAAATACATTGACGATTTATGAGTTGATTCTCATCGCCGTGGGACTTTCCATGGACGCGTTCGCCGTGGCGGTGGCCTGTAGCATTACCCTCCAGCGGGTTTCGAAGCGCCAGATTTTCCGTTTCGGGTTCCATTTCGGCTTGTTTCAGGCTTTGATGCCGGTAATCGGCTGGAATCTGGGGCGGGTGGCCGTGGAGTTTGTGGCCGCCTGGGACCACTGGCTGGCTTTTGGCCTTCTGGCGTTTGTAGGCGGAAAGGCAATCTATGAGGCGATCTGGGGGGACGACGAAGACGAGGGAAAAACCTCCGATCCCACACGCGGCTGGTCGCTGGTCATACTTTCAGTTGCGACCAGCATTGACGCTCTGGCAGTGGGACTCAGCCTGGCCATGCTGGGAGAAGCGATCTACCAGCCGGCGCTTGTCATCGGGCTGATCACCGGGACTCTGACCACCCTCGGGATGCTTCTGGGCAGCCGGGTGGGCGCCCGCTTCGGCAAGGGGATGGAAATCCTCGGCGGCGTCATCCTGATCGGAATCGGCTTGAAAATCCTGCTGGGAAGCCTGCTGAGCGCCGCCTGACGCCCGAGCGGGATCAAAGCACCCGCAAGTCCCTCGGGTACCGGTTCAACACTTCGCACCCGTCTTGCGTCACCAGCACCAGATCTTCGATCCGAACCCCGAGCACTCCAGACAGATAAATACCGGGTTCGATCGAGAAAACCATCCCCGGCTCGACGGGCATTTCGTTGGTTTCCCCCACATCGGGAAATTCATGCACATCAATTCCGATATTGTGACCGGTCCGGTGGGTGAAAAAATCGCCATAGCCGCGTTCGCGGATCAGATTGCGGGCGGCGGCGTCAATATCGCAGAACCGCGTACCCGGGCGAACCGCCGCGATGGCTGCCTGATTGGCGTCGAAAACGGTCTGGTACACCTCACGCCCCTGATCGGATACCTCCCGCCAGAAGAAACTCCGGGTCATGTCGGAACAATAGTGGCCAACCAGCCCGCCGATATCCAGAATGATACTGTCCCCCCGCTTTACCCGGGTCCCATCGGATTCGTGGTGCGGTTCGGCGGCGCCGGAACCGAAACAGATCAGCGGGCTGAAGGAACACCCGGCTGCGCCGCGTTTTTCATAGAGATCGCCCATCAAACGGCAGAATTCTTTCTCGGACCGCTCTTCGGACAGGAGCGCTGCCAGATCGCCCATCACGGCATCGTTGATCGTCGAGGCCTGACGCATCAATTCGATTTCCTCGGCATCCTTGACCATGCGAACCGTGTCAATAACCCGCGATCCATTGCGGCACTCGAGTCCCGGACACAGTTCCATGAGACGGAGGAGGAAATGGCAGGGCCAGGTCTTTTCGATCCCCAGGGGCTCTTGAGAACAAACGGTCTGAGCGAGGTACGTCACGGGGTCTTCCCGATCGTTGAAGATGCAGAGTTCAACTCCCAGATCCCCTTCGAGGGGGAAAAGCGCATTGATGAACAGGCGGCGGACGCCTGAGGTATTCACATACAGCGTCAGCATTCGTTCGCCCGGCTCGATAAACTTACCGGTCAAATGAAAAATCGAAGAGGGTGAGGTCACCAGGATCTGGGACAAACCATGCCGTTTCAGAGAATCCGTCAGTCGTTCGAATCGGTCCGATATCATCCTGCTACTCCGTTCCAGATGGTTGAAGGGAAGAGTGAAATCCATGCTTCATTTCCGTTGGAGAAAATTACACGCTTTCCCACTTTGGTCAAGACAAATGCTCACGCTCCAAGCATCTCAAAGGAGAGCCCTTCCCCCTTTACGGGAATGCGGGGACATAAGGGAATTCTGGGAGGAGAATCAAAGAGAAAACCAGTTCTTGAGTTTACCCCCATGCCGCCCCAGAAATTGAACAGCGCGAAACATCCGGTGCCGCAAAAACAGATTCTGAACACGCTGACGAAGACGCGATCCATGAAAATCGAGATAGCCCGCACTGGCCAGTAAAGCGATCAGAAGATGGTCTTCGGCTCCGGGCGCCCCGACAGCGGCGCCTCGAAAGACCGCATTTTCCCGGACCATCAGACAGGAAACCCGAAACAACAGACCTTGGGAATCGCCCCTGGCCACCCCGCAATAATCGAAGAAAGGGCCTTCCTCGACCCGGCGATGGGGCAATAATTCACCTTCCAGGACGATTTCGGAATCCACGGGAACTTCCAGATCAACCGTTCGGCATTTCATCAGTTTCAACGGTTTCTGCAAAAGGCCACCAGCCAGGGCGTACTCATCCACATCCGCGGACGCAGCCGCCGCACCGGCGATGACCACTTCCTCTCCCGTCCCGATCGCAACAGCCATTTCCAGGGGGCGATTCCGGGATTCCGCACCCAGAAAATGCGTTTTCAGATGACCGCCTGGCGAGACACTGACCGCCGTTTCCCGTTTGTTGAGCAACTGCATCCGATAGACGCCGACATTGCGGGTGTTACGGACCGGATCCCGGGTGATGTTCGTATGCCAGGTTCCCATATAGCGCCCACCGTCCTGGGGATGCCACCACGGTACCGGCAGAGTCTCCAGATCCACATCCTCTCCGGTCGTCACCGCGTAGGATGTATCATCGGCTGGAACCAGAAGGGGAGGAATCGGTGTGTGAAAGCGGGATCGGACAACTTCAACCAATTCGGAATAAGAGGCCTTCGGATCGAGACCCAGAGCCAACGCAATCCGGTGAAAAGTCCCCAGGCCATTGCTCAAGAGACTGAAACCGGCATAGCCGTTGATATTCTCAAAAAGCAGCGCGGGACAGGAAGACCTTCCCTGAGATTGCCGGGTGATGCGACCGATCTCATACTTCCAGTCCACCGGTTGGGAAACCCGCTGGAGTTCCCCCTGTTCATCGAGTGTCTGGATAAAGGAACGCAGGTTCATCCGGTCCCATTTCCTGTCCGAAGATTCTTTTGTCCTGATTCCCCGAGAAAGGAGAACGCATTCCGACTTCGATTATTTTCCGGGGCGCACTCTGTCCATAACCCAGTTCAGGATTCGATAGAACCCCAATTTTCTGGCCAAAACAAGCGAAATACAAAAGAAAGGGGCCAGATATTTCAGTTTGAAAAGCGGACACATGTAAAAACACCGGAAGCGAATCAGTTGCGATTCGCTCATGCAGCCTTTCCGGATGTACCCCAATGCCTCGAAGTGGTTTCGCTCCGGAATCCCGTGGTAATTGTAGTAATCCGCGAAAGTGATTCGTTCCGGGACGACATTGAATTTCTCCGGAAACTGAGAAAGACAACTTCCCGGTTCAATTTCAATCATCCAGGTCTTAATGCTCAGGCTTTTAAAGCGCTTTTTCAGCGCCTTCTGGTACTGGATCATTTCTATGAGGTCCCGGTGTGTTTCTTCCGGCATCCCGAACGTAAAGAAAAGGGTGCATTTGACGTTTTTCTTCTCGATTCGTTCAAGGCATTCCTCGAGTTCCTCATTGTCAAAGAAGTCCATCGCCGTTTTGCGGCGCACTTCCTTGTTCTGGCTGTTCAGCGCAATATGGATCCGCGAATCCTCTCCCAGACAATCCTTGAAGGACTGCAAAAAATCATCGGAAGGCAACCGCCATCTCTCCACAAGAAAATTCAGGCGGGTCTTCATGGATTTTATCTCACTGAATAGCTGCCGATAAAAACGGTCCGCGTTCTGAGTGGGCAGAGGGTCAAACTCGATCATCGCAAAATCGAACCCGGCCTGTTCGATGTCGCGAATTGATTCCAGAATAGCCGGTACGGATCGGAAGCTGATCCCTTTCCGGTTCACGACCTTTTTCTGGGCGGCTTGACTGCCGCCGCAGTAATAACAGTTGTTCACACACCCCCGGCCGATAATGACAGGATAGCCCTTTTCCTCACGGAGCAGAAAGGCCTGAGACTTCTGAGAAAGACCTTCGATGGTCATCCAGGAACACAACATCTCGACGTATTTCGGAGAATCTTCGATAAACGAAAAATTCGTGTAGTCGGTGGCGCTGAGGATATTTTCGTCCGCGACAAACGAAACGTCGTTCATCTGCGTTTGTCCCGCGTCCCGGAATACCAGATTGGGAACTTTCGAAAAATCCCGTTCCCCCTGGAACTCCCGCATGAAATCCACGCACGGCACTTCGGCTTCCCCGCGAATGATATAATCAATGCACGCGTGGCGTTCCATGATTTCTTCCGCAAAGCAGGAGGCCGTCAGCCCTCCGAGCAGAACCGGCATGTCGGGATTGAGTTTCTTGATAGACTCCGCCACCTGAATCGCATCGTACGACTGGAAATGCCAGTGGAGGTCCAATGCCACAACCTTCGGCTTGTAATCTTCAAGTATTCGGGCGAGATCGATTTTCCCCCGTTTTTCGCGTTCGATTCCAAGATGAACGATCCGGGTCTTGAAACCGTTCTTGTCGAGTTGATCGGCTACCCCCAGCAAGCCAACCGGGATGTAAAGAATGAACATATAGTCGCCGAGCGGGCGATAATAGCTGTGCAACTTCGGAACATGTAGAAACAAAATGTCCGTCTTATCGTCAGGCATTCCTGGAATCCGTTCGATCGTGAATATAAGTCAGTGTCCCCACTCCAGGGGGCGCTGGCAGGACCGGGTTATCGCTCTTGATTCTTGAGCAACCGGGCGGCTTCCTTGGCGAAATAGGTGATGATCAGATCCGCCCCCGCCCTCTTGTAGGAGGTGAGCAGTTCCATCATGATGGCCGGGCCGTTGATCCGACCCATCGCGTCGGCGGACTTGATCATGGCGTATTCCCCGCTGACGTTATAGACCGCCAGGGGCATTCCAAATGTCTGCTTGGCCCGGTAAACAATATCGAGGTAGAAAATGCCGGGTTTGACCATGACGATATCGGCCCCTTCCTCAATATCCAATGCGATTTCACGCATCGCTTCATCCGAATTGGCAAAATTCATCTGGTGCGACCGTTTATCGCCGAAAGAAACGGCCGACTTTGTTCCGCCTTTGAAAAAGGGATCGTAGAGTTTGGAGGCAAACTTGGCGGAATACCCCATGATGCAGACGTTCTGGAAATCATGCGCGTCGAGAGCGGTGCGCATTCGCGCAATCTGTCCGTCAAGCATGGCGGCCGGAGCCACCATGTCAACTCCCGCTTCGGCATGAGACAGGGTCGTCTTCTCAATCAGTTCCAGAGAGGCATCATTGAGCAGATAGCCGTTCTCGACAATCCCGCAATGCCCGTGTTCGGTGTATTCACACAGACAGACATCGGTAATGACCGTGATATCGGGGACCTCGCGTTTCAGGACCCGGATGGCCTGTTGAACAACTCCGTTGCTGCAATAGGCCTCGGACGCCGCCGGGTTCTTTTCCTGGGGCAGGCCGAAAAGCAGAATGGCCGGAATGCCCAGATCCCGGGCCTCCTTGACTTCGTCCACCAGTTTATCCACGGACAAGTGATAGTTTCCGGGAAGAACTTCGATTTCCTCCTTGATCCCGCTCCCATGCACCACGAAAAACGGCAGAATAAAATCGTCCGTGCTGATTTTTGTTTCCGTCACCATGCGGCGCAAACTGTCCGTCTGGCGCAATCTTCTCAACCGCTGTACTGGAAATCCCATTGTTCCACCCTCCCTGGTTTTGGCCGATCCGTCGCGTTTTTTTCTTCACAAATGTGCATTGTTACATGATCCGGATCTGTTTCCCGGATCAATCAGGAATCCTTGGACGCTTTCATCTTTTCGAGATTCCGCACCACATGAAAGGGAAGAATTTTGGCTCTCTTGGTCGGTATCGGGTATTCTCGCTTTACACGGACGGTTCCGACATGGCTCCACATCTGACTGCCCGAGCGTGCCCAGGAACCGGGCGTTTCGTCGGAATGCAGCAAGTGGCGCAGGAAAACCTGAACGACGGATTGTTCGTCCACGTCGCGAACACGAGGACTGACCAGGAGATTCAAATGCGTGATGCCGGTACTGTCTTCTTCCTCGACGATCTGGTAGTCGGTACTTTCCCCGCCGAATTGACGCGGAAGCACCTCCTCGATGATATGAACAAAATCCGTGTTGACAAATGTGACGCCTTCTCCCGTGAGTTTCTCGAAGCTGCCAATGGTGTGGATCTGCAGGTCGAATCCGAGTTCTCCCATCTGACAGGGACAGGAACCGGAAGTGAGTGTCCCGGTGTCCCCCATTTCGATGTTGATGAGAATTTTGGGCGATTCATACAGAAGAGAAGTGAACAGGAGAGTTTCAATCTGGGCATCATCCCCGGCGGGGAAAATCCGCTGGTGCTTGGTGATCGCAATACTGTCCTTGTAAACATGGCAATGA
>Ga0116171_10001705_pt1 | contig 21601 bp, 19 predicted proteins | sample AD_JPNHW2_MetaG_FD_89798 | JGI IMG/M metagenome (GOLD analysis project Ga0116171, IMG submission 89798) | Active sludge microbial communities of municipal wastewater-treating anaerobic digesters from Japan - AD_JPNHW2_MetaG | ecosystem: Engineered > Bioreactor > Anaerobic > Digestate | place...
TCATAATGATTTCCTCTGAACTTCCGGAAATACTCGGGATGAGTGACCGCATCTATGTAGTCTCAGCAGGAAAAATCAGTGGTGAGTTATCCGGAAGTGAGGCAAATCAGGAACAGATCATGCATCTGGCAACACAGTAATAAAAGTTTTATGTTTAATATGAAATCGTTATATACAGGGAGAATTAAAGATGAGTATTAAAGAACTAAAAAAAATGCCGGGCCTGAATATTCGTGATTATGGAATGTATATTGCTTTACTGATAATAATTGTTTTTTTCGGGATTGTAACAGGCGGAAATTTTATTAAGCCTCAGAATATCGCGGATCTCATGAATCAGACCGGATACATTGCTGTACTGGCCGTAGGAATGACTTTTATTATTATAATCCGGCATATAGATTTATCCGTGGGATTTTTAGCAGGATGTTTAGGCGCAGCTTCTGCAATCGGTTTAACCAGTTGGGGATATCCGGTTTACTTTGTCATACCGGCAGTCCTGATCCTTGGTATCCTTGCAGGATGTATTACTGCACTTCCTGTGGCTATGCTGGGGATACCATCTTTTGTCGCATCTCTGGCCGGATGGCTTATCTATCGCGGAATTCTGCTTATGGCAACATCCGGAACAGGCACAATAATAATTTCAGATCCCGCATTCATCGCAATCAGCAATGGCAGTATTCCTGATTTTTTATCAAACTTCAGTTTTCTGCCGGGAACTCATAAGCTGACACTTCTGCTTGGCCTGCTTGCCATGGTATGGATTATTTTCAGAAATATAAGCATACGGAAAAGCAAACTGTTATATAATTTTGAAATTATTCCAATGTATATGTTTATTATGCAGCAGATTTTTTTCGTGGCAGTAATAAGTGCAGTTACATGGGTCCTGTCCGGTTCTAACGGTATGTCATGGACGGTTGTGATTATGATGGTTGTGGTTTCGGGTTATGACTGGATAGCCCGGCAGACTGTTCTCGGGCGTCATATCTATGCGGTTGGAGGAAATCCGGAAGCGGCTGAACTTTCAGGTATAAGCGTAAAGAGAATTACAATGATCGTATTCGGTTCCATGGGGCTGCTTTCCGCTATTTCAGGGATAATGTTTGCATCCCGCCTGCAGTCTGCGTCTCCAACGGCCGGAACACTTTTTGAACTTGATGCGATTGCCGCTGCCTATATTGGAGGAGTATCTGCGGCCGGCGGGGTAGGTAAAATTTCAGGTTCGCTAATCGGTGCATTGGTGTATATGTCGCTTATGAATGGCATGAATTTATGGTCAACTACTTCTGATGCGTCATTGCAGTATATTATTCGTGGTTTGGTACTGGCAATCGCTGTAATTTTTGATGTTGCCACGCGTAAAGCAAAACGTTGATTGTAATGATATATATAATAAAAACGGTGCCGTTATGGCACCGTTTTTATTATAACTCATGAATCCGTGACGGGAATAGAAAGTATCAAGGCATGTTAACAAACGCGCCGCCGTTGAGTACATTTTTATAACCATATTTTTCAAGTATAAGTTTAGCCTGGCCGCTGCGGTTTCCTGACCGGCAGTAGACTACTATCAGCCGGTCTTTGTCTCCGAACCGGTTGAGATTTTTTTCGAGTTCTGCGAGGGGAATGTTTATTGATCCTTTATAGTTTCCTGAATTGAACTCTTCGGGCGTCCGTACATCTACAATCAGCGCTCCTTTTAAAATCCAGTTTTTTACTGTTGTGCTTTCAGCAATATCGGAGGCAGATGCATTGGATATATAGCTGAAAAAAAGAAGTAATGCAGTTATTCCTGAAAAAATACCTATATTTTTTAAGCTTAATAGACTGGTAAAATTTTCCATATAAATTCTCCTGAAATGATTGATATATGTTTGTACTATTTTCTATAGTAAATGTTTCAAAACTAATATAAGATCATGCCAGTGAAGAATCAGTAATTTTACAGATCTAACCGTTCTTTATAATGTTCTTTAAAGTTTTCATCATATCCTGCCTGTAGCTTTCTGAAGAGGATTCATCAATGAAAAAATGTTTAAAATGTCTGTAGCCTTCTAATGTGGATACTAAAAGTTCTGCAGTTCTTTTAGGATCGCTGATTTTGACTTTCCCGCCTGCAGTTGCTGTTTCAAGCTCTTTCATTATAAGTTTAACGAACTCTTCATACATATCATGAAGGTGTTTAAATACTTTTTTATTTCTGAAGCTCAGAGTCAGGATAGAATAGTCTCCCGAGATATCGGTGTTGTTATACCATTCATCACTGCAGAAAATCTCCACCAGCCGGTCGAGCCTTTTCTGAGGGTCGCTGGTTTCAATTTTCATATCCATGAAAAGTCTGTTGTAGATTCTGCTCATATAGTCAACAAGTTCAACAGTCATGTTATCCTTGTTGGTGAAGTAATGTATTATGAGGCTTGGATTAATTTTCATCTTTTTTGCAACTTTTGCAATAGATGCTCCTTCTACACCCTCTTTGAGTATCACCTGATAGTAGTTTTTAAGTATATCCGGTTTTCTTAATTCAGCGTTCTGTCGTTTTTTCATTATTCTCTTTGTTATTTTATTATAATATTTTAAAATGGAAGTATGTTAAATATACCGCTTTTAAGTCTTACAACTGCAATAAAAACTGATAATTGGTAATGGTCAAGAAATAAAAATAATAAGTCCTTTCTTAAATATTCCATAAGGAACAGGAGGCTTAAGCGCTTTGTTCCCTTTCAGGACGTATTTAAGAATAGATTTTTCAGTATCATAAAGATCTATTTGTGATTAAATAAAAGAAATCCCGGAGGAAATTTCCTCCGGGATGATCATCATCAACAGACTTTCACATGGATGATTTCTCTTCAATGAATATACTATGAATAAAGAATTTTTAAAATCATCAGTCTTCAAAGTATTCCGGCATCATTTTTAATGTGATGCCATCGGCATTTTTCAGACGAATTGCCAGACCTTGAATTTTTGGGAGCTCATATTGATAAAAATATTTTAATGTATACATTTTTCCTTCAGAAAAGTTTTTGTTGTCAGGGGAGGCAGTACCGGACTGTTTATTTAAAGCAATTCCCTGAAGAAGCCATTGCCACGCAATGCATATAATTCCTGAAAATTCAAGGAAAAGGGTAGCATCAGCCATAAAAAGATCAATCTCCCCTTTTGCTGCAATTCCCAGCAGGCTGTTTGTTGTCTCTTTCCAGAGTGAAACAGCATCTGCAAGAGCCGATGCGAAGGGTTTAAGATCGTTGAATTCGGAAGCTTCACCTATTGATTTTTTAATTTCATCAAGATATATTTTTACAGCCACACCTTTCTTCATGGTAACTTTTCTGCCGAGAAGATCCATCCCCTGAATACCGGTCGTGCCTTCATGAATAGGATGTATCCTGGAATCCCGCATGTACTGCTCTACCGGAAATTCGGAACTGTAGCCGTAGCCGCCCAGGCACTGAATTGCCTGGCTTGTGGAAACAATACCCATCTCTGAAGGGTATGTTTTTACAATCGGAGTCAGAAGTTCAAGCAGCAGTTCGTATCGCTCTTTTTCTTCTCCGCTGGTTACACTTATAAGGTCGACAAGTTTTCCTGCATACACCATCAGGGAAAGTGATCCTTCGAAAATTGCACGCTGCTGGAGCAGCATCCGTTTGATATCAGCATGTTCAATGATCGGAATCTGCGGATTTGAAGGATTTTTCTCATCTATTTTGCGTCCCTGGAGTCTTTCATTGGTATACTCAAGTGCTGCATAATATGCGGCACTTGAGATTGCTGTAGCGCCAAGTCCTACATTTATACGGGCTTCATTCATCATCCTGAACATATAGGTTAGTCCAAGGTTCTGTTCCCCCAGAAGGTATCCATGGCAGTCATCAGATTCACCCATACTGAGCTGAGCAATAGGCGCTCCGCGGTATCCCATTTTGTGATAACATCCTGCACAGTTTACATCATTAAACTCAAGACTCCCCGAGTCTGTAATCCTGTACTTCGGTACAACGAATAATGATAATCCTTTGACTCCTGCGGGTGCACCTTTGATACGCGCCAGCATAAGATGGATTATATTATCCGCATTATCATGATCTCCTGCCGATATAAACGTTTTTTGTCCTTTAATGAGGTAATATCCATGTGCTGACGGTTCTGCTGAAGTTTTAACGTCGCTGAGAGAACTGCCTGCTTCAGGTTCTGTGAGGGCCATTGTTCCCTGCCATTTTCCGGTTACCATCTGCTCTGCAAATTCCTTCTTCAGAGCTTCTGTTCCGTAATTATATATAAGTCCGGCTGCTCCTGTTGTAAGGCCCGGATATACGCTGAGTGAATAATTAGCAGAAGCAAAAATAAACATGCATGCGTTAAAAATTGACAAGGGCATCTGCTGTCCGCCATGCTCAGCAGGAAACATGGCGTTGATCCATCCGCCCTCTCCGGACATATTCAGGTACTGTCTTACGGCGGGATTTACTTTTATAGAAGTTCCTGTATATTCGGGGGCGTTTTTATCCATTTCGGAGAATAACGGATACATGAAATTAACACCGATAGTTTTAGCTGTGTCGAGTATCATGTCGAAACTTTCTTTATTATAATCGCTGAACTTTTCATGTACCAGGAGATTTTCTACCTTATGCACATCGTAAAGGGTGAATTTGAGGTTTTTTTCGCTGAAGAATTTTTTTGCCATAGCGGTTTCTCCGGATTTAGTATTTAATGAGTCACTTTGAATATGTTTGAGAAAATATCAGTTAATTGACTGAACATTCAGTTAACTGATATGTCAATATTTTTTTAAAAATTTTTTAAAACCCGGAATTATTATTGCAGGCAACGTAATTGTAAACCGGATCAGCACGTTTTACATGCTTTTGTACGATTTATAAAGAAGGAGGGCATTATTCAGAAATTGAAAAAAGGTTGACAAAAAAATATATGGAATTTAATTAAATGAACGTTCAATTAAAAAATAGTTTTAAATAACCGGAAGAATTATCCGGGCAGAGTCTTTTTTTATAAATTCCGATAACGATTTAAATACGTTATAAATTTTTTAAGGTGATAAATTCTGTTTATTACCTTAATTACAGACTTTACAGGAGGTTTTATGACTAGACGGATTGAAAAAGTAGCTGTAATAGGCTCCGGTATCATGGGTGGAGGTATAGCCGCACTTTGCGCCAGCGCAGGCGTTAAAACTCTATTGCTGGACATCGCTCCATTTGATCTTACAGACGCAGAGAAAAATGACAAAGCGGCGAAAAACAGAATAGTTGATGCTGGCCTTCAGGCGCAGGTGAAAGCAAAGCCTGCGGCTTTCATGGACAAAAAACATGACCTTTCTCTCATTGAGACAGGCAATCTCACCGATGATTTTGATAAACTTAAAGATTGTGATATTATCTTTGAAGTTGTTGTTGAAAATCTTAAGATCAAACAGGATCTTTTTGGAAGACTTGAAAAAATAATGAAACCGGGTGCAATTATCGCATCTAACACGTCAGGTCTACCAATTGCACAGATGGCGGAAGGAAGAAGCAAAGCTTTCAAAGAACATTTCCTTATCCTGCACTTCTTCAATCCTGTACGTTACATGAAAATTCTTGAGTGTGTTGCAGGACCGGAAACATCAAAAGAAGTATGTGATTTTGTATCAAAATGGGGCGAGCAGACTCTTGGTAAAGGTGTTGTATGGGGTAAAGATACTCCTAACTTTATCGGCAACAGGATCGGGATGGCTCTTATCTGCGTAGCTTTAAAACTCATTGAGAAAGGGATGATATCTATACCAGAGGCTGATGCTATTTTTTCTAAACCTATGGGTATGCCGGGAACCGCTATATTCGGTTTAACTGATTTCGTCGGAGCTGATACTACTGACCATATCGCTGATAACTCTTACGCGTTACTTGTTAATGATGAGATGAGAGATATCTACAAAACTCCGAAGTTTTTTAAAGATATGATGGCCAAGGGTATGTTCGGCAACAAAACAAGAGATAAAGGAGGATTCTATCTTTCAGGTAAAGGTGCTGATGGAAAAAAATTCAAAAAAGTTATCGATATTAAAACTCTTGAGCATGTTGACTTTGATGTAAAAGCAACTTACCCGGTTGTTGAAGCTACAAAAGAATTAAAAACTACAGCTGAAAAAATGAAATACGTTTTCAAAAACAATGAATTCGCAAGAATACTTCTTTCCAGCATGTTTGTATACTCTGCAAATAGAATACCTGAAATCGCGAATGCTCTTGTTGAGATAGATAATGGTATGAAGTGGGGATATGCCTGGGAGTGCGGACCTTTTGAAATGTGGGATAACGTCGGACTGAAAGATTCTATTGCCGATATCGAAAAATCCGGTTTAACGATTCCTGCTAACATTAAAACAATGATAGAAAAAGGCGGAACAACATTCTACAGAATTAATGCAGGCAAAAAACAGTATTGGGATTTCGCATCTAACTCATATAAGGACGTTCCTTACAGCCCGAATATGTTGTTCCTCAGTAACATCAAAGCTGACAAATCTAAAGTTGTTCTCGGAAATAAGAGCTGCTCACTTGTTGATATAGGAGACGGAGTATTCTGTTTTGAGTACCACACAAAGATGAATGCAGTTAACGGCGAAATAGTAGATACGGTTATGCCTGTCATTGATTTTATTAACAAGAACGGTGTCGGCATGGTCATAGGTAACGAAGCGGGCGGAATGCCTCCGGCATTCAGCGCTGGCGGTGATTTAAAATTCATGCTCGGCATGGCGCAAAAAGGTGATTTCGCAGGTATCAACAATTTTATAGCCGACGTTCACAGCGGAATGAAAGCAATGAAATACGCCTCATTTCCTGTAGTTGCTGCTCCTTTTGGAATGGCTCTCGGCGGCGGATGCGAAGTTTGTCTCTGGGCAGACAAAATTGTTGCACACAACGAACTCTACATGGCTCTCGTAGAAGTTGGTGCAGGTCTTGTTCCTGCAGGCGGCGGCTGCGTTCAGATGTGGAGAAGAATGATTGAATCACCTGTTGCTCCGACAACTGACCTTCTTGCGGTATTCCTGCATGCATTCAAAACAATTGCTATGCCGATGCCTTCAGGATCTGCTCAGGAAGCAAGAATAAAAGGCTTTCTCAGACCTCAGGATAGAATAGTATTTAACAGGGATTACCTCATTGGGGATGCTAAAAAAGAAGTTATCAAAATGGCTGAAGATGGATATGTACCACCTGCAAATATGCCTATAACAGTTATGGGACAGGATGCAATGGGTGCTCTTGATGCAAATATTCCTGATATGCTTGCAGGATATCAGATTGCTCCTCACATATCTACAGTCGTTAGAAGAGTAGGTTATATAATCTCAGGCGGAACAGCATACAAAGGCGAAGCTATCTCGGAAGATGCAATGCTCGCACTCGAAAGAGAAATGTTTGTTGATTGCTGGAAAACAGAAGGCTCAAGGAAAATGGCTGAGCATATGGCTACTAAAGGAAAACCTTTATTCATATAGGGTTTTTTATCGTGAAAATATTATTTTGTTACAATGGAGCAAGGGGCTGCAGCACCTTGCTCCATGAGTAACAGATAATGCTTTGCAGCCGGCCAGGTTGTGTAGGAAGAGAAGAATAAATTATTATAATGCGACTACCATCAAGGAGAGAAAAATCATGGAATATAAAACAATACAATGTACAATAGCTGAAAAGGGTATCATGGTTCTCAGTCTTAACAGGCCGGATGTATACAATTCCGTGAATCACCTGATGATGGAGGAGCTTGAACATTTCTGGCGTGAAAGGCTTTATGATCTTGATACAAATGTAATTATACTTAAAGGAAACGGGGAGAAGGGTTTCTGCGCAGGTCTCGACATGAAAGAGACGGGTGAAGTCGCAGGTAAATTCAGTGTTGAGGAACTGTACAGGTTCCAGGCGAGGCTTGCGAGAATTAACCTTCACATGAGAAGAGCGCCTCAGCCTATTATAACGGCTGTTCATGGTGCAGCTGCCGGACAGGGTTTCAGCTTTGTCCTTGCTTCAGATATAAGGATTATCAGCCCTGACGCAAAATTCTGTGCAGCTTATATTAATATCGGGCTTGGCGGTGCGGATATGTCTTGCAGTTATTTTCTTCCAAGGATGATCGGTGCAGGGAGAGCATACGAGTTTATGTATACCGGAAGGTTTATGACGTCGGAAGAGGCTGTGAATCTCGGCCTGGTTTCAAAGATGGTTGAGAAAGATAAACTTTTTGATACAGCTATGGAGTATGCTAAAATTCTTATGACTAAAAATCATATGGGACTGAGGCTTACAAAAGAGGCTATAAACATGAATCTTGACGCCGGCGGAATGGAGCAGGCTCTTAATATAGAAGATAGAAACCAGACACTGCTTGCAATGGGGGCAGCTCTCAAAATGAATAAAGTGAAATAATAAATTTTACACACATTCAGCAGCATAAAAATTCAGCAGGAAAACCGTATCGGATGATACGGTTTTCCTTTTGCTTCAGTTAAATGGAATTACACTTATATTCTCTTTGATGATATCTCTGCATAAACCGCATATGTGTAGAATCCGGCGCTATAAAATTTTCTTATTTGAATCTACCGTCTGAAAGTATATTCATAGCTTTTTCTGTTTTACCTTCAAACCATCCGATTCTGATACTGTCATAAGTTTCAAATTCAGGGACAAAGGGTTTAATATCGAGAACTGGTGAACCGTCAAGCATGTCAACTCCGCGAATATTAAGGATATTTTTTTTAACAGAGATAAGTTCAACCAGGGATAGCCCGATTGGATTAGGTCTGGCCGGCGACCTCGTGGCAAATATTCCCCTTTCAACCGTATCGAGGAAAGGAATTACTTTCAGCTTATAATTTATGGACATGTTCATATGGAAGATTATATAGAGATGAGAAAATCCTTCGATATCGGAGAGTCCATTTTCATATTCCGGATATATTTTGATTTCAGCCTTTATATTTTTTCCGGCAGAAGTCTGTATAGGCATCTTTTCCACTGTTTTAAACGGTGAATGAATTATTCCGATGGAATTAAATATTATATTCATCTTCTTCCCTCTTTCTTATATTCTGTATCACGGGTATTCTTTTTTAATAGATCATCTGCAGATCCCGGAATCATTTTGAAAGTCAGTTTAAAATATTCTTTACAATATTTTCCTGCAACACTTATGATTCTGCAAGAATAAAAATTATTGAGGTTATATTGGCAGTTTCGGATTTTTTACTTTTTGCAGTTTTCGGACTTTTATTCTGCCTTGAGAGTGTTATTCTTTCAGGCAGGGGAACTGTAATAATCTACTCACATCTTATGAATAAATGGGAATATTCCATTTCCGGAACTCTTCCATTTTTCGGAGGTAAACACCTCTCGCTTAAAACACTCATCCCTCCTCTCGGTGCTGCTTTTATAACAACGTCACATCCTATAATAATCTCATCATCAGGTTTTATCCTGAATCCATATGAGGGGAGACTCCGGGCTTCGGGGAAAAACAGCTACAGGTATACTGATGTAAAAACTATAGGAGTATCCGGTTCATCACTGCTGATAAACGGCATCAGTTTCTGCAGCATGCACAGCGAGTCCGAAGCTGCATGGTGGAAGGAAAAGCTGATTCGACTGACAAACATTTCTCCGGGTAAAAGGTCTGATTTTGTTAATGAGATTACAGCATCGATGTTTGACCTTAATGCTATTGCAGATTTAGCATTAAAAATATTTACTGCAATTAAACCACTTCGCATAATTGTTAATATACTTTATTTTTATTTATTTATTGCGGCACCGCTTCTGGTTTTATTTTTCTCTTTTGAAGATGTACTCATTCCGGTTTTAACAGTACTTCTGTTCCTTCATGCAGCAGCAGTTACATTTTTTTACAGATCTTACAGAGCCGTTTTTAATGATAGAGGAATCCCATGGGCGGCAATAGTATCAATCGCATTTTATCCTCCGGCTCTGATCAGATCGGTCGATTATTTTTATAAAGATTCGTTTCTTATGTTTAATGCTGCGGCAGTTTCACTTAGCCTGATTCCGCATGAAAATTCAAAAAAACTGATTTCATTTCTTATCCGGGAGTATAACTATTTTAATTTTGCGACTGAAGATAATTTTGAACAGGAACTGGTAAGTTTTTACCGTAAATCTATGCTTGCTGTAATAAAACAGCTTCTTGAAAAAGAATCAATAAATTATGATGAGCTTTTAATTCCGCCGGCTCAGCATGATGACATAGAATTATACTGCCCCAGATGTTTCTGTCAATATACCGGAAAAGTAAGAAAATGTGAAGATTGCTCAATTGATCTGATAAAGTATTAGAGTATCTGTCAGGGTACGATTGGAATAGGTTTTTCCGGGAACCTGTGTACAGTGCAAATCACATGTAGCACTATTTCCCGCACAAGTATAAATCCGGGCTTACAAATAAAAAAATTTAATTTTAACTGTAACATATAAAATCTGATTATAACAAAAGTATCTATAATCCTTGACTAATATGATGATTATAATTAATTATAAATTAATAAAACACCGGGAGTTAAAAACTCCCGTGAAATATAAAACTGAAACTTTTTAAGAGGGGTAATATGTTTAAACGTATAGGACTTTTTCTTCTGACGAACTTTCTTGTAATAATCACAGTGAGTCTGATCCTGAATATAGCTCTGCCGCTGCTAGGGATAAGCCCGCGGGGAGTTACCGGACTTGCTGTAATGTGCGGTGTGTTCGGTATGAGCGGTGCATTCATTTCACTGGCTCTAAGCAGATGGATGGCGAAAAAAGCATACAATATCCAGCTGATTCAGAACAATGAACAGAGCTATGAATTAAGAGAGATTTACCAGATGGTGGCGCGTCTTTCAAAGCAGGCAGGTCTTCCTGAAGTACCTGAAGTGGGAGTTTACCAGTCAGCAGAACCGAATGCATTTGCCACAGGCCCGTCTAAGAGTAAATCTATTGTAGCGTTTTCAACAGGCCTTCTCAACGCTATGAGCAAGGATGAAGTCGAGGCTGTTGCAGGACACGAAATATCCCACATCGCTAATGGTGATATGGTGACCATGACGCTTCTAACAGGTATAGTAAACGCGCTTGTAATGTTTCTTTCACGGATAATCGCGGGTATTATTGATCAGGCAATGAGGGGAGAAGACGGCAGAGGCGGACTTGGATTTTTTGCATATATCATAGTAGTCAATCTTCTTGAAACTGTATTTATGCTTCTTGCAACAATACCGATCGCAGCATTTTCACGATACAGGGAATACCGGGCTGATGCGGGTGCGGCAAAGCTTACAACTCCGTCAGCTATGGCTAATGCGCTTAAAAGCCTTTCAAGAGCAGCACAGATACCGACAAAGAGCGATTCATATGCAATAGCAAAGATCAGTTCAAACAGAAGAGTCTCTCTCTGGTCTACCCACCCTTCGATTGAGGACCGTGTTGCAAGACTTCAGAAAATGTAAGAATCAGAACAGGTATAATCTAATAAAACTCCCGTTTAGGCATGCTGAAGCGGGAGTTTTTGTTTCAGAAAGATTATCCTGAAAATTTGTTAAAAGGTTTTTCTATATATTGAACATATAACCTATTTTGATTGAAGCTGACGCCGAAACTCTCTGTCTCCTGAACTCCTCCCCTCCGGTCTCAACTTTTGAGTCATTCATGCGGTAGTGAACTGCAGCGAAAGGATCAAGATAAACACATTCAGTTATTTTCCAGACGTAGCCTGCTCCGGCAGTGATAATATTATCCGTCCATTGTGAGGTTTCACCCGATGCTTTGTTTTTGATTGAACAGTTCCAGAGTTCAGTACCAGTCCCTATCCAGAATCCGCTGAAACTGTCTGAAAAGAAATAGTCTATAATAAACGCGGTAACATTCATTTCATAGTTTTCAAATGAATCGTCTATCATGCTGTCGGGCTGATAGAGATGCGCAGCAACAACTCTCACCCTGGCCCTATCAACTCCGGCCCACGCCTGAAATGAATATCCGGCCTCTCCCTGAGCAGCACTCAAAATTGTCGGAAGAAGGTCTATTGCATATCCTGCGGATGCATTATTCCCGTTTTTCTTTTCTGTATCCTGTGAAAACAGAGGATTTGCCAGAAGTATCAGGGCGATGATCAGAATTAAAAAATTTGGTTTCATTATTTAACCTCTTTTATCATTTATCAGTTGGTTTTATCGAATAAATATTCGATAAAACCAACCAGTCGAATATTTATTCGACGGTCAAGCATTTTTCGAATTTTTTTACTTTTATTTAAAAAATTTTGGTGGTATAAACGTCGTATATGGAGAAATTATGTTCCGGGTAAATAATTATGAAATTAAAAGTACATGAAATATTCTATTCAATTCAGGGTGAAACCACCACTGCAGGTTTCCCCTCTCTTTTCATCAGGCTTGCAGGATGCAATCTGAACTGTTCGTGGTGTGATACTGTAAAAGCAAAGGAGGGGGGGAGAGAGATGGACGTCGACAGCATAATCGACGAGGTGAACAGAAGCAGGCCGTTCCATCATGTTACTCTAACAGGGGGAGAACCTCTTATTCAGGATGGGGCTATTTATCTCCTTCAGAGACTATCAGAAGAGGGTTATACAGCGCAGGTGGAGACAAACGGGACAGTTGTTTTCGGAACAATCCCTGATAATGTCAGAATCATTACTGACATAAAAACACCTTCAAGCGGAGAGGAAAAATCATTCAACGAAGAGAATATAAAGTATCTCAGAAAAGAGGATGAGGTAAAATTCGTAATTGGCATGATGGAGGATTATGAGTTTGCGAAATCATTTATAAAAGATAAACTGAAGGGTGTGGAGTCTGTAATAAACTTCTCCCCGGCTTCCGGAATGATGGAACCCTGGGTGCTGGCACGGCTGATTATTAAGGATAAGCTGAATGTGAGGCTTAACATTCAGCTTCATAAAATCGCGAAGTTTACGTGAGATAGATTATAAATGTAACATGTGATTCGTCATGGTTACTTACAGAAATATAAATATTATTGAGGTAGTAAAATGGATTATGTCGGACATGTAATAAGACCTCCTTCCGAGGCTTACAGTATGATAATACAGGTCACTGTGGGATGCTCACACAACATGTGCACTTTCTGCGGCGCATATAAGGATCTTCAGCCGAAGTACTGGGTCAAGGACTGGGAGACTGTAAAAAAGGATATTGATGAGGCATCAAGCTACAGGTACGGTTTCACTAAAGCGTTTCTCGCTGACGGGGATGTGCTTATTCTTCCAACAGAAGATATATTGAGAATAATGAATTATATCAAACAGAAGAATCCGGCGATCGATGCTATTAATGTTTACGGTAATGCAAAAGCTATACTCCGCAAATCTCCCGAGGATCTTAAAGCTCTGAAAGAAGCGGGGCTTACTGTAATATATCAGGGTATTGAAAGCGGTAATAAGGATGTTCTGAGAAGAATCCGTAAAGGCGCTTTCCCGGATAATATGAGAGAAGCTGCGGTAAAAGTTATCGATTCAGGCATTAAACTCTCACAGACTGTGCTTCTTGGAATCGGCGGGAAGGAGATGTCTCATGAACACGCTCGCGATACAGGTAAGCTTCTTGGCGAGATGTCTCCGGATTTTGCTTCAGCTCTTACTGTTATGATTCTCCCTAACACTCCGCTTTTTAAAGAGTACCAGGAGGGAAAATTTGTACTTCCGGATAAATTCGGTCTTCTCGAGGAGCTGAAGATAATTGTTAAAAACATGAATGTACGTAGAAAATGTTATTTTACATCTAACCATGCATCGAATTATCTTCCTATAAGAGCCAATCTTCCAGAAGAGCAGAGCGCGGTGCTTAAGATGATTGAAAAAGTTATAAGCAACAAAGATGAAAGCATTCTCAAACCGGAACATATGAGGGCATTATAATCAGTATTCAAATCAGCTCATTAATTATTTAATCAAATATAAAGGGGAACTGTTATGGATGATACAATGGAAAAGGCAATAAAATATATCAGCGAAGTTTTAAAGGATACCCCCGATGCTGATAAAATGAAACTTGTTGAAGAGACCAGCACAAAGTTTAACCTGAATCCGCTTCAGACAGAATTTTTAACTAACAAGATTGTATACGGCAGCTGATAGAAAGCACCATTCAGATGAAATGGAGATTATTGGAACTGAAGATGTAACAAAAAAGATAATTATAAGAAACTTAAAGAAGAAGTAGTCTCCCGGCTTTGCAGCCAACCCCCTTAGTAAGGGGGTTTTTTATTTCAAATCAGAGGGAATATATTTCGTCACCGAAAGTCCGGACCCAGTTTTTCTTGAATAATTCAACGGCATCCGCAGTTCTGTCAACACCTATGATAACAATGGCCTGTCCGTTTGCGCTTCTGCCGAGGAAGGTGTAGAAATAATGTACATTGATGCCGGCTGCTTTGAGCGGTTTAAGTATGGCTTGAAGCCCGCCCGGATGATCCGGGATTTCAACTGCCAGCACGTCTTTCTCTTTGACGGAATAATTGTGGCTTTTAAGAACCATAACTGTTTTGTCAGGGTCATCTGTTACAAATCTTACTGTACTGATATCAGCAGTATCAGCAACTGAGATTGCTCTTATATTTATTCCTTCAGCTCCAAGGTTTTCGCTTATTGCAAGGAATTGCCCAGGTTCATTGCTGAGGCTTACAGAAATCTGTTTAACACACATTGTTATCTCCAGGTTTTAATACTTTAATAAATTAGTAAACTGCTGCAGTTAAAGCAGCCCGTATCCTGCGGTAAGGGCCTCTTTGTTTACAGCTATAAGTTTTTTATTTCCTTTTAATGCAAAATCAAGTCCGTCAATAATGCTGTCAAGATGAACAATGTTGCTCTTCTTAATGAATGCGCCGAGCATAATCATATTGGCTGATCTTACATTGCCCATCTGCTCTGCGATGGTATTTGCCGGGATGTTTACAATCTCCATATCGCCGCGGCTTACCTGTTCCTTTATGAGTGAGGAGTTGAGAAAGAAAATTCCACCTGACTGTATTTTATTCTGGAACCGTACCATGGATGGCTGATTCATGGCTACAACAAATGCCGGGGCGGATGCCACTGGCGATGCTATCTCCTCATCAGATACAGAAACAGTGCAGTTAGCTGTTCCTCCGCGCACTTCCGCGCCGTAAGCCGGGAGATAGGTTACAAACCTGTTTTCAAGCATTGCCTCCTGTGCAAGGTTCAGTCCCATTGACAAAACCCCCTGTCCTCCAAAGCCTGCAAATATAGTTTTAATCAGCATGAGTTTTCCCTGTAGTATCCTTAATTAATCCGAGTGGAAATTTTTTTGACATTACATCTTCAACCCATTTCCATGACTCGATAGAACCCATCTTCCAGTTTGTAGGGCATGGAGAGAGTATCTCCACAAGGGAATATCCCTTCCCGTCAATCTGGTTCTGGAAGGCTTTCTTTATCGCTTTCTTAGCTTTTCGTATATTCGCCGGAGAGTTTACTGCAACCCTCTCTACATAACATGCACCTTCAACCTGTCCTATAATCTCACTCATTTTTATCGGGTGTCCATCAAACTGCGGGTCACGTCCGTATGGTGAAGTGGTGGTTTTCATCCCCACCATTGTTGTTGGAGCCATCTGACCTCCGGTCATGCCGTATACTGCATTGTTGATGAATATAGCAGTAATATTTTCGCCCCTGTTTGCGGCGTGAAGAGTTTCACCTGCGCCGATTGCAGCAAGGTCTCCGTCACCCTGATAGGAGAAGACAATCGCCTCAGGATTTGCTCTTTTTATCCCTGTGGCAACAGCGGCACCTCTGCCGTGGGCTGACTCGATCATGTCAACGTCAAAGTAATAGTATGCGAATACTGAACATCCGGGGGGAGGGACGCCTATTGTTTTATCCTGAATATTAAGCTCATCTATTACTTCGCATATAAGCCGGTGTATTACTGAATGACCGCATCCGGGACAGTAATGGAATACCGCGTTTTTAAGGGACTTCGGCCTTGTAAATATTTTTTCCATTTGATTAACTGTTCAATCCTTTCTGGTAATATAAACGCGTGATAACACGCAAAACTTCAGATGACGTGGGTATAACTCCTCCCGGCCTTCCGTAGAAAGTGACATCTCCTTTCCCTTCAAGAGAAAGATTGACGTCGTCAATCATCTGTCCCATGTTCATTTCAAAATCGAGAAAGTATTGTGTGTTTTGAGAAAGTGCCTTTAACTGTTCCTTGGGGAATGGCCAGAGTGTTGTCGGCCTGAACATCCCCACTTTCATTCCCTGTGCCCGCGCGTTTGTGATAGCTCCTTTCGCTATCCTTGCGCCCACGCCGAATGCAGTAACTATAAGCCCGGCATCCTCTGTCATGAAACATTCACAGGTAGTCTCCTCCTCCTGAAGCTGCTGGTAACGCCTGTAGAGGTTCCAGTTAAGTTCCTCAAGTTCAGCGGGGTTTGAGGTGAATGAACGGATAAACCTGCTTGGTCTCCCTTTGGCGCCCCTCAGGCCGTTTGCTCTCACCGGAGGAACAGCCGGAGCCTCATGCTTGAATTCAACAGGCTCCATCATCTGGCCCAGCATTCCGTCGCCAAGTATTATTACAGGGATAGAGTATTTATCTGTCAGTTCAAATGCCCTGTGAGTTGCGTCAGCAAGCTCCTGCACTGAAGATGGTGCGAGTACAATTGTCCTGTAGTCGCCGTGACCTCCTCCGCGTGTGGACTGGAAGTAGTCTGACTGCGCAGCTGCAATACTGCCCAGACCGGGACCCCCTCTTGACATATTAACAATAACAGCCGGGAGCTGGCAGGCTGCCAGGTATGAGATCCCCTCCTGCTTGAGACTTATACCCGGGCTGGAGGATGATGTCATTGCCCTTGCACCTGTAACACTTGCTCCGTAAACCATGTTGATTGCCGCAATTTCACTCTCAGCCTGGACAAAAGTACACCCCGGCCTGCGGCTGAGATTGGCTGCCATGTATTCGGTAAGTTCATTCTGCGGAGTAATGGGATACCCGAAATAACACTGGCATCCCGCCCTGATCGCCGCCTCAGCTATAGCGGCATTTCCTGTCATAAGTACTTTAGCCACGGTACACCTCTATTGCAACTTCAGGACAAACCGTTGCGCATGTAGCGCATCCGGTACATTCTTTAGTTTCTTTAAATTCAGAAGGAAGATAACCCGCTTTATTAAGGTTTTCAGAGAGGGTAATAAGATTTTTGGGGCAGAAATGGATACAGAGTTCACACCCCTTACATAGTTCCTGGTTAATTTCAATTTTTCCTTTCATCTCAATCCTGGATGGTAGTTTATAAAGACTTTAAGCTGCTCTGATCTGAGGCACTCCCGGCAGACTTAATTCATCGGTATATTTCATACATCATTTTTTATGTCAAGAAGAAAGAGTAAAATAAAACTGCAGGTCCGCAACTATTTATCCTGGATCTGTATTAATTCCCCTAGAGTTCAGCAATTATAAATGGTTTCAGGATAAATTCATTACAATTTTTCTGAATAGAATTCCTTGCTGGTCAGTAAGAAGATGCTGCTGTCTGCATTACAATAATTTCCCGTTTAAAAGCAGATGTGCAAACGTAAAATAAATAACAAGGCCTGTGACGTCAACCAGCGTTGCAACAAACGGTGCAGAGGACGTAGCAGGGTCAAGATTCAATCTTTTAAGCAGTAAAGGAAGCATAGAACCTGAAAGGGTTCCCCACATGACCACTCCAATTAGTGAAAATGATACAACGAACGCTACACTCAGCCAGTAATCACCATATATCCCGCTGACAGATTGCCATATGAAAATTCTGATAAAACCGATCACTCCCAGTATAACTCCAAGGAGAAAACCGGATATAATTTCCCTTTTCATAACTTTCCACCAGTCGCGGAAACCGAATTCCTTCAGCGCCAGGCCCCGGATGATGAGAGAAGCTGCCTGCGAACCGGAATTGCCGCCGCTTGAAATAATAAGAGGAACAAAGAGTGCCAGTACAACAGCTTTCGCGATCTCCTTTTCATAGAACGCCATTGCGGATGCTGTGAGCATCTCTCCTACAAAAAGAATAACTAGCCAGCTAGCCCTTTTTTTTACAAGCTCAAAGAGTGAAGTATTCATATACGAATCATCGAGAGCTTCAACACCACCTATTTTGTGGATATCCTCGGTTGTTTCCTCTTCAGCGACATATAGTATATCATCAATGGTTACAATTCCTATGAGAAATCCTTCATTGTCGATTACCGGGAGTGCGTAACACTCGTACTTTTTAAAACTTTCAACAGCAACCTCCTGGTCATCAGTGGCATTCAGAAAGGCGAATTTGTAGTCCATCAGTCTGCTTACTTTTTTCTTCGGGGAGGAGAGAAGAACCTCTCTTATGGTAAGGTCATCTATGAGTTTTCCATCTTTATCGGTGACATAAAGCACATCAAGGGTCTCACTGTCTGATCCGTATTTTCTTATTTTTTCCAGAACTTCTTCAATGCTCATCTCTTCATTAACTGCTACATATTCAGGTGACATGAGCCGGCCGACGCTCTCTTCAGGATATCCGAGAAGTGTCCTGGCAATTTCTCTTTCTTCTTTGTTTAAGAGCATGAGCATATTCTTTAAGACTGAATGCGGCAATTCTTCAAAAAGGGATGTCCTGTCATCAGGAGAGAGTTCATTGATTATCGCTGTTACTTCTTTTTTCCCCATTGAAAGGAGAATGTTTTTCTGCGATTCAACCTCAAGAAAATCGAAAACGGTTGAAGTGAGATTTTTAGGCAGAAATCTGAATACAATAAACTGCTGTGACTCAGGGAGATCGGAAATCAGTTCCGCAAGGTCAGCCGGGTGCCATTCGCTGATGATCTCCTTTAGCTCTTTAAAATCTTTCATATCTATGAGTTCAATTATTTCAGGGAGTAAAAGTTTTCCAGACATTATATGGCCTCCGGATTTCATGTCTCCGCAACGTGTGATCGCGGAGATAGTATTAAGATAATATCAAAATGAGTTAAGAAATTTTTTTAAAGGAGGTTTGTTTTTATTCAACACTCCAATGGCATTTATAAGCCATTTTCGGGGAGTAAACCCGGTGTTGAATTTTACTCTTCTGGAAAAGGATTATATCTGCGTAAGTATTTTAATTAACTGGTACGTTAACGGGTCAGGCATTTTTTTCTCCATATGAATCTCTATATATAACATTTTAATGATTGAAATTGTCAATAATCTTTCAATAATTATTTTTAAAACATTTTCGGATTCAGTTATTCTTTAATTATAATTCGATTAGTTCAATTAGCGCATGCATATCCTGCGCGATAATTTTCATCGATTCAGTAACTTCATCAATTTTGGTCAGAACAAATTCCATACTTGCTTCAACTTCTGCCGGATCAGCTGCAGATTTTTCTTTTTTCTCTTTCAGTATTTCGATGGTTTCATAAAAATCCGCAAGATAATTGTTCAATCCCTCACATGAGTTTTTCAGCATCCCGTATATTCTAAGATTATCCGAGTTTGATGTGTTTATAGGTTTAAGTTTTAATTCATATTTCTGTCTCATGATTGTGTCCTGCTTTATTAAGTGTCAGAATTAGACAAATATTGTATTCATATGTAATACAGAAAATGGATGATTATTTGTCAATAATTGTTGTATTTTATATTCAGTATTTATTTCTGACTATGTATTATAAAATAAAGAAATTTATAACCCTCTGCCAGGTTCAATAGCGGGGGGTTATAATAAAATTAAATAGTAAAGATGGCTTCCTTATGAATATAATAAGAAATTTGCCGGCGCGTGATAATTTTTTATTTCATTATGTAAAATTTTTTTGATAGCCAGAATTTTTAATTCTGTTAAAATAATTATTATTAAAAATAATATCAGTTCATAGCAAGTGAAATATTCTTTAGGAGCGATGCGGTTATGAAGAAGGTTTATGTAATAGGTCATAAAAATCCCGATACAGATTCCATCGTATCCGCAATCGCATATGCAGAGCTGAAACGTGAACTTGGTGAAACTAATGTTATCCCTGCGAGAGGGGGGAAGGTAAATCTTCAGACTGAGTATGTTTTAAACCGTTTCAATGTATCTAAGCCTGAGTTTTTAAGTGATCTCATACCGAAAGTAAAAAATCATATGAGCGAGGAACCGGTAACACTCCCTCTTTTAACTCCTCTTTGGGATGCAATGCAGATCCTTACAACCAATAAGTTCAGGATGATACCTCTTGTTGATAATGAAAAAAGATATTTATCAACAATTCATTATAATATTTTTGCAGAGCACATCCTTAGAAAAATAGATCCGCAGAAAAACAGCATTATCTCCACCTCTGAAGTGAATCTGGTAAAAACTTTAAGAGCGCAGCATGTTGTTGAAAAAGATAAAGATGAGATTTTCAGCGCGCAGATTGTAGTAGCAGCATCAGAGATTGAAACTCTGAAGGAGTTTATAAATGTGATGCCTGCGGAGAATTCAATTGTTATAGTAGGAGACAGGCAGGATATACAGAAATACGTTATTGAAAAAGGGGTGAGGGTACTTGTAGTGTCCGCCGATAAAATGGTTACTAAGGAGATTAAAGACCTTGCCATTGCGCGGGGAGTCGCGGTCATGGTAACCCCGTTCAACACCGCCAGTACTTCATGGCTTGTGCTTCATTCAACCCCGGTTAAGCATGCAGGAGATATGACTTTGATACCCGTAGATGCAGACGAGTATATTAAAAATATTAAAGACAGGTTTGCAGACTCGCCTTCAAGATCGCTCCCGGTTGTTAACGAAGATATGAAGGTAATAGGTGTAATTTCACAGAGCGACTTAATGAATGAACCGAATGTCGGAGTGATTCTTGTTGACCATAATGAACTGTCTCAGGGAGTTGACGGAATTGACTGTGTCAGGATACTGGAAATTATAGATCACCACAGACTGGGGAATCCGCCCTCAAGCTATCCCATAACTTTTATTAATAAGCCCGTAGGTTCAACATCCACCATAATTGCCAACATGTACAGAGATTACAGAATTCCCGTAAAAAAAGAGATAGCTTCAATTCTGCTGGCAGGAATTCTATCCGATACTCTCATCCTGAGATCAGCAACTACAACCGAGATTGACAGGGATACGGCTGAATACCTTTCGCAGATTACGGATTTAAATATTGATGAATTCGGAAAAGAAATAGTTTCAGCTTCATCCCTTATCAGCAGTAAGCCTGTTGAAGAAATTATCAATATGGATATGAAGAAATACAATGAAGGCTCTTATTCCTTCACAGTCAGCCAGGTTGAGGTGAATGATCCTGATGAGATTATGGAAAGGGCAGATAGTATACTGTCGCATATGGCGGAAATTGCCGGACAGAAAGGATATCTGTTTTGCGCACTTCTTGTAACTGACCTGAACAGGTTCAGCAGTTATCTTTTCATTAAGGGTCAGGAAGAGTTTATCAAGAAGATTGAATATCCGAAATTCGCGGATCACATATATCTTTTAAAAGATGTACTCTCCAGAAAGAAACA
>Ga0116171_10001708_pt1 | contig 21574 bp, 17 predicted proteins | sample AD_JPNHW2_MetaG_FD_89798 | JGI IMG/M metagenome (GOLD analysis project Ga0116171, IMG submission 89798) | Active sludge microbial communities of municipal wastewater-treating anaerobic digesters from Japan - AD_JPNHW2_MetaG | ecosystem: Engineered > Bioreactor > Anaerobic > Digestate | place...
CAGCGATCAACGTCGATCGACTTCGCGGATTCGGGCAACTATTATTGGACCGTTACCGCTTTCTATGGCCCCGACAACGTACCGTTCACCTCGGAGCGGGAAAGCTTTTCGATCGTGACCGCGGCCCTTCCGGCGCCCGCGTCCCCCGAGATCTCGCGCGAGATCGCGACCTGGCAGCCGGTCGACGGCGCCGACCGGTATGAACTCAAGGCCAGCGCCGACGCCGCGGGATCCGCGGTACGGTACGGAACGACGACGACCGCGTCATACGCAAGCCTTAAGAAGGCGCTTCCGGACGGAACCTGGTACGTCTCCGTCCGCGCCGGAGCGGGCACGATCCTCTCGCCATGGTCGACCCCGACCCGCTATGAGCTTCTGCCGCCCCAACCGATTGCCATTTCATCACCCGCGAACGGCGCCGAAGCCTCGGTCGCGGCGGGAAAGGTCGCGCTCGCGTGGGTCGATAAAAACAAGGGAACCCTTTATCGGGTGACGGTGTCGCGGATTCAGGACCTTTCAAGCCCAATCGCCGAGATCTCGGCGCATCGAACCTCATGCTCGGTCGCGCTTCCTTCGGACAAGGCGGCGGGAAAGTATTTCTGGAAGGTATCGCTTCTCGACGCCCAGGGCACGGTACGAAGCGAGTCCCCGACAGCCTCGTTCTCGGTACGCGAGCCGCTCGTTCCGCCTGAACCACTCTCCCCGACGAAGGGCGCGGTTCTCGACCTCAACACGATCAACGCGCTCCATTTTGAATGGAAGGCGGCCCCCGGCGCCGAATCCTACGAGCTAACCTTAAGCAGAATGACCGCGGGAATCGCCCAGTCAATCGAAACCTGGCGAACGAATGAGACCGCGCTGACGACAAAGGACTTCTCGCGCCTCGCGTTCGACTCCTTCTCATGGTCGCTTGTCGCGGTCAGGAAAAACGCGGACGGCACCGAATCGAAAAGCGACGCGGCAGTTTCCTTCTTCAAAATCACCCAGGGAAAGCGACTTTCCGTGCCAACCATCAAGGTAATGAAAACGAAAGGATCCTACTGACCATGAACCGAAAGCGCCATGCGACCCTAGCCGCGACCCTTTTCCTCCTGCTTTTCCCCGCGACGGCCGCGTTCGCGCAAACCCACGAAAGCCTTCCCTACTATATCGAGTGGGAACCGGTCGAGGGCGCCGGGGGATACGACATCGAGGTCACGACCGCATCGGGCGAACCCACGCTCGTCAAACGCTTCGGCGCGAAGGAAACGAGTATCGAACTCAATATACCCGCGGGAAAATATCGCTTCAGAATATCGACCCTCAACAAATTCCTCCATGCCGACTCGACCTCCGATTGGGTTGCCTTCACCGTCCTCTCCTATGGGGCCCCGACCATCTCGAAGATCTCGCCGACCGCGCTCGCGCCGGGTAAACCGCTCGCGCTTACGATACAGGCGGACATGCTTTCGGCAAAGGCGACGGCCTTCCTCGTCTCGCCCTCGGGAAAGAGAATCCCCCTTTCGATCAGCAAGGCAAAACCCCGCACCTTCCTCCTTTCGGGCGAGACGCTGACCGAACGCGGCGAATACGCGCTTACCATGACGAACCCACCCGACTATTCGACGGTGAAAAAGGCCGCGCTTACCGTCGCCTATCCCGAAGCTACCGCGCTTTCATCTACTCCCGAGCGAATCGCGCGGGAAGCGCTTTCTGCGTCGGGAGAGCAAGGCTCGCCCCCCGCGATCCTGACCGTGCGCGGCAAGAATCTCTCCCCCGAGTCGACGGCATGGCTCAAGGCCCCGGGGACGGATAACGCGATCTCCCTTCCCACGCTCGCGCGCTCGCCCGCGGAACTCACGCTCGAGCTTCCCCCGGAGCTCGACGAGGGCACCTACGCGATAGCGTTCCGCAACGCGCCCGAGCTCGTAGAGATGCCGGCGGGAACCCTTATCGTCGAAAAGAAGCCCGAACCGAAAAAAGTGGAGCCGCCGCCGAAAGAGGAACCGCTTCCGAAGAAAGAACCCGTGGCGAAAAAGGGCACGCAAAATTGGCTTTGCGTCGGCGGCGCCGGGGGCGTAGGCCTCATCATCGGCGAGTGGAACGACATCTATAGCGAGCCGGGCATCGCGGGCGCGGTCTTCGCGGATTTTTATCTCTCGCCGCGCCTCGTTCCCGAATCGGGGAAAGGCTTCCTCTACGCGATCGGGCTTCGCGCGGATTACGCCACGATGCACAACGACGGAAACGGGATCTACGTCGAAAGCGACACCCAAGACCTCGCGATAACCCTCGCGCCGTCCGTCACCTACGCGCTCTCCCGCTTCCGCTTCCGCTTCAGGCTCGGCGGGGGGATAAACCTCATCAGAGTCACCGCGAAAGACGTCTCGACGGAATCCGATACGGACAAGAGCTCGCTCGACGGCGCGATCGCCGCGGGTTTATCCATTGAATTCCTTCCCTTCGAGCGATTCGCGATTGGCTTCGACAATGAATTGCTGTACATTACTAACCAAGATCCGCTTACGCGGTATGCGGGCACGCTTGGCGTTTCCTACGCCATCCCGATAAAACGATAGGCGCCGAGGCATTTTCACGCAACGCGGCGCGTCTCTTGGAGGCATTCTTGTATGAAGGAAAACTTTAGCTGTACGCTCACCGGCAAGCGCTGGTGGAAACCGTTCATCGTCTGCGTCGCGCTGAGCCTCGCGATCATGATTCCGAGCGAGCTTGCCTCGCTGAATCCGCCCGAAGACCCCGCGCGCGCGATGGCGGCGTTCCTTTTCACCTTGGCGCTCGAGGGCCTGCTCGTCGTCGTTCAGGCAGCCTTCTCGGTCGTCCTCATGGCCCTCGCGTACCCTACCGTCGCGATTAAGGGGAAGCCGCTCGCCTTTACCGGTAAGATCGGCGAATACGTCAAGATCAATATCCTCGGCTTCCTGCTTTGCCTCGTTACGCTCGGCTTCTACATCCCGGCCTATGCGCGGAAGATCGTTTCCTATATCGCGGAACACTCCGAGTGCGAGGGGGCGAAGGCATCGTTCCGCTCAAAGACCGGAAAGCTCATGAAGTACTACGTCCTCGCCTTCCTCATACCCCTTATCGCGGTGTGCGTGGCCTTCGGCGTCATTGCCGCGCAGCTGAACCTCGCGAAGACCTCGAACGTTTCCGGATCCTTCGGGCTCGCGATGGTACTCTTATATCTCGCGATCTTCATCGTGATTGTCCCGTTCATGTACCTCGCGTATCGGTGGGCGATCAACTTCGCGTGGAAAGGGATCACGATTTCTTGGGATACGAGCTTCTGGCCCTCGTGCGGCTTCATCCTCGCGCAGCTCGGTCTTCTCGTCGTCACCTGCGGGATCGCGTGGCCGATGGCATTCGTCAATATCTATCGATACTTCGCGGGGAAGACCGCCATTCGCGAAAACGACGCGGAAATTGGCCGCCTCGGGTTCGGCGGAACGACGGGAAAGGCCTTTACCCTCCTTTGGGGACAGACGCTCCTTACCCTCGTCACGTGCGGGATATACCTTCCCTGGGCCTACGCGAATTGCGTGCGGTTCTTCATAGGCAATACGTACTATGAGGGAAAGCAGGAATTGATCGGACAAGCGTGAGTACCGCGCCCGATAAGGATAGTTTCAGGAAAGCGAACCAGCCCGAACGGGCTGGTTTTTTTTTACGAGTTCTCTACCTCGCTCTTCGTCGGCAGCACGAACGCGCAAATGATATAGAGGAGCAATCCGGTTCCGCAGCAGAGCGCGCCTAGGGCCCATAAAATTCGGACGATCGCCGGGTCGACGTTGAGATATTCCGCCAAGCCCCCGCACACGCCGCAAATCTTTTTACCTGTCTCGATTTTGTACAGTCGTTTAGCCATTATTCCTCCTCTTCGGTGCGCGAACGTATGAGTAAGACGATTGCATATTCCAAAAAAACCGTCAATGAAAACTTGAAAAAAAAGGGGGAAGCGCGCGGCTCAACGGGGAAGGACCGCGAGGCTGTACCACCGCCCCTCTTGGGGGTTGAACCAACGGCGCGCGATAAAGACGCCGACGAGCGTCGCCTCGTAAACGGTCGAGGAGCCCGACGCTTGCCCCCGCGCGACCAGGGGCGCGAGGGCGCCGATCGCGTTCGTATCGGCGTTCGCGTAGCCGTCCGGCGAGGACGCGCCTTGGGCGATCGACCCGACGGCGGTCACGTAACCCGAGGATTTCGGGGGACGCGCGACCCAACCGGGATTTCCGTCGCGCCCGATTCGGTCGCTCGCCTGGACGCTTGGGGTCTTGATGCCGGGAAGGGGCGAGGCGCGCACCAAGGCTTCGGTGCCGTTCTGGTCGCGCCTAACCGCGCGCACGGTGAGGGTATCGAGGATCGCGATGCTGTTTGCCTGATTGTAATCGACGGAAACCTGCGCCCGCGTAAGGCGCGTCCCGTCCGGCGCGTTAACCGGGGTGGTGACGTACTGAACCGTAACGCTTTTTCGGAGGGAAACCTGCCCGGCGACGCGGAATAGGCATTCCGCGAGCTCCCGTTCCGCCGACTGCATCGCGGGGGACCGGGCATAATAGACGCCGCTCGGGGCGGACTCAAGGTACAGCGAAGAGGATCGGTCGCCCCCCGTGGACGCGCAGCCCGCGAGGGAGACCGAGAGGCATAAAACCGGAACCAGCCTTTTTACGATCCGGACCAGTTTCATGCGTCAACCCTTACTTCGCGGTGGCGGTCACGCCGTTCGTGGTTTCCTTATCGAGGAAGGAAAGGGCTTCCTTAGCCTTGAACTCGGAGAACGCCGCGGCTTCGTTCCGCTGGAAAGACTGAACGGTCTGCTCGAAGCTCTTTCCGACGTTTGCCTTCGGGAAGGAGCAAAGCATGTACACGCCGCCCTTATCGTCAACCCAGGTTTCGTCATCCTCGACGCCGACGAGGGTCTGATCCGCGACCTGCTTCGAAATGTTCTCGAAATAGCTGAGGGTCTGGACGTTCTTCTCGGAACCGGATTCGTTCGTATAGTTCACGAGCGCGTTCTTGACGCTGGTTCCGACCCAGCGGGCGATCTGGTCGCGGGCATCGGCGCCGGCGGCGGTCTTGGAGATCGCGCGGTTGGACTTCATCGCGTACCCAACGGCGTAGAATTTGTCATCGCTCTTCGGGGTCTTGTTGACCCAGGTGGGCATTGGGACGCCGTCCATGCCGATGATCGGCTTGGCGGTCGGAACGGGCTCTGCAACGACGGGCTTCTCTTTCGGCTTGGACGCGCAGGAAATGAACACGGTCGAAACGAGCGCAAGGATCGATACTCCGGAAATAATTTTCTTGATCATACAATATCCTCCTAAGGATTACATGCTATAAAATCATTGTAACACATCGAATGTTACAAAACCAATGCCTTACGCCTCATTAGCGGTCCCGATTGGCCTGATCCTGCTCAAGCATCACCTTTCGGCTCAAACACTCGGTATCGTAGAGCATGGCGCTCGGAACGCCATAGGCAGCCTCGAGCGCCTCCGGGACGAGCACCTCTTCGGGCGTCCCGAGATCGATCGTGCGGTCCGGATGGAAGAGCATCACGGTATCCGCGTATTTCCTCGTCAGGGACAGCTCGTGCAGCGACACTAAGATTGAAACACCCGAGCGGCGATACATATCACCGAAAAATTCAAGCGCGCGCTCTTTTTGCCGCGGTTCCATCGCGAAAACCGGCTCGTCCATCATGATGACCCGCGAGCCATAGAGCGCGGAGAAGGCGAGGAGAACCCGCTGCGACTCCCCCTTCGAGAGCGCCGAAAGCCCGCGGGAACGGAGCTCGCCAAGCTCGAAGGCCTCGAGCACGTCCTTCAAAAAGCCCTCGTCCTTCGAGCGATGGCCGCCGGACACGTATACATACTCGAGGAGATTGCCGACCGACGAGGAGTCGCCGTCGTTCGTCTCGAATTCCATGTTTTGATAGATGAACGAGCACGCGAGATTCCGCCGGTGCTCGACTTCGGGGGTTAGCCCCTGCCCGGGGGTACCCGAGTCGTCGGCCCAAGCGCCGGAGAGAACGCGCGTGTTTTGCCCGAGGAGCTCGACCCTGCCCGCCTGAGGCATAACCCGGGCGCCCGCAAGGAGCATGAACGTCGATTTCCCGGATCCATTGGGGCCGGTAAGGCTGATGAAACCATGGGGGATATCGGCGGTAAAGGCGTCAAAAACCGGCTTTGCCGGCGTGCCGTCCGCCTTAAGGGGAAGTTCCCCGGTATCGGGGTCCGGCCAGGTAAAGGAAACGTCGCGAAAACGAATAAGGGGGGCGGTGTCTTTCATGTGACGCAAGTATAGCATAAATCGCTTATAATGGATGAAGGCCTCTCCACTTGAATAAAAGCGGATGGCAAGGTAGATTATTCGGCGATTAGGTATTTATTTACCTATTTACGTTGTCTCACCACAATTCTTTTTTTAAGGACGGAAATATGTCTGAGAAGAAACTCGTAATGATCGACGGCAATACCGCCGCCGGCCACGTAGCCCACGCCTTGAGCGAGGTTATCTCGATCTACCCGATCACCCCCTCGAGCCCGATGGGAGAAGTTGCCGATGAATACTCGGCAAAGGGAAAAGCGAATATCTGGGGAACGGTCCCCGATGTCGTCGAAATGCAGTCTGAAGCAGGAGCCGCTGGCGCCGTCCACGGAGCCCTGACGACCGGTGCCTTGAGCACGACCTTCACGGCTTCCCAGGGTCTTCTCCTGATGATCCCGAACATGTATAAAATCTCCGGAGAGCTCACCAGCACCGTATTCCACGTTGCCGCGCGCGCCCTCGCGACGAGCTCCCTTTCGATCTTCGGCGATCACCAGGACGTCATGGCCTGCCGCCAGACCGGATGGGCGATGCTCGCTTCCAACAGCGTACAGGAAGTCATGGACCTGGCGGTTATCGCCCACGCGTCCACGCTCCGCGCGCGCGTTCCGTTCCTCCACTTCTTCGACGGTTTCCGCACCTCCCACGAGCTCCAGAAGATCGAGGAAGTCTCCAATGACGTCATGCAGAAGATGGTCGACGACGAGCTCGTCCGCGCCCATCGCGCCCGCGGCCTTACCCCGGAAGCGCCGCTCCTCCGCGGAACCGCGCAGAACCCGGACGTCTATTTCCAGAGCCGAGAGGGCGTGAACAAGTACTACGACGCCGTTCCCGAGATCGTCCAGAAGGAAATGGACAAGTACGCGAAGCTCACCGGCCGCCAGTATCACCTCTTTGACTACTACGGAGCCAAGGACGCCGACAAGGTCATCATCATCATGGGATCGGGAGCGGAGACCGCCGAAGAGACCGTCGAAGCCCTGAACGAGAAGGGACAGAAGCTCGGTATCGTCAAGGTCCGCCTCTACCGCCCGTTCGACGCGAGCCTCTTCGTCAAGGCGATCCCCTCGACCGTCAAGGCGATCGCCGTTCTCGACCGCACCAAAGAGCCCGGATCGCTCGGCGAGCCGCTCTACGAAGACGTCTGCACCGCGCTCGCGGAGCTTGGCCGCAAGGTCGACGTCGTTCTCGGCGGTCGTTATGGCCTCGGTTCGAAGGAATTCACCCCCTGCATGGTCAAGGCCGTCTACGACAACCTCTCCGGCAAGAAGCTGAACCACTTCATCATCGGTATCAACGATGACGTCCAGGGCAAGAGCCTCCCGTACGACGAGAACTTCGTCCTCGTCGAGGAAGGAATGAACGAGGCTATGTTCTACGGCCTCGGATCCGACGGTACCGTCGGCGCCAACAAGAACTCCATCAAAATCATCGGCGAGGCCCGCCCCGAGCTCAACGCCCAGGCGTACTTCTCCTACGACTCGAAGAAGTCCGGCGGTTTCACCGCTTCCCATCTTCGCTTCGGCAAGAAGGCGATCCGCCGCCCGTACCTCATCACGAAGGCCGACTTCATCGCCTGCCACAAGTACGGCTACATCGAGTCCTTCGACCTCCTTTCCAAGGCGAAGGAAGGCGGCACGTTCCTCCTGAACAGCCACTATGACGCCGCTCACGTGTGGGCCGAGCTCCCCGTCGAGGTCCAGAAGCAGATCCTCGACAAGAAGCTCAAGTTCTACGTCATCGACGCGTTCGAGATCGCGGAAAAAGCCGGAATGGGCAACCGCATCAACGTCGTCATGCAGGCCGCGTACTTCAAGATTTCCGGCGTTCTCTCCGAGGCGGAAGCCGTCAAGTACATGAAGAAGTTCATCGAGAAGTCCTACGGCAAGAAGGGCGCCGACGTCGTCCAGAAGAACATCGACACCATCGACATGGCGCTCGCCGCCGTCCATGAGGTTAAGTACCCGAACAAGACCGAGGGCAACCACCACATGAACCCCGCGATGTCCTCCGCCAAGGACCCCTTCGTCCGCGACGTGCTCGGCGCGATGGCCGACCAGAACGGCGACAGCCTCAAGGTGAGCCAGCTCCCCGAGGACGGAACCTTCCCGACCGCGACGACTCAGTTCGAGAAGCGCGCGATCGCCGAGAAGATCCCCGCGTGGGATCCCGAGGTTTGCATCCAGTGCGGCCAGTGCACCGTCGTTTGCCCGCACGCGGTTATCCGCATGAAAACCCTCTCCGACGCCGACGCGGCGAAGGCACCGAAGGGCTTTAAGACCGCCGAGATCAAGCCGAAAGCCGTTCCCGGAAAGAAGGTCGTGCTCCAGATTTCCTCCGAGGACTGCACCGGATGCGGCGTCTGCGTGGCCAACTGCCCCGCGAAGAACAAGGCCGACGAGACCAAGAAGGCCATCAACATGGTGGACTTCACCTCCGAGCTCCGCGCCGCCGAGGTCCCGAACTGGAACTACTTCCTCTCCCTGCCCGAAGTGCCCGCTACCGAGCTCAACCTCGGAACCCCGAAGGGACTCGCGATGAAGCGCCCGCTCTTCGAGTTCTCCGGCGCCTGCGCCGGCTGCGGCGAGACCCCGTACGTCAAGATGCTCTCCCAGCTCTTCGGCGACCGCGCGATCATCGCGAACGCGACCGGATGCTCCTCGATCTACGGAGGAAACCTCCCCTCGACGCCCTACGCGAAAGACGCGAACGGACGCGGCCCGGCTTGGTCGAACTCCCTCTTCGAGGACGCCGCCGAATTCGGCTACGGCATGCGCATGACGAGCGATAAGCTCGCCCAGTACGCGCGCGAAGTCGCCGGTAAGGCCAAGGCCGCCGGAATCGCCGCCGCGACGATCGACAAGATCCTCGCGAACGACCAGAAGGACGACGCGGCCATCGAGGCTCAGCGCGGTTTCGTCGCGGACCTCAAGAAAGAGCTCGCCAAGAGCAAAGACCCGATCGCCGTCGAGCTCGCGTCCCTTACCGATCATTTCATCAAGCGGTCCGTTTGGATCATCGGCGGTGACGGTTGGGCGTACGATATCGGCTTCGGCGGACTCGACCACACCCTCGCTTCCGGACGCAACATCAACGTGCTCGTCCTCGATACCGAGGTGTACTCGAACACCGGCGGACAGATGTCCAAGGCAACCCCGATCGGTGCCGTCGCGAAGTTCGCCGCCGCGGGTAAGACCACGAGCAAGAAAGACCTCGGCATGATCGCCATGAGCTACGGCTACGTGTACGTGGCGCGCATCTCGATGGGCGCGAACATGAACCAGGTCATCAAAGCCTTCCGCGAGGCCGAGGCCTATGACGGTCCGTCGATCATCATCGCGTACAGCCATTGCATCAACCACGGTATTAACATGGAGAAGGGCCTTCTTAACCAGAAGGAAGCGGTTACCTGCGGTCTGTGGCCGCTGTATCGCTATGATCCCCGCCTCATCGACCAGGGAAAGAATCCCTTCCAGCTCGACAGCAAGGAAGGCGACTACAAGCTCGCGGACTTCATGTATAAGGAAGTCCGGTTCAAGAGCCTCAAGGCCGCCGATCCCGAGCGCGCCGCGGCCCTCCTCAAGAAAGCCGAGGAGAAGGCCAAGCGCCAGTGGAAGGAGTACGAGTACCTTTCAAAGCGCGAGTTCTAATCAACGAGCGCCAAGTCTTTTGGGTTAGCCATCGAAGCGATTCGATGACGGCCTAAAAAGACGATAAGGCCCTTCCGGGTTTCCGGGAGGGCCTTTTTTTTTCGCGCGAGCGAACGCGGGAACGCGCGTCCCGGCACGGCGCATAGTTTAAACGAATGGGGCGAAATGCTATACTTCCGGGCGAAAAGGACTAATCCCGCCATGCACATCATAGACTTTCACGCGCATATCTATCCCGCGAAGATCGCCGAACGGGCGACCAAGGCGATCAGCGACTTCTATAACGCGCCGATGGCGTATTACGGCTCCGTGCCCGAGCTCCTGAAAAGCGGCGACGCGATCGGTGTCGAGCGCTACATCGTGCACTCGACCGCGACGAAAAGCGACCAGGTTCGCTCGATCAACGACTTCATCATCGGGGAAACGGAGAAGGAGCCGCGCTTCGTCGGGTTCGGAACCCTGCATCCCGACTTCGCGGAAACGCGCGAAGAGCTCGAGCGCATCACCACGCGCGGACTGAAGGGAATAAAGCTCCATCCGGACTTCCAGCGCTTCGAGATCGACTGCGCGAAGATGGACCCGATCTACGACCAGATCGAGGCGGCAGGGCTCCCGGTCCTCGTGCACGCGGGGGACGCGCGCTACGACTTTTCCGGGCCCCGCAGGATCGCGCGGGTGCTCGATCGCCACCCCGGGCTTAAGGTCATCGCCGCGCACTTCGGCGGCTACACCGAATGGGAGGAATCGCTCGAGCTTCTCGCGGGACGGGACCTTTGGTTCGACACCTCGAGCACCTTTTGGAAGATCAAGCCCGAGACCGCCGCCGGGATAATCGCCAAGCACGGAACCTCGCGCTTCCTTTTCGGTTCGGACTTCCCCATGTGGCGGCACGACGAAGAGCTTGCCCGCTTCCTCGCGCTCGGGCTCAGCCAAGCGGAAAACGAGGCGATCCTCTCGAAGAACGCCGAGGCCCTGCTCGCCTCGGTCGGCAAAAAGCGATAAGCGCTCGGCGGGCGAATCAATCTCGAAGAAAGCGGCTATCGCTCGAGATACTTCACGAACTCGTCAAAGGGTAGGGGCCGCGACACGAGGTAGCCCTGCACGAGATCGCACCCGCGGGCGCGCAGGCGCTCGAGTTGATCGAATGTCTCGACGCCCTCGGCGATCGAGGTAAGCCCAAACGCGCGGGCCATCGACACGATGGCCGAAACGATATCGCCCCCGGCGTGGATATCGTCCATCGTCCGCACGAATGACTGATCGATCTTGAGGCAATCGACCGGAAGCTTATTCAGGTACTGAAGCGAGCAATACCCCGTGCCAAAATCGTCGATCGCGAAACTTACCCCCAAATCCTGCAGCTTGCGCATTATCTCGGTCACGTGCGAGATGTTCCGCATAAAGCCCGACTCGGTAACCTCGAGCTTGAGAAGCTCCGGGGGGAGCCCCGTCTCGGCCAGTACCGACGCCACGCGATCGACGAAATTACCCGTGTCGAACTGACGGACGGCCACGTTCACCGATACGGGTACCCGACGACCCATATCAAACCAACGCTTCGCGTCGCTGCACGCCTGCAAAAGAACCCAATCCCCGAGCGGGGAGATAAACCCCGTTTCCTCCGCGACGGGAAGGAAATCGCAGGGCTGGATCAGGAGATCATCCTCCGGGTTCCATCGAATAAGCGCCTCGACGCCGAAGAGGCCCGCGGACGAGCCGGGTACGGCGTCGTCTATCTCTGTCTGCGGTTGATAATAGAGGCGAAACTCCTTTCGCTCGAGGGCGCTATGCATCTTCGCCTCGATCTCGAGCCGCCCCCGGTTCGCCCGCTCCATCTCGCCAGACGCGTAGCAATAGATGCCCCGACCCGATTCCTTGGCGACGTACATGGCCGCGTCGACCTTTCTGAGGAGGGTTTCCGAGTCGGTTCCGTCCTTTGGATAAAGCCCGATGCCGATACTCGCCCCGATGTACACGTCGGACCCCTCGACCACGAAGCGCTCCGATAGCCGCGTGACGATGCTTGCCGCGATCATCCCCGCGTTTTCCTCCTGCGCGAGGTCCTGCAGGATAACGGTGAACTCGTCGCCCCCGATGCGGCAAAGGGTATCGGAACCCCTGATGCACTCTTTGAGCCTCGAGGACACTATAACGAGGAGCGTGTCGCCAGCCATGTGCCCGAGGGTATCGTTCACGTTCTTGAAGCGATCAAGATCGATAAAGAGAAGCCCGAAACACGAGGACGCGCGGCGCGCGCAGGCGATCTGATGCTCGAGCCTGTCGGAGAAGAGCATCCGGTTCGGGAGGCTCGTCAGCGGATCGTAGTAGGCGAGGTGATTGAGCCGCTCCTCCGCTTCCTTGATGACCGAGATATCCGTCGAGACGCCGATGTAGTTTACCGGCTCGCCGTTCTCGTCGTGGATGACGTTGATCGTCTGCCACTTCGGGTAGAGCATCCCGTCTTTCTTCCGATCCCAAAGCTCTCCTTCCCAATGCCCGGTTTGCGCGACCGTGTTCCACATGCGCGCGTAAAACTCGTCATCGTGCCTGCCCGACTTAAAGATCCTGGAATTTCGCCCAAGGAGCTCTTCTCGCGTGTAACCGGTCATCGCGCACATGGACTCGTTCATGTCGATGATGTTTCCCTCGAGGTCGGTGATAATCACGGCCTCGCTCGTGTTCTCGAGGATCTTCCTGAACATATCGAGCTTCGTGTTGATCGAGACGAGATCGGCCGTGCGCTCGGCGACGAGGCTCTCGAGATTCTCGTTCGTCTTACGCACGGACTCATGGGCGTCACGCACGCGCTTGTTCATCTGCTGAATGACCGCGGCGATGTGGCCGATCTCGTCGCGGCGCGAAAAGAGCGTCTCGATCTTGCGCTCCGGGTTATGCTCGGGCGGAGGCTGCGCCGCGCGCGGGAGGTGCGAACCCGACTCGAGGATGATCGAGTCAACGACGTTTTCAAGAAGGCTTAAGGGAATCACGACCCAATGCCTGAACGCGACGCTGACCGAAAAGACGAAAAAGAAGGTGAGGGTACCGAAAAGTATGAGCATGCCGAGCGCGACGTTTGCGCTTTGCGTCTTCAGCGCCCGAACGGTCTGCGTGCGAAGGAGCAAAGAAGGGCTTCCGTCCTCGGCCCGAATTTGTATATAGCCGGTGATGAGCGGGTCCTTTCGCGCGCGCCGCATCCCGGTTTCGATATCCGCCTCGCTTCTCCGATTCTCGAGATTTTCCGGAAGTTTTCCCGAAACGCGCTCGACGAATACACCGGTCCCGCTCTGTATGTCCGAGAGAAACTGATCGTCGATCCGCCGCGCCATAAGCATAAACCCCGCGGAAGGGCCGGAGCCGTCGGTATGGAGGATGGGCTCGCTCTCGACGATGAGGGGCTGCCCGTCGAATTGCCTGATTTCGGACGAATGCTCTCGGATCTTCCGGAAGTCCCCCGGCGCAAGCAGCTCGGGAAAGTACGCGCAAGGGCTATCCCCGCGATCGGGATCGTGCCTCCGCGAATAGACCAAATTCCCCGACGCGCCATAGATCGCTATGGCGGCGAGATTGAGATTGTCGTATGCGGTCGGGCCAAGCCCTTCCTCGACATAGTTCGGGTTAGTCCCCTTAACGTACTTCCAGGTCTCGTCCCAAACCGCATAGTCCCTGACGGTAACCTCAAGGCTATAAGCCTCGACCTTGATCGCGTGGATCACGCGGTTTATGTCCGCGCGCGCCAGATCAGCCTCGATCGCGAGGAATTTCGTGTGCACCATTACCGTGATGACCGACAAGAGCCCTATTGTATAAAGACTTACGAATACGACGGTCAGCACGAGAAGCTTGTTTCTGATCCGCACGGTATGTCGCTCCTCCATTGAAGTATATGGACGGGAGCCGCCGAGTCAAACGAGAAACCGCGCTTTTTTCTATTGAAGTCCGAGAATATCCTTGATAACGCGCCCCGCGATCATGACCCCCGCCGCGGGGGGCACGTAGGAAACGCTTCCCGGTATCTGCCGACGCTTCGCGCAGGTCCGCGCCGAGCCGGGCGGGCACACGCAGCCCGTGGCGCAGCCCCCGCTCCCGTTATCCTTAGGGACAATCGGTTCCTCGCGGGAATACAGCACCAAGAGCCGCTCGATGCCCCGCTTCTTGAGCTCGCGGCGCATTACCCGCGCGAGCGGGCAAACCGAGGTATCGCGGATATCGGCGAACTCAAGGCGAAGCGGGTCGAGCTTGTTGCCCGTTCCCATGCTGCTGATAAGCGGGACGCCGAAGGCATGCGCCTTCTCGGCAAGGATAATCTTCGATGAAACCGTGTCGATGCAATCGACCATGTATGAAAAGGATGGGTACTCAAATTGATCGGCGTTATCCTTTCCGTAAAAGCACTGATGGATCGCGACGTCGGCTTTCGGGTTGATGTCAAGGATGCGCTCGCGCATCACCTCGACCTTCGCGCGCCCGATCGTGCTATGGAAGGCGATCGCCTGGCGGTTGATGTTCGTGAGGCAGACCTTATCGTCGTCGACGATCACGAAATGGCCGATGCCGCCCCGCGCGAGAGCCTCGGCGGCGTAAGACCCAACGCCGCCGACGCCGAATATCGCGACGGTTTTTCCCGCGAGAACGCCAGTCGACTCCGCGCCGAGGATGAGCTCGCTCCGTGAAAACTCAGAAAGCATACGACCATCATAGCGGAGAACGCCGATCTTTGTCAGCAACGAAACCGCGCGCGATGAGCGCGGTCATTCGCCGATGATCTTCACGAGCACGCGCTTCTTTCTCCCGCCGTCGAATTCCCCGTAGAAGATTTTTTCCCACGGGCCGAAATGCAGCTTGCCCCCGGTGATCGCGACGACGACCTCGCGGCCCATGACTTGCCGCTTGAGGTGCGCGTCCGCGTTCACCTCGCCGACGTTATGCCGATAGGCCGAGACGGGATCGTGCGGCGCGAGCTTCTCGAGCCACTCGTCGAAATCCTGATGGAGACCGCCCTCATCGTCGTTGATGAATACGCTCGCCGTGATGTGCATCGCGTTCACGAGGCACAGGCCTTCGCGCACGAGCGACTCGGCGACGAGCTCCTCGACCGTCGGCGTGATGTTGATGAACTCGCGCGTCTTTTTCGTGTTGAACCAAAGTTCTCGCGTAAAACTTTTCATACTCATATCCCCTTGCGGGCATTTCGTCCGCGGTACATCGACAACTCCAAAAAGTAAATTTCCTCCAGAAAAAAATTACTTGACTCCATATCGCACTTATGTCGATACTCTTTTCGTGAAGGAGGACTTGATGTCCAAAGAGCTGAAGAAGATGGAAGGAAAACATTGCTACGCGTGCCTCCAGTGGGACGGACCGCGAACCTTCGACCCCGAAAAGAAGATGCTTCTCGTCGACGAGAACCTTGAGGAGAATTGCCGCATCTTTCATAAAAAAGTAAAAGGGTCATCAACCTGCGATCGTTTCTTCCCGTTTAGGTAAACCGGTCAAAAAAAGGCGAGGGACAAATCGTATCTTCGATTGAGTCCCTCGCCATCATTCACTCCGCGCGTCTCGCGCGAATCACCCCAAAATCTTTTTCAAGTCCGCCTCCGGCGTCGAGATCGGCGTCACGTTCCATTTCTCGACGAGCACCTTGAGCACGTTCGACGAAACGAACGCGGGAAGGGTCGGTCCGAGATAGATGTTTTTGATCCCAAGAGAGAGGAGCGTCAGGAGGACGCAGACGGCCTTTTGCTCGTACCACGAAAGCACGAGCGTCAGGGGCAGGTCGTTGACGCCGCACTTGAACGCGTCCGCGAGCGCGAGCGCGACCTTGATCGCGCTGTACGAGTCGTTGCACTGTCCCATGTCCATGATGCGCGGCAGCCCGCCGATCGTGCCAAGGTCGAGGTCGTTGAACCGGAACTTACCGCACGCGAGCGTGAGGATAACGGAATCCTTCGGGGTCGCCTTGACGAAATCCGTGTAGTAATTCCTTCCCGGCTTCGCGCCGTCGCAACCGCCGACGAGGAAGAAATGCGAGATGGCCCCGTTCTTAACCGCGTCGATCACCTTGTCCGCGACGGAGAGCACGGTCCCGTGTCCGAAGCCAGTCGTCATCGTGTGACCGCCGTTTATTCCCGCCATCATCTTCTCGTCCGAATATCCCTTAAGCTCGATCGCCTTCTCGATAACCCGAGAGAAATCCTTTTTCCCATTCTTTCCGTCGATATGCGCGAGCCCAGGGAAGCCGACGACCGAGGTCGTGAAGACGCGGTCAGAATACGAAGGCTTGGGCGGCATCAGGCAGTTCGTGGTAAAGAGAAAAGCCGCGGGAACCCCGTCGAATTCCTTTTGCTGGTTCTGCCATGCGGTGCCGAAGTTACCCTTAAGCTGCGGGTGTTTCTTGAGCTCGGGGTACGCGTGGCACGGCAGCATCTCCCCGTGGGTATACACGTTCACGCCCTTGCCGTCCGTCTGCTCGAGAAGCTCGGCGAGATCGTGGAGATCGTGACCCGACACGACGATGAAGGGGCCCTTCTCGACGTCGGTCGAAACCGTGACCGGAACCGGGGTCCCGTAGGCGCCGGTGTTCGCCGCGTCGAGAAGCTCCATGCACCGAAGGTTAACCTTACCGAATTCCATGTTGAGATCGAGGAGCTCGGGAACGCCCGCGTCCGAAGCGAGCGCGCTCAAGCCTTTGTAAAAGAACGCATAGACCTCAGGATCGCGCTTACCGAGCGCCGCAGCGTGATGCGCATAAGCCGCCATGCCGCGCATGCCGAAAAGAAGCAGGGACTTGAGACTCCGCACGTCCTCGTCATTCGCGTTCCACAGCGACGCCATCTCGAAGGCGGACCCCGATCCCGCGCCAAGCGAGGCGATCGCGTCGTCGATCCTCGCGGCAAGGGACGATATCCGCTCGTCGTCGAAGCTCACGTTCGTGATCGCCGTGAAAAGCCCGTCCACGATGAGGTCATCGGTCTTCGCGTTCGCGCGCCCCGAGCCCGCCGCGAGCGCGAGCTTGATCAAGCGCCCCGTAAGTCCGTCCTGAAGGTTCGCGGTCGCTTCCTTCTTCCCGCAAACTCCGTTTACCGTGCAGCCCTTCCCGCCGGCGGTCTGCTCGCATTGAAAACAAAACATTGACATAGAGGTACCCCCTTGTATGTCTTGAAGTCTAATGGCAAAGCAAAATGGCTGCCGTTGCTTTTGCAACGCTATACGCTTATTTCGAGAAAATTTCCCTCAGGATCGCGGATAACGGCCTCATAGTAGCCATCGCCGGTACGCCGAGGGCCAGATACCACGGGGACGCCCTCGGCGGCGAAAGCCTTCGCGAGGCGATCGACCTCGGCCTCGCTGCCGCAGGAAAAGGCGAGGTGCGCGAAGCCCAGACGCTCTCTAGCCGTGTCGTTTGATCCTCCGTCGCCTCCGGCGCGACCATCGCAACCGGCGTCCTCCACGATCGAGTCCTTTCTCATAAGCTCGAGGCGCGCACCGTCAGTAAAGGTAAGAAAATACGATGCAAACCCTTTGGCCCGATTTTCGTACCGCGCGCTCGCCGTCGCTCCGAAATGACGAACGTAAAAATCCTTCATTCCCTCGAGGTCTCCGGCCCAAAGGGCCGCGTGTTCAATTTTCATTTCTATCCTCGCTACCTATCCGATTGGTTTATATCTTTCGGCTGTCGTATGCCCAATGAAGGAGCGCCTGCCGCTGCCTTCTGCGCGCCGAAAGGTCTCCGGGCGCACTGTGCTTCCTCAGCTGCGCCACGTGCCGCTTCATGGCCTTCCATCGCTTGATTTGCCGGGCGTCATCGGGGCACCGCCTCCCGAGCCAATACCGGCAATACCACTGGAACCAGCCGCGCGGGTCCTCCGGGTAAATCCAGCCCTTCGCGCGCCAGTACGAAAGCGGCTTCGATGCGTTCACGAGGAAGTAATTGAGCTCGGCGCGATGCTCCTCGCGGCAGAGCTTCGCGCGAGCGAACCAGTCCGCGGGGAATTCGTCGCGGCAGTCGGTCATGTACTTCCCCCCGAAGACCCCCAGCGCGAGCATCTGCTTCGGCGTAAGCTCCGGCTTAAACTCGGGATCGAAGTTCTTCCCCGCGGGCTCGGTGAGATAGTATACATAACCGTCCTGCATGAGATCGTGCACTTCGACGCGTATCGGTTCCATACTCCCATCATTATGGACAACGTGCGGCCCGTCAAGGTAAAGTAGCATCCATGATTAAGTACATCAGGCCGCATCGAGCCGCGCCAACGGGGCAACGCTGATGGGCGAACGCTGTTATCGCTGCTTCAAACCCATCTCCAATTGTTTCTGCCGCGAAATCGAGACCGTCGACACGGGGGTTAAGTTCGTGATCCTCATGCACCCGAAGGAAGCCTATCGGCAGAAGACCGGGACGGGCAGACTCACGGCGCTTTCGCTCGCGGACTCCGAGATCATCGTCGGCATCGACTTCACCGATAACGCGCGGCTCAACGAGCTTATCAGCGCGCAAGGCGGGCGCGAAGGCTACGGCGACGGACGAGGGCAGTATCCGGTCGTCCTTTATCCCGCGCGCGACGCTCACTTCACCGACTCGCCAGAGTTTCGCGCATCGATCGGAAACCGGAGGCTACTCGTCATCGTCGTCGACGCGACCTGGTTCTTCGCGCACAAGATGATGACGCTCAGCCGCAACCTCCACGGACTCCCGAAGCTCTCGTTCAAGAACGAATATCGCTCCCGGTTTGAGTTTAAGGAACAGCCGAACCCCGCATGCCTTTCGACGATCGAGTCGACGTACTACCTCATCGAGGAGCTCAAGGCGGCGGGCATCGCCCGACCCGGAGCAGACGTATCAGGGCTCATGCGCGTCTTCCATCGGATGGTCAAGTACCAGCTCGACTGCCAGCAGGAGCGCCATATCGCGTTGGCTATGGAGCAATGCCCCGAACTCTTCGCCGCGCGGGACGGCGGGCGCGAAGCGTAAAAAAAGGGCGCTTGCCGAAGTTCGGCAAGCGCCCGAGTCAGTGCGAAAAATCAATCAATCCAGCGTCAAGGTCGCGAGGTAATTCGCGAAGGCGGAATTGGCGTCTGCCACGGCCTTGCGCGCCGCGTCGATCTTGAGTGAAAGCGCGTCGATGTCGGCGTCGGTGGAGCTGAGCTTCTTGAGGTAATCCTTCCCCTGCTGAGACTCGCTTCCCGCCGCCTCAAGGTTCTTCCGGACGCGATCCTGCTCGGCGATCTTATCGCGCTTCTGCGCTTCCAAAAGAGACTGATCCCGCTGCGCGTCGTCCGCCTTCTTCTTGAACTCCACCGCCTTGTCAAACGCAGCGCGCGCCTTCGCGGGAATCTCGCTCGACGATCGGTAGTATGCCAGGTTATCGAGCGAAAGCCCCGAAAGGACTATCGTCTCCTGCACGGGCTGCTGCTCTTTCACGGTAAACCTCGTCTCGGCCCCCGCGCCGAGCGCGACGCTGAATCGGTAGAGGCTGTCGGTTTTCTCGTCTGCCTTCGCCGGCTGCACGAGCGACGCGCTCTCGATAAAGGGATGCTCGACGATGATCCTCCTCGCCTTCGCCGACGCGTTCTTGAGCGCGTATTCCCTCACGTAGGTACGTTTCCGGTTCAGGGTCATCACCCCGCGCGAAATGACGACCGAGGTCATTTCCTGGTCGCTCGACGCGGAAACGATGCCGGTTACCGAGAGGTCCTCGCCGTACGCGATGAGCCGCTTGTCGTTCTCGGGGAAGAACTCGATGAGCGCGTCGCCCGCGTACGAGCCGTCGTCGAACACCGTGATCGGCCCGGCGGGAAGCTTCATTCCCGCCGAGTTCGTGAGCTCCGCGCAGAGCATCGGGTGGACGCTCCCGCCGGCGGCGGCCTTCTCGCCCGAGAAGACCGAAACCTTCTCGGCCTTCACCGCCGCCTCGACGAGCGGGATCATCGCGCTTTGCTGGCGGGGAAGGGTCACGGGACGCTTGACCGTAAACTCGAACTGCTCGCCCGAGGCCCGCGCGACGGTCGTCTCGACGACGCCGGAAGACAGGGTTTCTTTTTTCTCAGCGCCTCGCGCTGCCATCGATTTCGCCATCGCGGGAGCGGGCGCCGAGCGCGGGGCCTCGCGGTCGTAATCGGCGTACGCTTCCTCCGCCATCGCGTCGTTCGTCGCGACGGCGCCAAACCCGGTCTCATAGGTTTCCGCCTCGGCGATGCCCGCGATGGAAAGCGGCACGACCGGGCGGGGAAGGTTGAGCGGCGGGTAGAGGATCTGAATGAAAGAGACGGGCTTGCCGGTCACGAGGGAAAGCTCGACGTCGGTCCAATCCATATCGCTCGCGTTGTCGACGATCGCCCAGCCTTGGAGGAACGGCTTCTCGCCCGCGAGGTCAAGCCGATACGAGGCCTTCCATACCGGCGAGGGGATGACGTACCCGACGGAAACCTCGCGCGGGCCCTTTCCGGGAAGGCTCACGCGGAGCACGCGGGTCTCCGCGTCGCGCGAGGAGAGGATAAGGTCAAGCGCGCGCGCGAGGTCGTCAGAGATCTTTTTGTCGGTAAAGCCGAAGGACGAGATCTCGGAGAGCGCGAACACGCGGATACCGTCCTTCGTGAGAAGGGAGATATACGACGCGGTCGAGGGAAGCGTGTCATTCCCATCGGCGCGCTGCGGTGTTACCGCGCGCGTCTCGACCCCGATAATACGTCCGGTGACGGGGTCGGGCACGTTCACGACGAGCTCGGAGCCACGAAGCCCGTCAAGGATCTCCGCGATCCCCGGATGGCCCGAAAGATCAACCTTAAGGCTCTTCAGGGTTTTCGCGAGGGTGTCCTCCGCGGGGTACATCACGGAGGGGGACGCGGACGCGGGGTCGTTTATGATGAGCGACTTCAGGACATCGTTGACCGCGGCAACGGAAAAGGGAAGGGCGGCCTCTACGCTGCCCGACACCGTGCACCGATGCTCGAAGTAGCCCACGCCCGAGGAATACAGCGAGACCTTAACGACCGGGATGTCGGCCTTCTGCATAGGCGCGGCCGCCGATTCGGCGACGGGGGCGGATCGCGCCTGCTTCGCGGGTTGCGGAGTATCCGCCGCGAAGGCCGAAAGGCTCACCGCCAGAGCGCACCCCATGGCACATAGAAACTTTCTTGCCATCATGTAGTCCTCCTGTAAAACTCGTCTATCTTTTGCATATAGAGATTTCTCGCGAAAAAATACGGCCCGATATGCGGCGCCTCTGGGATAACAACCGATTCGGAGCCAGGTTTCAGCGAAGCCGAGAACATCGGGCGAACCATCCCGATCGGAACGAGCGCGTCGCATTGCCCGTGAAAGAAAAGGATCGGAACGGGGACGCGAGAAATATAGCGCGCGGGGGCCGCTCGCCCGAATCGGATTCCGGTAAAGACGAAACTCGTAAAGCTCGCGCCCAAAGCGAGGCTTTTCGCGATAACGCGATTACCGACCGCGAAACCGAGCAAGCGGACGAATACCTCGAGATGGCTCGCGTACGCGGAGTCGGCGATTATCCCCCGCACCGAACGCGGAACCTCGGAAGCGAGCGCTGCGTACAAAAGTGCGCTTGCCGCGCCCATCGAGACGCCGTGAACGAAAA
>Ga0116171_10001712_pt1 | contig 21556 bp, 17 predicted proteins | sample AD_JPNHW2_MetaG_FD_89798 | JGI IMG/M metagenome (GOLD analysis project Ga0116171, IMG submission 89798) | Active sludge microbial communities of municipal wastewater-treating anaerobic digesters from Japan - AD_JPNHW2_MetaG | ecosystem: Engineered > Bioreactor > Anaerobic > Digestate | place...
ATAAATTTTCACCGGCAGCTACCCGCATCGGATGACCAAAAAATCTTACCTTATCACCCGTGGCCACGCCGCGGGTACCGGCAAAAACCTGCAGTGATATTTTTTTAGCATCAATCCGGATAACCTGGGCTAAAGATGCGCCGGTGCCGGTGGTGATCTGGGCAATATCTGAATATCCCACCCCTTCGGCTTCCACCGTAATTACATCTCCGGCGATTTGAATAATATTCGTATAGGCTTTTTGCATGTTTTATTTATCTTCCTTGATTTTTTTAGCTTCCAACAACATTAAGATTTCAGACTCAATCTTTTTAAACTCCTGGCTGTTATATTCAACACTGTTCCAGGTGCGGATAAGCTGCCGCAAGGTTTGAAAAAAATGCAAGGCGGCCGGCTTATCTTCTAAACTAAATTCTGCGTCCAATATCCGGCAGATAAATTCCAGTAAATAAACCTGTCTTTCCCTGACCGTAGCTTCATCAACGGGATCAAAAGCATTCTGCTGCAAATAAACAAAATCAAAAAAATCACCCTTCAGATACTCGATATAATCCTTCAAAGAAGTTCCCTCTTCGCCGATAACCTTCATCATCTGGGAAATTTCATTACTCCGGTATAAAATCGCCCGGCATTTTTCCTTGGTTTCAGGATCGACAAAACCGGAGTATTTGCTCCAGCTGATCAAAGGATCGATCGCCGGATATCTGCGGGCGTCGGAACGTTCTCGCGAAAGCCCATGAAAAGCTCCCACTACTTTAAGCGTGGCCTGTGTCACCGGTTCTTCGAAATTCCCTCCGGCCGGGCTGACCGCCCCGCCGATAGTTACTGATCCGGTTACTCCGGCATGTAATTTAACTACTCCGGCGCGTTCATAAAAAGAGGCGATCCGGCTTTCCAGATACGCCGGAAAAGCTTCCTCCCCCGGGATTTCTTCTAACCGCCCGCTCATTTCCCGCATTGCCTGCGCCCAACGCGAAGTCGAATCTGCTAACAATAAAACATTTAATCCCATCTGCCGGTAATATTCCGCAATGGTTACTGCCGTATATACGCTTGATTCACGGGCCGCGACCGGCATTGAACTGGTATTACAAATAATCACAGTGCGGTCAATTAAGGGTTTGTGCGTGCGGGGATCCGTTAACCCCGGAAAAGTTTTTAAAGTTTCCACTACTTCCCCGGCACGTTCGCCGCAGGCAGCAATAATTACAACATCTACTTCCGCATGCCGGCTGGTTAATTGTTGCAAAACAGTTTTTCCCGCCCCAAACGGCCCGGGAATGCAATAAGTGCCTCCCCGGTTAACCGGAAAAAGTGAATCGATCAGGCGGATCTTGGTAACCAGCGGTTCAGTCGGCCTTAATTTTTCCACATAAGCTCCAATAGGTATTTTAACCGGCCAGGACTGTTGTAAAAAAACATCGTGTAATATTCCCGAACTGTCTTTAAGTTGAGCAACTGCCTGCTTCAAATTATATTTACCGGGAGAAACAATTTTAACTACCTCTAAACTCCCGCTCAAGGCAAAAGGAACCAGAGTATAGTGTTTAAAGATCTTTTCCGGTACAAACCCTAACCAGCTTCCGGCTAAAACTTTCTCCCCCGGATTAACCAGCGGCGTAAAATCCCACTGCGTGTCATCCGGTAAAGCCTCCAGGTAAACTCCTCTTTTTAGAAAAAAACCGCATTTTTGGGCCAGGGCCGGAAGGGGATTCTGTAAGCCGTCGAAAATCTGCCCGAGCAACCCCGGGCCAAGTTTAACGGAAAGAAGTTCATGCGTAAACTCCACAGTATCGCCGGCTTTTAATCCTTGAGTACTTTCGTAAACCTGCATCTCCGCCTGGTTATGACGCACACGGATAACCTCGGCTTTTAAACGTTCTTCCCCGCGCTTGATATAAGCTACTTCATTCTGGATGATCTGCCCGTCGATCTGCGCAGTAACCATGTTGGCATTAACTTTAACCACCTGCCCGGTTCTTATTTTTTCCATAGTCAATTCAATTGGCGACAACTGAGTTAAACAAATATTCTTTATCTGATTTTTTAATTTTATCCCAACGTTCTAAAATTTTAAGCTTTAACCCATAAATTAATAAGTAATCGAAATCAAAATAATGCCCGAAGCTTAAATCCTCCAAAAAATTCCATCTGGCTTGGTCTAAGATCTGCTCCGCTTCCAATATTGAACTGCTGCGATAAGCGGCTGCGGCCAGGTGGCTGATCTGGGTTTGCGGCTCATCCGGAAGCCGTAAAAATTTTAAAGGGTCGATTTTTTTACGGGCTGCTCTGGCACGCACCAGCTCATTCCTTAAGGTAGTTTCAAAATCCCCCCAGCGTCTTAAACTAACTCTGGCTTGAGGGCCCAAAGCATAAACATCCTGCTGACAGGACCGGATTAAAATTTCCAATTCTTGATCCGGAATCAAATTTTTGCATCGGGCAAAGAAATTTTCTAAATTTAACGGCGGTTTAGCGTTAAAATTCAGCAGCGGCAGGCTGGAAATTAGAAATGTATAATAAGCTGGCATTTATTTAGCGTTTAAGATTTTACTTAATTCCGGCCGCAGGCAACTGGAGATATACTCGCTTAAGGCTTGGCCGCTAAAATCAAAAATAGATCTACCCGCATCAAAACTAATCACAAAACCGCTGGTAATACCATCGGCGGATTTTAAAACGATGGTTTTTTTAGCCTCTTGCGCTAATTGTTTTAATAAACCTTGCTCTAATTTGTCTTTATCCTGCTGACTTAAAGTAACCACGATCTGCGAGCCTAAAGAAAGCGGAGTATTCTTAATAAGACCCGAGATAATCTCCGACAACTCTCCGGCGGGCAAACCCTGGTGCAGATCTAATTTGATTAAACGCTCCAGCATTGCCATAATCTCTTGCCTTAAGCTAATCAACATATCGCGGCCGGCTTGTTTTAAAGTCGCCTGAGTAGCTTCATCTAATTTCTTGGCTTGTTCATTGGCCCGTTCAATAATCTTTTGCGCCTCTATTTTTGCCTCTGAAATTATCTTCGCGGCGCTGGTAACCGCCTCAAGCTTTATTTGTTCAGCTTGCGCTTGGGCAGAGGCGACTCCTTCTTGCTGGATCTTAGCAATTAAATCTTTAATTTCCTGTGCCATTTAGATCTCCTAACAGTTCTTCTGCTTTTGCAATCGGATTATCTGCCTTTAAGATCGGGCGGCCGATGACTAAAAAATCACTCCCGGCTGAAATTGCCTGACTCACGGTCGCGGTTCTTTTCTGATCATCTTTACCTGAATTATCCGGCCTGATGCCCGGAGTGACCATCACAAAATCTTTTTTAATTTTACGCCGCAAGACCGCCGCCTCCTGCGCAGAGCAAACCACCCCATCTAATCCGCAAGCTATTCCTTGTTTAGCTAATTTTAAAACTTCCCGGGGCTTGGTTTTTTGACTCGTTAAAACCGTAACCCCGATCAACAGGGTGCGGGTATTTTTTAATACTTGGCTCTGGCGTCTGGCCGACTCAACCGCGGCTTTGATCATTTCTTCTCCGCCGGAAATATGCAGGGTCAACATTTTTACTTTCAGCCTGACTGCCGCGCCTACCGCGCTGGCCACGGTATGAGGAATATCCAGATATTTGAGATCCAAAAAAACCTCCGCTCCTTTTTTATGTAAAATCTCGATAATCTGGGGGCCATAAGCAGTAAAAAGATGGCTGCCAACCTTATAAATCTTTATCTTAGGATAGAGCTTGTCCACAAAATCCACAGCTTCTTTTAGCGTATCCACATCTAAAGCCAATATAATCTGGACAGGATTTAACCTTGGCATGCTTTCAATCTTCCGGTAAGCTGGCTTAAATTTTGCATATTATTTTCCGTCATATATTGCCTGATCCCGGCGATAATTTTTAAACTCGCCCCGGGATCTATAAAATTTGCGGTTCCCACGCTGATTGCCGCTGCCCCGGCGATAAAAAATTCAAGAGCGCTTTCGGTATCTATTATACCACCCATGCCGATAATCGGAATCTTAATTTTACTATATGCTTCCCAAACCATTTTTACCGCTACCGGCCGGATAGCTGGCCCGCTGAGCCCTCCCACCCAAGCCCCCAATTTAGGAGTACGCTTATAGACATCTATGCGCATACCTGCCAGCGTATTAATTAAAGCTAAAGCATCTGCCCCGGCAGCTTGGGCCGCTAAGGCAATCTCCGTGATGGAAGTAACATTAGGAGATAATTTCACAATCAAACATTTTCCGGTCAGTTTACGCACGGAGCTAACTAATGCTAAAGTAGCCTGGGCATCCTGAGCAATTAATTTATCCTTTTTTAGGTTCGGACAGGATATATTTAATTCAATCGCGGATACTTCCGGATGCTGCTCAAGTTTTTTTATTAAAGTTACAAATTCATCCGGGGTTTCTTCGGCGGCAAGGCTGACAATCACCGGAATGCCTAATTTTTTAAGAAAAGGGAGTTTCTCCCGGATGAATTTATCAATACCGGGATTTTCCAGGCCGATAGAATTTAACATGCCGGCAGGAGTTTCACAGGTACGGGGAGGGAGATTTCCCTGACGGCCCCGCAGAGTAATCGTTTTGGTAACAATCGCCCCCAATTTTTTTAAATCGATCAAATCTTTAAATTCCTGGGCATAGCCAAACGTACCGGAAGCCACCATCACCGGATTTTTCAAATCCAGATTAGCTATTTTTAGGCTTAAATTGGGAGATTTGGGTTTTACCATATTAATTCCTCGCTAAAAAAAACCGGGCCGTCTTTACAAACACTTCTATATCCGGCGCCAGTTGCCACTACGCAGCCTAAACAAGCGCCTATTCCGCAAGCCATATGTTCTTCCAGAGAAAGCTGGGCGGTAATTTTATTTTCCCGGGCAATCCGGGCAACCGCCGCCAACATCGGATGCGGCCCGCAGGAAAATAAACCTCGCGCTTCGGTTTGTTCCAGGACTAAATTTAATAGATCGGTAACTCTGCCCTTAAATCCGGCGCTTCCGTCATCAGTAGCTAGTTTAACCGTACATCCTAAGGCTTTAAATTCCGGCAGGCAAAGCAGCTGTTTTTTAGAACGGGCGCCTAGCAAAACCAGGGGTTTGCTTAATTTTAATTTCTCCGCCAAAAAAACCAGTGGCGCCACCCCCATCCCTCCGGCGATCAAAATATTTTTCTTCAAAACAGGCTTAGTCGCAGCAGATGAATACGTAAAACCATTACCCAGCGGGCCGATAACATCCAAAAATTCACCCGGTTGTTTGGCGGATAAAACTTGGGTACCTTTTCCAAGCACTTCATACATAATTCCTACTTTTGAAGCCTTCACCCTATGGATACTAATCGGCCTCCTTAATAACGGCTCACAGCCATCCGTTAATCTGATATTTATAAATTGTCCGGGCCGGGCTAGCCGGGCAATTAAACCCGACTCAAATTCCAGATGCCAATAATTTCCGGTAATTTTGTGATTAAGAATTAATTTAACTTTGAGCTGTTTCATTTTCGTTTCTTCCAGATGTCCGCCGGCTAAGTAAAATCACCATAATTGAAAATAAGATAAGGGTCAGGAATATCCAAACGGACTGTTTAAAATATGCCACCAGGCCGACTTCGGCAATATCCTCCCAAGACTCAATGATCAGAGTCAGTAAAAGTAAGGTTAGGATTGAGCCGATTTCTTTTTTAAACCACGCTATTTTTATCGGTAAAAACTCGTTGAGATCTAATGCGACCAGGTTGGCTAATGAAGGAAATAGCCGGGGGGTTTTCTGACAATATTCCGGATAAATTTCCGGAAATCTGACGAGAAGTTTTTTTTCCTCTTTATAAATAAGCAGGATGTAACGGATAATAAAAACCGCAATGAAAACCCCGGCCGCCCATAATCTAAATACTGCCATCACTACTCCCAGCCCAATTAAAAATATCCCTAGATACATTGGGTTGCGGACAATTTGATAGGGTCCGCCCTGGATTAACACCTGGCTATCCTGGGAATGTTCCGCTTTATACCCCCGCGCTGAAACGCGGATGATCTGCCCCAATAAAATTAGCCCGAAACCGGAGGCTTCAATCACTTCTTCCCAAGGATCTCCTGAATAAACTCGCAAAAAAACTCTAGGGAATAATACGATCACTAGAGCAGCGCAAGCCATGATAACCCCATTAATCTTGAGTCGCTTTTTCACCCCTACTTTGCCTTTCTTTTAGTTTTTAACGGCCCGCGTCGGATAAATGGGCTGGCACTTAGGACAAAAGTATGTCCCTCTACCCCCTTGAGCAATTCTCTTAACCGGAATAGAACAGACAAAACAAGGTTTACCTTCCCGGCCATAAACCCGGTGAAAACGCGCGTAATCTCCATTTTTCCCGGAAACCCTCACGTAATCATCTACCGATGAACCGCCGTGTTTAATAGCGTTTTTTAATACTGCCCGTATCTGCCGGTAGAGAACCCGCTGTTTGTCTTCAGTCAGGCTGTACGCCCGGGTTTGAGGATGAATCTTAGCGTGAAATAAAATTTCCGCAGCATAAATATTCCCGATTCCGGAAATAAAAGACTGGTCCAGCAATAAAGGCTTAATTTCAGTTTTCCTTTTAGAAAGCATATCTCTAAAGTCGGCCAAAGTCAAATCAAATGGCTCCGGGCCAAGCCGCTGGATAAATTTAAGTTTTTTCCAATCGCTCACCAGGCGTAATTCTCCAAACAGGCGCTGGTCATTAAAATCCAGAATTATCCCTCCGGATAGGACAAAAGACAGGCGGCTGGTTTTACTTCCGCCCGGAATAACCAGCTGACCGGTCATTTTTAAATGTACCGTTAAAAATTTCCCGCTAGATAATTCTAAGACCAAAAGCTTGCCCCGGCGGAAAATGCTTTTGATCCTTAAACCCTCCAAAGACTTTTTAAAAACTGCCGGGGGAATCTGGCGGATCACTTTGGGATTATGAATATTAACGCGCAGGATCTTTTTTCCTAAAATTATCCTTTGCAGATCGGTTTTGATCGTCTCAACTTCCGGCAGTTCCGGCATAAACTTAACCTATTTAATTTTTTTAAATTTCATCTTATGATATTCTTGTAATGATTTTACTCCTAAATCTTTTTTAGCTAACATTTCAATACCGTTAACCGTAGCCTGCGCGCCAAAGATGGTGGTAGTATACGGTATATTATAAAGAATCACCTGGGAACGGATTTTAACTTCATCCTGGCGCGGGATCCTGCCTGACGGGGTATTGATCACCATTTGAATTTTACCGTCTTTCATTAAATCTAAAATATTGGGCCGGCCTTCGCTGATCTTAGGCAGGACTTTAGCCTTGATATTGTTCTTCTCCAGGACTGAAGCGGTGCCGCTGGAAGCAAGAATATTGAAACCCAGATCCTTTAATTTTTTGGCGATAAATACGATATCTCTTTTATCCCGGTCATGTACCGAGATAAAAACATTGCCGCTTTTGGGGACTTTTTGTCCGGCGGCCAGCTGGCTTTTAATATAAGCGCTGGCAAAATCCGTATCCATGCCCATTACTTCACCAGTCGATTTCATCTCCGGGCCCAGCATCACATCTACCCCAGGAAAACGGTTAAAAGGAAAAACCGATTCTTTTACCGCCACATACGGCGGAATTATTTCTTCGCTAAAACCCAGATCTTTAAGTTTCTTGCCCAACATAACTTTAGTGGCCAAATTGGCTAAAGGCACCCCGATAACTTTAGAAACCAGGGGTATCGTCCGGGAGGCGCGCGGGTTAACCTCTAAGACATAAACCTTGGCGTCTTTAACGGCGTACTGCACATTCATTAAACCGATAATATTCAATTCTTTGGCCAGGCGGTAAGAAGCATCCCTTAATTTTTTTAAAATCTCAGGGCCTAAGGTATAAGTCGGCAAAGACATCGCCGCGTCTCCGGAGTGCACGCCGGCCTGTTCAATATGTTCCATGATCCCGCCGATCACAAATGTTTCCCCGTCTCCGATTAAATCCACATCTACTTCAATGGCATCCTCCAGAAATTTGTCGATCAATATCGGATGTTCACCGGAAACCTCCGCCGCCTCCTTGATAAACCTTTCTAATAACTCTTGATCATAAACAATCTCCATCGCCCGGCCGCCTAAGACATATGAAGGGCGGACCAATACCGGATAACCTATCTCGCTGGCAACTTTCTGCGCTTCGGCAAAAGTGAAAACTGTCCCGCTGTTAGGCTGCAGCAGCCCAAGCTTGTTGATCATTTGCTTAAAACGCTTGCGGTCCTCGGCAATATCGATGCTTTCGGAACTGGTACCGAGAAGATTTACTCCTGCTTGGCGTAAAGACACCGCCAGATTGATCGGGGTCTGCCCGCCAAACTGCACAATTACTCCGTCGGGCTTTTCCACTTCCACAATATTCATAATGTCTTCAAAAGTCAGCGGTTCGAAGTAGAGCCGGTCAGAAGTATCATAATCCGTAGAAACCGTTTCCGGGTTACAATTAACCATAATGCTATCTATGCCTTCTTCTTTCAATGCGTAAGCAGCATGGCAGCAGCAATAATCAAATTCAATACCTTGCCCGATCCGGTTGGGCCCACCGCCTAAAATCACGACTTTTTTATTCTTGCTTGGTCGGGCTTCATCTTTAGTTTCCTGCGTAGAATAAAAATACGGCTGTTTAGCATTAAATTCTCCGGCGCAGGTATCGACTAACTTATAAGCAGGCTTAAGACCGCTCTTTTTGCGCAATTGTCTTATTTTTGCTTCTTTAGTATTTAAAATAAAAGCTAGCTGAATATCCGAGAACCCGTCCGCCTTGGCTTGCGCTAATAGTTCAGCCGGCACTTTTAATTCGCCTTCGCTTGATTCGTTTCCATATTGTTTGATCTTATCTTCCAGTTCTACTAATTCCCGCATATTATTTAAAAACCAGCGGTCAATACGGCTTAACGCGTAAATTTCATCAATATTTAATCCCGCTTTCAACGCATATCTTAAATAGAAGAACCTTTCATCATTAGGAATGCGGATTTTATCCTTGATTTGTTTAAGCAACAGGCTGTCCGGATTTTTAAGCATTAGATCGGTAATTTTATCACGGCCATCGGCTCCAAAACCAAACCGTTTTATCTCTGTTGAACGCAGGCCTTTCTGCAAAGCCTCTTTAAAATTCCTGCCGATAGACATCGCCTCTCCCACCGCCTTCATGGAGGTGTTCAGAACTTTTTCGGCTTGGGGAAACTTTTCAAAAGTAAATCTGCAAATTTTAAACACACAATAATCTATTGTCGGTTCGAAAAATGAGGTAGTTTTATTGGTAATCTGGTTCATTACTTCAGGCAGAGTTAAACCTACGGCTAATTTAGTCGCCACCCGGGCAATGGGAAACCCGGTAGCTTTAGAAGCCAGGGCCGAGGAACGTGAAAGCCGGGGGTTAACTTCGATGATCACTATTTTACCGTTGTCCGGATTTTGTCCGAACTGAATATTCGCTCCCCCTCCGGAAATGCCTATCCTGCGGATAATCCTTTTACAAAGATTGACAAAATTAGAATATTCTTCCGGGGTAAGCGTCTGAGCAGGAGCGACCACCACGCTATCTCCGGTATGCACCCCCATCGGATCAACATTTTCCATAGAAGTGATGATAATTACATTGTCCGCGCAATCACGCATAACCTCAAATTCAATTTCCTTCCAGCCTAGAACCGATTGTTCCACTAAAACCTGATGCACCGGACTTGTCTCAAGCCCTTTGGAGAGGAGAGTCTCCAATTCTTCTTGATTATAAGCGATGCCGCCGCCGGAGCCGCCTAAACAATAAGCCGGCCGCAGGATCAACGGAAACCCGATCTCTAAACCAATCTTTAAACCTTCTTTAACCGAAGTAGCGATACCGCTTTTGGGAACATCCACGCCGATTTCCTGCATGGCTTGTTTAAAAAGATCCCGGTCTTCGGCGCAGGCAATCGCCTCAACAGATGCCCCAATCGCCTCTACCCCATATTTTTTAAGCACTCCCTGCTTCATTAAAAAGAACGCCAGATTTAATCCGGTTTGACCGCCCAGAGTAGGCAGAAGCGCATCCGGCTTTTCTTTGGCAATGATTTTAGTCAATGTCTCCACATTCAACGGTTCAATATAAGTGACATCCGCCAGCCCCGGATCTGTCATAATGGTGGCCGGGTTAGAATTAACCAAAATAGTAAAATAACCTTCTTCCTTCAAAGCTTTACAGGCCTGGCTGCCGGAATAATCAAACTCGCAGGCTTGGCCGATCACAATGGGACCGGAACCGATCATTAGTACTTTTTTAAAATCCTTGCGTCTAGGCATATTTATCTCCTTGTGTACAAACACACACCGGCGTAAATCCAATTAGCGCCGCATGCTTAATAATTTACTGAATTTAATTAATATAGAATTTACCTGGTTAAATCCCGCGCTCACGGGATTATACGCGACTGCGACGATCTTTAATTTTTTACTTTCAATCTCCTCGATGGTATGGTCATTTAAATTATAGGCGGTAACTTTTATTTCTTTTATTTTCCGCAATGAATTATTATCAATCACATATTCGTGATTTTGGACGGTAATTTCACCTTTAAAAGTACCCGGCCTGGCGATAGGATAGTTTGCTCCGCGGTGGCCGAGTTTCAGGCGCAAAAGTTGCGCCCCGGCTGCCATAGCTAAAACCTGGCATCCGGTAGCTGCTCCGAATATCGGCAATTTGCCGATTAATGGTTTTATATTTTGCGCCACAGCTTCTAGACCACAATCATTTTCCGGTCCGCTGGAGAGCACCAAGCCCTTAGGTTTGGCGGCTAAAATTTGTTTAGCGCTGGCATTATAGGGAAAAACTTTGAGAGAAAAACCTAATGCTTCTAATTGACTAATCAATCCGCAAGTCGCCCCTAAATCTAAAACCGCGATCTTCTTGCCTTTAGTTTTGCCTAAAGAATGTATTTTTTGGACGGATACCTCCGGTAACCAGGTCTTGATGGGCTGCTGTTTAAATTTTTTTATTTTATCCGCTAATTTCTGGGGATCAAATTCCAGCGTGGAGATAATCCCGGTCAAAGGCCCCTTTTCCCGCAAATGCACAGTGAGAGTACGAGTATCCAGATTATAGATCGCTGTTTTTTTATGGGCCTTCAGAAAATCATCCAGGCTGGATTTGGCCTGCCAGTTAGAATATATTTTACTTTTCTCCTTCATCACCAAACCCGACACCCAAATTTTCCCTGATTCACTGAATTTAGGAGCGCAGCCATAATTACCGATCAAGGGGTAAGTAAAAACTAGAATCTTCCCGGCGTTGGCCGGATCCGTAATCATCTCCTGATAACCCACTACAGCAGTATTAAGGATTACCTCTCCTAAATCCTCTGTGCTAAAATCGCTTTCTCCAATAAAGCTTTTCCCATCCTCTAAAAATAATATTGCTTTCATAATGAATCCGCTCCTTTACACATAAACTCGTTGGTAATTTCATCCACCTACACCATAATTTAGCCTAAAAATATGCTGTTTTAAACCACAGAATGGATGTTTTATGGCTAATATATGGATTTATAAACCACTTTGCACTATTTCCCTAATTTATGTGCCCCTGACAGGAGTCGAACCTGTTACTCCTTGCCTGGCGGCTGCGTCGTTCCCCAAAGGGGCTCTGCCCCTATGGCGTTCCCCGCCACAAAACCCGGCGGGTCACTGTTACCCCGACTACGTGGGGAAAACCTGTGTTTTCCCCACACCCCTTTTGGTTCGCCTCTGATGCCTATTACTTTTATTTATTTGCCCCTGACAGGAGTCGAACCTGTACCACTAGCTCCGGAGGCTAGTGCGCTATCCATTGCGCTACAGGGGCATTAAATTTTAAAATAAATTCAGCTGCTCTTCATTTTTAACCGCAGCAGAATCTTCAAATACTGAAATTGTGCCGTATTCACCATCAAACCCGGGCTGGATATTAACCTTACCTTGCCGGGCCAACAAAACTCCTTCCACAACTTTAGGAGGAAGCACTTTAACCAGATCCTCTTTGGAGGCCTTAAGTAAAATTTCAAACTCCGTACCGAATTTTGTCAAATAAAGTTGATAATCTCTCTCTACACTTACCGATCCTTTGCCTAAACCTTTAGCCGAAGCAATAATCTCATCTAGCGGAATCAGGTTTTTAAACGGAATCGCGTTGGCCGGTTTAAAACCTTCCGGCCGGTCGGCTAACTTTTCCACACGATTAACCACCCCCACGGTTACGGATCTGCCGCACTTGGGGCATTTCCCATTATGCTTAGCCGTTTCCTGGGGTGACCAGCGGATACCGCAAAGCCGGTGCCCGTCAAAATGATATTTACCTTCTTCGGGGAAAAATTCGATCGTATATAAAAACTTTTCTTTATCTTTACTTTTTAAAACCTGCCGGATCGTTGAATAATTTAATTCGCAATTAAAAACATTGGCTTCCCGGCCGATTTTCTGCGGTGAATGCGCATCGCTGTTAGAAATTAAAGTAAATTTATCCAAGGCGCTTAATCTCCAATTCATCGCCGGATCTGAAGAGAGCCCCGTCTCAAGAGCAAAAATTTTAGGGGTCTGGTCCTCGAAACAATCTTCGATCTTATCAAATCCGGACATTGACCCAAACAGGCTAAACCAGGGCGTCCAGATATGCCCGGGGACAACCATGCAATTCTCATCAATATCAAATACGATCCGCGCTAGCTCTGCCGCCGAAAGACCGATGATCGGACGGCCATCGCTGGATAAATTTGCTCCCCGGCCAAGCAAGGCCTGGTTAATCTTGTCGACCGCAGCAAAGGAAGGCGCAAAAACAAGGTTATGAATGCGATACCCTTTACCATTCTTGGAATAAATGCTGCTGATCTCCGCGGTTAGCATAAAATAAACATCCGCATATTTAAATAAACCGTTGCCGCAATCTTCCAGGGTATGTTTTAATTCCTCCAGCCACAAATGGTGGGTAAAATCACCCGTCCCCATCAAAGTGATCCCCTTTAATTTTGCCCATTGCCCCAGGTGCTTTACGTCCATATCACGGCTGGTCGCCCGGGAATATTTAGAGTGAATATGCAAATCCGCAATAAATTCCATATTTACCTTCGGTAAACAATCGCTCCGTTACAAATGGTGTAATCCACGAGCCCTTTTAAGGAGCGCCCTAAAAAGGCCGAATTCCTGGATTTAGAAACCAACCCCCGCTTATCCACTGTCCAGGAGGATTGTTCAGAAATAACAACCACATCCGCCCAGCTGCCCACACTTAAACATCCCCTGGCTAAACCCAGGATGCGCGCAGGATTCACGCAAAATTTTTGAATTAATCCCGACCAATCCAAAACCTGGTTATTAATTAATTCCGTGATGCTTACGGATAGCTCGGTTTCTAACCCCACCACCCCAAACTCTGCGCGTTCAAATTCAATATCCTTTTCATTCTCAGTATGGGGGGCATGATCCGAAGCGATCACATCAATCGTGCCATCCGCCAGTCCCTGCCGGATCGCCGCTAAATCCTCCTTACTCCTTAAAGGAGGATTCATTTTCATATTGGTATCATACCCTAAAAGTTCATCTTCGGTAAGCGCAAAATAATGCGGAGCGGTTTCCGCGGAAACCTTAATACCTTTTTTTTTGGCTTGAGCGATAATCTCTACGGATTCACGGCAGCTGACATGAGCGATATGTACCGGACAACCAGATTGTTCTGCCAATTCAATATCCCGCTGGATCCTCTTGTATTCGGAAACATTAGAAATACCGCGTAACCCCAACCGCGTAGAATTAAAACCTAAATTAATCACTCCTTTTCCGGAAAGCTTTTTATCCTCACAGTGGCAAATTGCCAGGAGTCCGGCAGATTTAATTTGATTTAACGCTGCCAACATCACCGAAGCCTCATCCACGGAAGACCCATCATCGCTGAAAGCACAAGCCCCGGCGCGTTTAAGGGCCGCAATATCGCTTGGCTCCTGACCCAGACGGCCTTTGGTAAGCGTCCCGCAAATCTGGACATTAATTTTAGCGGTTTTATTAATAATATCCTGCAATAACTCCACACTCCCGGGAGAATCAATTGCCGGCTGAGTATTGGGCATCGCCAAAACCGTAGTTACCCCACCCTTGGCCGCAGCCGCGGTGGCGCTAGCGACAGTCTCTTTATCTTCCCGGCCGGGTTCACGCAAATGCACATGCATATCAATGATCCCCGGAACCACAATTTTTCCGGCCGCCTCAATTACCGTTTCAGCGCAAAGCTTAATATCTTTAGCCACTTTGGATATTTTATCATCCTGGATAAAAACATCCAACAGACCATCAATTTTATTCGCCGGATCAATCACTCTGCCATTTTTTATCAAGATATTCATGATTTTGCTTCCTTAGCCTGACTGACCAGAAATAAAACCGCCATCCTCACCGCGATACCGTTAGTAACCTGCTCCAAAATTACCGATTGGTCTCCATCGGCTACTCCGCTGGACATTTCGATCCCCCGGTTGATCGGCCCGGGGTGCATAATAATAATTTCTTTTTTAACTCTGGACAATCTCTCTTCAGTAATGCCGAATTTTTTAAAGTAATCCAGCTGTTGGGGAAATGCCGCACCCTCATCCCGCTCAAACTGCATCCTGAGGACATTAACCGCATCAGCATTTTTTAAAACTTCGTCAATATTGCTGGAGGTTTTGGCCCCGGTTGTTTCTATGCCCGGAGGGAGTAATATTTCCGGGGCGCATAAAGTCACTTTCGCTCCGAGCTTAGTCAGCCCCCAAATATTGGAACGGGCGACCCGGGAATGCGCGATATCTCCCACAATTGCCACGTTTAAACCCTTAATTTTTCCTAACTTTTCCTTTAAAGTAAAAATATCCAGCAGGGCTTGAGTAGGGTGTTCATGCCAGCCATCTCCGGCGTTAACGACACTGATATCTAAAGAACGGGCCAGCATATTGGCAGCACCAGAACAACTATGCCGCATAATAACAATATCCGCCTTTAGCGCCTGGATATTTTTACCGGTATCAATTAAAGTTTCGCCCTTGCGTACGCTGGAAGTTTCGGCAGCGATATTGATTACGTCAGCCGAAAGCCTTTTGGCGGCCACCTCAAAAGAGACGCGGGTACGCGTAGAGGGTTCGTAGAAAAGATTGACCGCAGTCTTGCCGCGCAGGGCCGGAACCTTTTTAATCTCGCGGGTGGAGACTTCTTTAAAAGATTCCGCGGTATCCAGAATCAGCTCAATTTCTTCCGGCGATAAATACTCTAAGCCTAAAAGATCTTTTTTAGTCCACTGCATTATTCCTTCTCCGCGATTAAAACTTCATCGCTGCCGTCAGATTCCTTAAGCCGCACCTCCACAGATTCTTTCTTGGAAGTAGGAATGTTTTTGCCCACAAAATCCGCCCGGATCGGTAATTCCCGGTGCCCGCGGTCAACTAAAACCGCCAGCTGTATGGATTTAGGCCGGCCAAAATCAATCAACGCATCTAAAGCCGCCCGGATGGTACGCCCGGTATAAAGCACATCATCAACCAAAACTAAGTTCTTATCGTTAATGTCAAAATCTATCTCAGTTTTACGCACCAATGGCTGGCCGCTGGCTAAAGCTAAATCATCCCGATAAAGCGTAATATCCAAAGCCCCGGTTAAAACATCCACGTTATCAATCTGTTTAATGCAAGCGGCAATCCGCTGGGCAATATACACCCCGCGGTTCCTGATCCCGATAATACACAGGTCCGCGCTGCCCTTATTTTTTTCAATAATTTCATGCGCAATCCGGATCATCGCGCGGTTTATGCCTTCTTGATCTAATATTTTAGCTTTTTCTTTCATAATTTAGGCTTGGCTGGGTTTACGGCAAAAAAATACCCCTGGCTTTTATTGGCCAAGGGTTCTAGTTTTTTTTGCAGGATCTTCATTTTCATCACCTTACCAGCTTCTCTGAGCCGGGCTTAAAGGTTAACTTTATTTAAGTATATCATTAACACTTCTTTTGTCAAGCTTAAATTACAATGACAAATTCGCCGCGCGGCTTACTTACTTTTAGCTTTTCTTGAATAATTTTAGGTTGGCCGCGCAGGATTTCCTCAAATTTTTTAGTTAATTCCCGGGCCACAGCAATTTCCTGATCTTTAAAAATTAAATTGATGTCATCTAAGCTCGCCAAAATCCTGTGGCAGGATTCATAAAACACCAGCGTACATCCAAGCGACTTTAACTTCTCCAGCTGATTTTTACGCGCCCCGCTGCGGTTAGGCAAAAATCCCCCGAAATAAAATTCGTGAGCCGGTTTACCGGAAAGCACTAAGGCATTAATGAAAGCTGCCGCTCCCGGAATACAGGTCATCTCCAGGCTATTTTGTATCGCCAGATTGATCAAATTGTAACCGGGATCCAAAATTCCCGGAGTTCCGGCATCTGAAACCAAGGCAATGTTTTTGCCGGCTTTTAACAGACCTAACAAATACTCCCCCTTGGTAAACCGGTTATGTTGAAAAAAACTAGTGGTAGGAGTGTTGATCTGATAATGCTGGAGTAAAATTTTAGAGTGGCGGGTATCTTCACAGGCAATTAAATCTACGTTTTTTAAAACCTCAATCGCCCGGTGAGTAAGATCTCCTAAATTACCAATTGGGGTAGCAACGATATAAAGCATTATTCCACGGTTACGGATTTGGCTAAATTACGCGGCTGGTCCACATCGCAACCGCGTTTTACGGCGATATGATAAGCCATTAACTGCAGCGGCAGTACCACCAGAAGCGGAGAGAATATTTCTTCGATCTTAGGAATATAAATTACTTCGGAGGTTAGTTCTTCGATCTCCTGGTCACCAACGGTAGCCACCGCAATAATCTTTCCTTTGCGGGAGCGGATCTCCTGAATATTGGAAACCATTTTTTCATAAACTTTAGAGTAGGGGGCAATACAGACTACTGCCCGGTATTCATCAATTAAAGCAATCGGCCCGTGTTTCATTTCTCCGGCAGCATAGCCTTCAGCCGGAATATAGGAAATTTCTTTTAATTTCAAGGCCCCCTCTAATGCCGAAGGATAATTAACATTTCTGCCCAGGTATAGAAATGATCCCAGATGCGAATGCTTACGGGCTAAAACGGCAATTTTTTTCTGCTGCTTAAGAATCTGAGCTTGATATTCGGGGATCTTGCATAATTCTGCCAATAATTTATTAACTCTGACACCGGAAAGCACGCCCTTAATCTGAGCCAAATAGAAAGCAAACAAATATAGTGCCGTCAGTTGAGCGGTATAAGCCTTGGTGGAGGCCACCCCGATCTCCGGACCGGCGTGAATATAAATTACACCGTCGGATTCGCGGGTCAAGGTAGAACCCAAAACATTACATATGGAAATTACGCTGCAGCCAAGCCGCCTGGCTTCCCGGACGCCGGCCAAAGTATCCGCGGTTTCTCCGGATTGACTGATCGCGATAACCAATGTTTCCGGACCAATCAGAAGGTCCCGGTAACGAAATTCACTGGAAACATCAATTTGCGTAGGAACCCGGCATAACGATTCCAACACATATTTAGCGACCATGCCGGCATGATAAGCTGTGCCGCAGGCAACAATAAAAATATTTTTTATATCTTTAAGCTTGTCTTCCGGGATATGTTGTTCTTGAAACCAGATCTTTCCGGATTCTTTCTGAATACGGGATTTAATTAAGTTCTCCAGGATTCCGGGCTGTTCATTAATTTCTTTCAGCATAAAATGATCAAACCCTGATTTTTCTGCCTGATCAATATCCCAATTAATTTGTGTGGTTGACCTAAAAACAGTTTCCCCTTCCAGATTACTGATCTTGAAATGGTCTTTATCTAAAACCACGATTTCATTTTCTTCAAGGAATACAACCTCTTTGGTAAAACCCAGAACCGCCGGGACATCCGAAGCCAGAAAATTTTCACCCTTGCCCACCCCGATAATTAAAGGGCTGCCTAAGCGGGCTCCCACCAGTTTATTCGGTTCCTTAACAGAGACCACGCCGATAGCAAATGAACCGACCAACAGTTTAAGCGTGCAGGCCACTGCTTCTTCCAGAGAAATATCTTTGTAAAATTTTTCAATTAAATGGACAATGACTTCGGTGTCTGTCTGGCTGCGAAACACGTGGCCTTCTTTGATCAATTGGATCTTAAGCGCTTCGAAATTTTCAATGATCCCGTTGTGCACTACGGCGATCTGCCCGGTACAATCCTGATGCGGATGGGCATTATCCTGAGTCGGAGCACCGTGCGTTGCCCAGCGGGTATGCGCAATACCGGTTGAGCCAGACAAAGGTTTATTTTTTACTAATTTTTCTAATACGCTGATTTTCCCGGGAGCTTTTCTTATTCCGATGGTTTTTTTATGAGGAAGGATGAGGGCGATGCCGCTTGAATCATAGCCGCGGTATTCCAAACGTTTTAAACCGGCTAAAAGAATAGGCTGCGCCTCTTTTTCACCGATATATCCAACTATTCCGCACATTAAGCACACTCCTGGAGTTGCCGCTAGGCAACTCTGCGATATCTAAATGACCCTGACGGGATTTTTAATGACGGCACAATTTACGGAACAAAGTGAACGTAAATTGTATGCCGGAATTAATCCCTACAGCAGTTTTTACTGCTGCAGGGAGAACCCGCATTATAATAGTGACCCTGACGGGATTTGAACCCGTGTCGAGAGCTTGAAAAGCTCTTGTCCTGGACCAGGCTAGACGACAGGGTCGGATCTATTCTTCTTCAGCAATTACCGGAGCCACACAAGCTACCCGGTCTTTCTCTTGTAACTTGATTAAACGCACCCCTTGAGATGAACGGCCGGTTTCTCGGATATCTTTTATCGCACAACGCAAAAATATTCCGTTTTGAGTAATGACCATAAGCTCATCTTTATCATTTACAGTTTTTAGGTTTACCGCCTGGCCATTTTTATCGGTAACCTTAATATTAATTACTCCTTTGCCGCCGCGGCTGGTGAGCCGGTATTCGTCAATGGTAGTACGTTTAGCAAAACCCAACTCGGTCACGGTCAGGATAGTAGAAGCTTTTTGCGGAACGACCATATCAATAACTTCATCTTTTTTAGCCAGAGAGATGGCGCGCACTCCGTGAGCGCCTCTGCCCATTTCACGCACATTTTCTTCAGAGAACCGGATGGCTTTTCCCTGCCGGGTGCCAATCAATAATTCCTGCTTGCCATCGGTCATCTCCACGCCAATCAAAGCATCAAGCTTATCCAGGGTTATCCCGATAATCCCGCCTTTGCGCGGATTACCGTAAGCATCAAGCTTGGTTTTTTTAATTTGCCCAAGCTTAGTCACCATAACCAGATATTTATCGGCAGAAAATTCTTTAACCGGAATGGTCGAGCTAACCTTGGCTGAAGCCTCCATCTGTATCAGGTTAACGATCGCCTTGCCTTTGGATATACGGCTGGCCTGTGGAATTTCGTAAACCTTTAACCAATGCACCTGCCCTTTATCCGTAAAGATAAGCAGATAATCTTTGGTGGAGGCCACAAAAAGATGCTCACTAAAATCTTCATCTTTTAATTCCGCTCCGGTAGCCCCGGTTCCTCCGCGTTTTTGCTTGCGATAAGAGCTTACCGGCAGGCGTTTAATATAACCGCCGTGGCTGATCGTAACCACCACGTCTTCTTCGGCAATAAAATCTTCCACCTCTAATTCTTCGGCTTCCCCTACAATATCCGTACGCCGTTGATCACCGTATTTTTTAACTAAATTCTCCAGTTCTTCTTTTATGATCGCTTCAATTTTTTTAACCGAAGCCAAAATTGCCTGGCATAGCTCAATTTTCTTTAAAAGCTCCGCATACTCGGCATCAAGTTTGTCGCGTTCCAGGGCCGTAAGACGTTGCAGCTGCATTTCCAAGATCGCCTGCGACTGGATTTCGGAAAGCTCAAACTCTTTCATTAAATTCAACTTGGCCACTTCCACGCTTTTGGAAGTCTTGATCACTTTAATAATCCGGTCAATGAATTTAAGCGCGATTTTTAAGCCTTCCAGAATATGCGCGCGTTTCAAGGCTTTATCTAATTCAAACTGGGTACGCCGGCGGATCACTACTTTGCGGTGTTCAATATAACAATCCAGTATCTGACGTAAATTTAGTACTTTCGGCCGGCTATCCACCAGGGCCAGCATAATAATTCCAAAAGTGGCTTCTAATTGCGTGTGTTTATAAAGTTGATTTAATACAATTTGGGATTCAACATCGCGTTTCAACTCCACCACAATACGCATACCTTCTTTGTCTGATTCATCGCGAATATCCGATATCCCTTCGATTTTTTTATCGTCTACTAAACTGGCAATCGATTCAATCAACCCGGACTTTTGAACCTGATAAGGAATCTCCGTAAAAATAATTAGGTCTTTACCGTTCTTCTGATGTTCGACAGTCGCTCTGGAGCGCATCAGAAGTTTTCCCCGGCCGGTCATATACGCATCTTTAATCCCGCCTTTACCGCAAATTAATCCCCCGGTAGGAAAATCCGGCCCCTTAATATACCGCATCAAATCCTTAATTTCCGCTTCAGGATGTTCGATAAGATAAATAATCGCTTCGCAAACTTCATTCAAATTATGCGGGGGGATATTGGTGGCCATGCCTACGGCAATTCCGCTTGAACCGTTAACTAAAAGATTCGGCAGTGCCGCCGGTAAAAGCAGGGGTTCTTTTAAAGAAGAATCAAAGTTTGGTCCGAAATTAACCGTTTCTTTATCAATATCGCCGAGCATTTCATCGCTGATTGCCGCCAGACGCGCTTCGGTATAACGCATCGCCGCTGCGGAATCTCCGTCAACAGAACCGAAGTTTCCCTGACCATCAATTAAAGGATAGCGTAAAGAAAAATCCTGCGCCATTCTTACCAAAGTTTCATAAATTGCCGAGTCACCATGAGGATGGTACTTACCCATAGTTTCACCGACGATACGTGCGCATTTTTTATACGGTTTAGAGTGCTCCAGATTAAGCCCCTGCATCGCATAAAGAACACGCCGGTGCACAGGCTTTAATCCGTCCCGGACATCCGGAAGGGCCCGGCCGACAATTACGCTCATAGCATAATTTAGATAAGCGTCATTAACCTCGTCCTCAATACAAACCTGAATTATTTTATCGTTACGCGTGTACATTAGTTTCTGATCCTTCTTTTAATTTTTTATATAAAGCTACTGTCAAAATGACCCAAAACGGCATCAACACAGAATTAATAACCGTCATATAAATCGTTATGCCTAAATGAAACCCCTGGCTCCTACCTAACCAGATACCGGCAATAATCAGGGGGAGTAAAGCAGCCAGATAGAACAAAATCATTAATCCATAAGTTCCGGCGACCGGATTAATATTTTTATTAATTAAAGAAAAGCTGCGCTTCAAAGCGGCAGGCGGCCAGAGATTCTCCAAAACGCAGATCAGGCCGGCCAAAGACCAGCGCAATAAAAAAAACACAAAAGTAAACAGCACCGTAATGAACAATGCGCAATAACCAAGTAT